>Ga0105237_10001278_pt1 | contig 33584 bp, 29 predicted proteins | sample KBSC24metaG_FD_81520 | JGI IMG/M metagenome (GOLD analysis project Ga0105237, IMG submission 81520) | Corn rhizosphere microbial communities from Kellogg Biological Station, Michigan, USA - KBS C2-4 metaG | ecosystem: Host-associated > Plants > Roots > Rhizosphere > Soil | place: Michigan, USA... | reverse complement strand
AAGCTGCCAAAGCGCGCCATCACGAGCGCCGTCAACACGGATCCGATTGCCGGGGCTGCGGCGAGGAAACCGTATCCACGTGCACCGACGTGCAAATGCTCCTGCGCGAAGATCGGAAGCAGCAACGTTGCCGAAGCAAAAAACGTCGCGAGAAAATCCAACGTCATCGTCTGCACGATGATTGGCGTGTGCCAGACGAATTTCAGTCCTTCTTTCAGCGCCGCAAAACTCAACGCGTCTTTGCGGTCCACTTGCGTGTCCGGGCTGCCACTGGTATGCATCGCAACCAATGCGGCGATGACTGCAAGAAATGATAACGCGTTGATTCCATAAATCACCGCCGGCCCACTTTCCGCCAGCATGAACCCTGCTAACGCCGGTCCGCCGATCGTGGCGACGTTGAAAACCATGATTCCGAGGCTGACGGCGTTGGGAAAGTCTTCGGTGGGGACCAATGTCGGCATCAACGCCTGGCGCGCAGGGACGTCGAACGCGGACGCTGCGGATGCAATTCCGCTGAGGATGTAAATGGGCCAAACGCTTTGAAGTCCCGCGAGTGTGCCCGCGGTCAATAATGCAGCGCTCGCGAGCATGATGGTCTGCGTCACGACCATCAGTCGCCTTCTATTGAGAGCGTCGGCGACGACACCGCCGGCAAGCGAGCAAAGAACGATTGGGACACCACGGAAGAGTCCCACCAGGCCTAACGCGAACGGAGATTTTGTCAGCAGGTAAACGTGCCAGTTGATCGCGACGAACTGCATCTGCGATCCCGTTACAGACACAATCTGGCCGAACCAAAGGAGCCGAAAGTCGCGGTGACGTAAAGCGGCAAATGCGGAATGAGTGGGAGAACTCACGTATCGCCGTACGACTCGTTCAACTTACGAAAATGGTAGGCCATGGCTGCATGACGCAACAACTCGGTCATGCGGTCGCGATGTTTGTGCAAGGCGTGAATGAAGAAACGCCAAAACTCTCGCCGCTCTGCGTCGACCACTCCCAGCTTGAACGCGATGCGCAGGAAAGCTTTGACTGCTTTGAAGCCGTGATACTGGTGTGCTTCGGGCACGTCCTGTGGTGTGCGTTGCAGAGAATCGAGCGCACGGCGGTAGTACTCGCTCGGCTTGTAGATGGTGCGCATGATTCTCTTGTAACCGCTGACGAGTGTTTCGACGTCCATGACCGGAATGAAGTTGACCGTCGCGATCGTATTGTTGCCTGTTGCGTCGTCGCCGAGCAGCCGTCCTTCTCTTTCGAGCCGCTTCCAAAGTTGCGTATCGGGGAGTGCGTTAAGCATTCCTACCATCGCCATCGGAATCGCGCTTTCGCGGATGAACTCGATCATCCGTTCGAAGATGTCTTCGGGATCGTGATCGAAGCCGACGATGAACCCCGCCATCACTTCCATACCGCGACTCTGAATCTTTCTCACGGAGTCGAGCAGGTTGCCGCGGTTCTGCGTCTTCTGTGCTTCCTTGAGACTCTCTTCGACCGGCGTCTCGATACCGAGGAACACACGACGGAAGCCGGCTTCTCTCATTGCAACTAAGAGATTGTCGTCGTCAGCAAGATTGACGCTCGCTTCAGTAAGTAATGAAAAAGGAAATCCGTTTTTCTTTTGCCATGCAATCAAATCGGGCAAAAGCAGCCGGACGTTTTTCTTATTGCCGATGAAGTTGTCGTCGACTATGAACACCGGTCCGCGCCAGCCGAGACGTTTCAACTCGTCGAACTCAGCCAGTATCTGTTGATTGCTCTTGGTTCGCGGAACGCGTCCATAGATCTCGATGATGTCGCAAAACTCGCACGAGAAAGGACAGCCACGCGAGTACTGCACACACATGTTGCTGTATTTTTTGAGGTTGACGAGACCGAAGTCAGGAATCGGCGTTATCGACAATGGCGGTCGCTCAGGTGCTTTATAAATTCGTTTAGTTTGGCCGCCCTTCAGATCCTCAAAAAACTGCGGCAGCGTTGTTTCAGCTTCGCCTTGAAAGATGTGATCCGCGTAGGGAAGGTCTTCGATCGTGCTGGTGACGTATGGGCCACCTAAAACAATCAACTTGCCCATTGCCTTGCAACGCTTCACCACTTCGTGGAGTGACTTCTTCTGTGTCAACATCCCGGTGATGAAGATCATGTCGGCCCACTCGATCTGCGACGTCTTCAGCGGTTCGACGTTCAAATCGACCAGGCGGCGCTCGCAATCGCGCGGCAACAGGCTGGAGACGGTCATCAAGCCCAGCGGCGGAAAAACACAACGCTTGCCTTCGAAAGGCAGTGCGTGCCGGAAGCTCCAGTACGTTTCAGGGAACTCAGGATTAACCAGTAAGATTTTCATTGCGTCCTCCTCACAGATTTGGGCGCACCATCATTTCGTTTCTCGCAGTCCACTGAGCAAACCAATGCACCTGCATCGATTGAATGAGATGTCACACTAGAAATCAATTAGGGGCGAGTAATAATTGTGTAAAAATACGCCAATTGCTCGATTGGTGCAAATTCTCTGCGGCCCTTTTCGTATCTCTGCGCTCTCTCTGCGTTAAAACAGTGACTAAACGCAGAGAGCGCAGAGAGCGCAGAGAGCGCAGAGGGCCGCAGAGGGCCGCAGAGAGAACTGTCTCTTGAAAAACACTTGTGTTATAAATCTACCGCTTAACTCCTCGAAATAAACGCATTCTACGAAAGGCCACGCAATATGACGAAACAGCTTTCACGCGCTCTTGCCTCAGTTCTGATGGTTCTATTCGCTTTGTCCCCGGCATGGGCCACCTGCGGTGGCGGCGGTGGCGGCGGAACTGGCGGCGTTGGTGGAGGTAATCGCGGCTCGGGACCGGAGCCAACCGTCTACAACGTGCCGTGGAAGATCTGGGAAGCACGATCCGCTCCGAGTAAAGGACTGATTCTGTATTGGTTCCCTGCAAGCGATAAAGAGCTTAAGGCTTCCAGCTTGCGCGCGTCGCGAATTCTTTCGCTCTATTCGGCGCAGTGCGTCTCGATGACGGTCGCCGATGCTAAACAACCGGAGTTACAGCCCATCATCGGCGATTCCGCCGTGCCCGTTGCGGTGTTGGCCAGCGCCGACGGCAAACCCATTCAGAAAGTTGAAAACACCGCCGGTAAACTCAAAGTCGAACAGGTAGAGAAACTCGTCGAAGGCGAAATGAAACAGCGCGAGACGACGCTCGACACGAGTTTGAAGGGTGCGAAGGAGAAGATTAAGACCGGCGACAACGACGGCGCGATCACTTTGCTCAAGCCCGTCGCCGAAGAGAAGTGTTTGTTCCCAAAGAAAGCGAAAGATGCCGCGAAGGAGTTGAAGAAGCTTGGTATCGACGAGGTCGGCAGCATCCCTGCGGCGCCGATTTTCGATCGCGTCGTGGGCGCACGAATTGAAGCGGTGATGCGCAGAGGTTTGATCGCTGAGACTGCTGAGAAATACGTAGCTGCCGAAAGGTTGTACAAGCAAGCGCATCTGATGGATCCGGCTGACCCGACTCCGCTTCGTTACCTCGGTGAAGTTTATCGACATCACACGGGCGAGTGGGACAAAGCAAGAGCGACTTTCAACACGATCCTCAACATGCCTGCGGATCCGATCGCGCGAGCTGTCGCGCTTCACGGACTCGGCAAGATGACGATTCATGACGGCGAGTTCAAAAAAGGACTGTCGCTGATGGAGCAGTCTGTAGCGGAGTATCCGTTGCCGCTCGCCTATCGCAATCTCGCGGTCTATTGGAATTCGGAAGGCGATTTGGAACAGGGCAGTGCTTACACGCAGAAGGCCCTCGCGCTCGATCCGAAGGATCCATACAACCTCGTGTTCGCAGCGGTGTTCATGGCCGCCGCGGGGCGCGGTGAAGAAGCATTGAAGATTGCGCGTGAGAACCGGAATCTACTGCCGGCCTCGTACAATCTCGCGGCCATCTACGCGCAGACGGGCAATCGTCGACAGGCACTCGCGCTGCTCCAGCGACACTTCTTCCGCTACGAGCGCTATCACGCGGTTCGCGCAAAGGAAATGATGGAAGCGCGCGTCGACGCGGTGTTTGATTCACTCCGACAGGATTCGGAATTTCTCGCGCTGACAAGCGGGGCTGACGGGAGGCTCCAGATGCCGATGCGAAACATGACGGGCAGCGCAAACAAAGACTAATCAAAAGCCACGGATCTCACGGATAGGTCCCTGAGATCCGTGGCTCCAAAAGGAGCCCTCCATAGATCAAGGTCGCAGTTACCGCATCTGGCAAGTAATCGCAGCATCAGCAGTCGGAACCATGATCGAATGGTACGACTTCTACATCTTTGGCAGCCTCGCCGTCACTATTTCACCTCTCTTCTATCCCGAAGGTAACGACACGCTCGCGCTCATCGCTTACCTCTCGACCTTTGCCGTCGGATTTGTAGTTCGACCTTTCGGCGCACTCTTCTTCGGGCGCATCGGCGATCTGGTGGGCCGCAAATACGCGTTTCTCGTCACGCTGTTGATCATGGGTGGAGCTACTGCGCTGATCGGGTTTCTTCCAACCTACGCCACAATCGGTATAGCAGCGCCGATAATTCTGCTGGTGATTCGTGTGCTCCAGGGACTCGCGCTGGGCGGTGAGTACGGCGGCGCTGCGGTTTATGTCGCCGAGCACGTCCCTGATGAAAAGCGCGGCTTCTACACCAGCTTTATCCAAATCACTGCGACGCTCGGCCTGTTTCTTTCATTGATGGTGATATTGGTCGTACAGAACGCGCTGAGTCGTACGGCTTTCAGTGCCTGGGGTTGGCGCATACCGTTCATCATCTCGATCTTTTTGGTTGGTATTTCTCTTTACATTCGCATTCGGATGCAGGAGTCGCCAATCTTTCGACAGATCAAGAGTGCGGGAATGACTTCAGCGCAACCTCTCAAAGAGGCGTTTACCCAATGGGACAACCTGAAGCGCGTTTTGATTTCACTGTTCGGTGCGACGGCGGGACAAGGTGTGGTGTGGTACACCGGCCAGTTTTATGCACTCTTCTATTTGCAGACGATTCTGAAAGTTAACAGCCGTTCCGCGAATTACATCGTTGCGATCGCGCTGCTGCTCGGTATGCCGCTGTTTGTTTTCTTCGGAGCTCTTTCGGATCGTATCGGGCGCAAGCGAATCATGATGGCTGGGTGTTTAATCGCGGCCCTCTCTTACGTTCCGATCTATCGAGCGATGCAGCACGTGGCGGGCTCGGAGGTCGTTACTGCGGTCTCACAGCGAAATGCAACTACCGGAGCAATCAGTTTGACTCCGCAAACCTCTGTTAACGGAACGCTGCAACCCGCGAAGGAAGTCTTGCCATACTCCGATTTCGCTTCGTTGATCGGCAACCCCGTCGCGTGGAAGTTGATCTTGCTGGTGTTTTTACAGGTGATCTTCGTGACGATGGTGTATGGTCCAATCGCTGCGTATCTCGTGGAGGCCTTTCCGGCAAAGATCCGCTACACCGCGCTCTCGCTTCCCTATCACATCGGCAACGGCGTCTTCGGCGGCTTACTGCCGTTGATCGGCCTTACCGTTATCGCCCAAACCGGCAACATCTACGCCGGTCTCTATTACCCGATCGTCGTCGCGAGCCTCACCTTCATCGTCGGATCGTTGCTGCTGAAAGAGACGAAGCACACGCTAATCTGGGATGAGATCAAGTAGCCACTAAAAAGCACAAAAAACCTTTGTGCCTTTTGTGATCTTAATTCTTGTAAACCACGCCATTCTTCATCACGAACACAACCTTCTGAATGTCCTCAATGTCCTTTGAGGGATCGCCTGAAACTGCGACGATGTCGGCCCATTTGCCGGTCGTCAAAGAGCCGAGCTTCTTGTCCCAGCCGAGTAACTTTGCGCCGCTCGACGTGCCCGCGACGATCGCGTCCATGTTGCTCATACCACCCCACTGGACCATCAAAACAAATTCGTGCGCGTTCGTCCCATGAGGAACGACTCCCGCATCGGTTCCGAGTGCGATCGAAATTTTGTTCGCGACGGCGAGCTTGATCGCATGACGCACCGCCGCCGCAGCCGCAAGCGCCTTCTCCGCACGCAACCCTTTCAACACCCCGCTCTTCGCTGCTCGCTCGACTGCTTCAGCCGCTGATAGTGTCGGTACGAGGTACGTTCCGTGCTCCTTCATCAGCCGGGCGCCTTCCTCATCGAGAAAAGACCCATGCTCGATCGACGACACACCGGCGCGCACGGCGAGTTTGATTCCCTCTGTGCCATGCGCATGCGCCGCAACCTTGCGCTCGAGTTTGTTTGCCTCTTCGACCAGGGCTTTCAACTCTTCAAAAGAGTATTGAGTCGCACCAACCGCGTCACCTTCCGACAACACGCCCCCGGTCGCGCACGTCTTGATCACGTCCGCTCCGTACTTCACTTGATAGCGAACAGACGCGCGAATCTGGTCTGGTCCATCTGCGATCCCGTCTTCGATGCCACGGTCCAGCAGTCCTGGGCGAAAACCATTTTCATCACAGTGCCCACCACGAATACCAAGTGCGTGACCCGCCGTCATGATGCGCGGTCCTGGCGTCCAGCCTTCGTTGATAGCCTTGCGCAATGCCATGTCGTCGAATCTTCCCGCTGCTCCGACGTTTCGCACGCTTGTAAATCCCGCCATCAGCGTTGCGCGCGCATGCTCCACACTCAGAATCGCTCCAAACGATTCAAAATCTCTCACGTCGGCTGAATCGCCCGCAGGATCGCCGAGCACACGACCTATGAGGTGCGTGTGCGCGTCGATGAACCCCGGCATTAAGGTGACGTCGCCGAGGTCGATCGTCCGCGCATTTGCGGGAACGCGCACCTGTCCCGCCGCTCCGACAGCCGTGATCATGTTGTCGGTGACGACTACGACTGCGTTCGCGATCGGCGCGCTGCCTGTTCCATCAATTAGCCGAGCCGCTTTCAGAACAACCGTGCCTGTGCCTACCGGCGGCTCTGGTGTGATACGAGAAGGTGGAGTCTGCGGCACAGCAGTGACGCAGACTGAATGGACCACTAACAACGCTAAAGCAACGAGTTTGAGTTTTCTCACTTGTTATGCCTCGGACTGTGGTGTTGAGACGACACGAGCCGAGGCATTTTAGCTAAACAACAGTTCCACGTCAGCACGAGAGCGGAATCGCTGTTCCAAAAGCGGCGTTGACCGACGCGAGAAACCCCTGCGCGGAAACAGTGTCGAGCCGGTAAACAACATTCGTCGAACGGCAGGCTGTGTCGCCCGTAATCGTGATCGAGACAATCAGTTGCTGACCGTTAAGCGTCAGGAAGTTTGGTCCACCTGAGTCTCCAAAACACGTTCCGCCATTTCCGGTGGAATTGTTTTGCGAGAGACGCATGTAGCCTCCATTGAGCGAATTGAAGCTCGAGAAAGAGAACATGCGCGGTACCGGATTCAAATCCTGGAAGAATGGCACGCCGCCACCGACAACGCGATTCTGTACGCCATAGCCGGCGTTCGTGAACGTGGCAGTCTTCAAACCATTCTGGGCCGCCAGTTGGTCCAGCAAGCCGCAGGAGGGCAAAGTCGCCGGCGTAACTCCGCGCACGTTTCTGTCGAGAATCAGCACACCAATGTCGCCGGAATCGCTTTGTGCCTGGTTGTAGTTAGGATTGCTGACGACGTGCGCCACCGACAGCAGCTCTGTCTTGCTGCTTGTTAATGCTCCGAATGGTATCGACTGATCGAGACTAACGTAGGCAACATCGCCTTCAGGCGCGAGTTCCTGAGTGTAGAAAGACGTGCAGTGGGCCGCAGTCAGAAACACGTTCGGAGTGATCATAGTGCCCGAGCAGATGGGAAAAATCTGACCGTCAGTCGTCTTCACGATAAACGCGCCAGTGTTGCGGAATGTGTTGTTCGAGTCTACGAACCCGTAAGTAATAGCAGAGGCTCTGGGTGAAACAAGCAACAACGATCCAACTACTAAGCTCAGAGCGATAGCAAAGAAGCAGATGAGTCGTTTCATTTTCGGAAATCTCCTTTATGAAAGGTTAGCGGGGTTTGTCAGGTGCGGAGATTCTACATCTCCGGGCTGAGTGTCTCAAGGCACGAGTTGCCTCAACTCACCGCGTTGCGATAGGCTGCACGTCCGCTTATTTAGCCGCTATGAAGCTCAATCGCCGCCAATTCAGTCATGGTCTCGCTCTGAGTATCGGAGCGTTCGCGTTACCACGCTTCTCGTCACAATCTCAACTGCGTGTAAACGGTAAACGGATCATGGACCACATTCACGCGCTCGCGGAGTTTGGCAAGAATCCGCAGGGCGGCGTGAGCCGCGTCGCGTACAGCGATGCGGACAAACAAGGTCGCGAATACGTGCGCCAGTTGCTGCGCGAGGCGAAGCTTGACGTCACCATCGACGCCGCTGGCAACCTGATTGGCCGGCGAGCAGGAAGTGTGAACACGCTCGCGCCGTTGCTTATCGGTTCACACGTCGACTCTGTTCCCGAAGGCGGAAATTACGACGGTGTCGTCGGATCAATGGGCGCGATCGAAGCCGCTCATACGCTCGCCGACAACAACATCACCACGCGCCGTCCGCTCGAAGTCGTGATCTTTCAGAACGAAGAAGGCGGGCTCATCGGTAGCCGTGCGATGGACGGCGAGTTGACCGAGAAAGAGCTCGACCTCGTTAGTCGCAGTGGCAAGACGATCCGCGACGGGATCAAGTTTATTGGCGGAGATCCTTCAAAGCTCGCAGATGTACGTCGCAAGAAAGGTGATATCGCCGCTTATCTCGAGCTGCATATCGAACAGGGCAACATTCTCGACACTGAAAAGATCCAGATCGGAGTGGTCGAAGGGATCGTCGGCATCAACTGGTGGGACGTGACGATTGAAGGTTTTGCGAATCATGCGGGCACGACGGCGATGAACAATCGCCAGGACGCGTTGTTGGCTGCCGCAAAGTTCATCGAAGCAGTGAATCGCATTGTTACCAGTGTTCCCGGCAGACAGGTCGGAACCGTTGGCAGAATCAACGCACTTCCCGGGGCGCCAAACGTGATTCCGGGGAAAGTTGTTCTGAGCCTGGAGTTACGCGATCTCGATGCCGCAAAGATCAAGATGCTCTTCGATAAGATTTACGCTGAAGCACAACAGATTGCAGCCGCCAGTAAGACGAAATTCGACTTCAAAGAGATCAACGTCAACATTCCAGCGCCCACCGATCCTCGAATTCGATCGCTAATATCGGAAGCTGCGCGCGAGCTTGGTCTATCAACTAAGGCAATGCCGTCCGGCGCCGGTCACGATGCGCAGGACATGGCCCGACTCGGTCCGGTCGGAATGATCTTCATTCCGAGCGTCGGCGGCATCAGTCACTCGCCACGCGAATTCTCACACCCGGAAGACATCGCCAACGGCGCAAACGTCCTGCTTCACACGCTGCTGAAGCTAGACAGGGTCTAGTCTCTCGTACCGCTTTGCTTCAAACTCTCATTCACACCGGGCTTTGCCTCAAAAGTCAGGATTCACACTTGGAGGAGGTCAGTACCGCAACGCGGTAGCGTCGGGTCGGTCTCAAACATACAAAGGCTCACGGGCGACCCGACGCTACCGCGTTACGGTACTGACTGTATCCAACAACGGTTAATGAGATGACGTCTAAGGCAGCTCACTCGCATCGCAGAGCAATGATCGGATCAACTTTTGTGGCCCGTCGTGCGGGAATGTAGCTGGCGAGTGCGGCGACAAGAACAAGTAACAGTGAGATCAGTGTGAACGTCGTCGGATCAGTTGCTGTGATGCCAAACAACAACGTCGACATCACTCGAGTCAATGCGAACGCTGCAACGAGACCCACGACGATGCCGGTGAGCACGAGCTTCATACCGTAGCCGACTGCGAGTTTTAGTACAGCGCCAGTCTGTGCGCCGAGCGCCATGCGAATCCCGATCTCGTGTGTGCGTTGCGCCACCGAGTAGCTCATCACACCGTAAATTCCCACGGCAGCGAGCACCAACGCAACTGCCGCGAAGATGGCCAGCAGCAGCATGCTGAAGCGTTGTCGCGCAATCGAGTCCGTGAGAACCTCTTCCATCGTTTCAATGTTTGAAACCGGCTGGTCCTTGTCGATCGCCCAAACTGCGTTACGGACCGTCGACGCCACGCTTGCTGGATCCACGTCAGTCCGGACCAACAGATCTTGCGGAGGAAAGAAATCTGTTTGCTTATGACTGAAATACATCCGCGGCTCCGGATCTATGGTTAGCCCGTATTGCCGTATGTCTTTCACCACGCCGACAACCTGAAACCAATCCCTGGGTGTTTTGATCGGTCCGAGAGCAATGCGTTTACCGACAGCGTCCTCATTGGGCCAATAACGACGGGCCATCGTCTCACTAATCACTACAACGTTTGGGCCTGTGCGCGTGTCTTGTTCGGTAAGTTGCCTTCCTTTCAGGAGAGGAATACCCATCGTGTCGAAATATTCAGGACTGATGATTGTCGTCACAACGATTGGTTGCTGTTCGCCGGGCGCAGGTTCTGGTCTGCCTTCGATACGAATGACAATGGAGCTTCCCTCAGAATATGTAACCGCCGCCGACCTCACGCCCGCAAGTACCTCAACACGCTGGACCAACTCCTGATAAAACGCCGAACGGCGTTCCGCCTCTTCATACTTCGGCATGGGCAGCACGATCTTCATTGTCAACAGATGGTCGACGCGAAATCCGGGATCGACATTGCGCAACCGCAGAAAACTGTTTATCAACAGACCAGCGCCAATCAGAAGAACGAGCGAGATCGCCACTTCCACCATCACGAGCAAACTTCGTAACCGCTTACCGCTGCCGCCAGTTGCGGCATCGCGTCCGCCTTCTTTCAATGTTTCGCTCTGATTGAAGCGCACAGCCTGGATCGCCGGGGCAAGACCAAAAATCACACCTGTGGCGACGGAAACGAAAAGTGTGAAACCGAGTACTTTGAAATCGATCGAGATCTGGCGGGCTTGAGAAATGTTTTCGGGAATGAAACTCCTTAGCAGAATCAATCCGCCGTAGGCGATCACCAACCCGACGACACCACCCATCATGGAGAGCATAACGCTCTCTGTCAAAAACTGCCGGATGAGGCGCCAGCGTCGCGCACCAAGTGCGACGCGCACTGCGATCTCTTTTTGTCGCACAGCCGCACGTGCGAGGAGAAGATTTGCAACGTTAGCGCAGGCTATTAACAACACCAACGCGACTGCGCCCAGTAAAATTAAGAGCGCGGGTTTTATGTCGCCGACGAAGTACTCTTGCAATGGGGTGACCACAGCACCGACATCAGTATTCGATTGCGGGTACTGTTGTTGCAGACGCGTCGCGATGGTACTCATGTCGGTTTGCGCCTGCGACAACGTCACGCCGGGTTTTAGTCGCGCAAGTACTTTAAGATAGTGTGTGGTTCGGTCGGCTGCCTCTTCAGGAGTGAACGCGATTGGCACCCATACCTGATCGGCGCTGGAGGGAAACTGAAAACTCGCGGGCATCACACCGACAACCGTGTAGCTTCTGCCGTTGAGACTTAAAGCTTTACCGACAATGGTCGGATCGCCGCCAAACCTGCGTTGCCATAAGCCGTAACTCAAAAGGACCACACGCTGCGCGCCCGGTTGATCTTCAGCATCCGTAAAGACGCGGCCGATCTGTGGATCAACTCCCAACAGTTGAAAGACACTGGCTGAAATTCGTCTGCCCTGGAGCCGTTCGGGATCGCCGATGCCGGTTAAATTAAAATTATCGGGCGTGAAAGCGGCCATACCTTCAAAGACCTGGTTCTGATCACGCCAATCAATAAAGTTCGCCGCGGTGGGTGTGTCGCGCGGATAACCTTGCTTAGTGTTGTCTTCCCACACTAGTACGAGCCGGTCGGGATCTTTGTAGGGCAGCGGACGCAACAGCACAGTGTTCACGACACTGAAGATGGCGGTGTTGGCGCCGATGCCCAAAGCCAGCGCGATCACGGCAACGATCGTGAAAGCTGGATTCTTTACCTGTGTTCGTGCGGCATAGCGCAGGTCGTGCAAGAGATCTGCCAGCACGTTTGACCTCCCTGATCCGGGAACGGGCTGTTCGCGAAAAGGCTTTTGAGAACGTTGTATTTCTTTGCGTAACTTATCGTCGTCGAGTTCAAGCAGCGCGATGCGTTTTGCTTCCGGCGCGGGTGCACCGGTTTTTATCGATCGTTCGTAGACATCCTCGACGTGTTGGGCCAGTTCTTCGACGATCTCGGCCTCGTGCGCGGGCGCCAGGTTGAGCCCTGACAGGCGTTTTCTAACTTCGTCTTTCCAGTCAGGCATGTTCAATTCCGGTGATGCGATTGATCGCCTCGACAAACTCGCGCCAACTGTTACGCTGCGCGGCCAAGACCTTCTTACCTTCCGCGGTGAGGCGGTAATAACGGCGCCGGCGCTGGCCCGCTTTCTCGACCCAGCGCCCCTGAATCCAACCGCGGCGCTCGAGTCGATAGAGCAGCGGGTAAAGGGAGGCGACATTGAATTTGAGGTTTCCCTGCGAACGCCGTTCTATCAAGTTGCCAATGTCGTACCCATGCCGCGGCTGATCCTCGACCAGCGACAGAATCAGCAACTCCGCACTTCCCTTCTTCAACTCCCTATCCAGCACACTCGAAGTTTTATATGGCATAGCGATATATTATTCAGATGCATATGCGGCGTCAACTGAGAATTGTTTAGTGGGCTGGCTCTGTATATCTCAAAATGTGTAGAATGCAGTGGTAACTATGAGTCAAACAATTCCAGCCCACTTTGATGGCGAGCACATTTTGCTTGACGAACCTGTCGAGCTCGAGCCCAACACAAAGTTGCTAGTAACTGTGCTGCCAAAGGATGTCGAGCGTGATGAATGGCTCAATCTGTCTGCCTCACGATTGCAAGGCGCATATGACAACGATGAGGAAGAGTATTCTGTAGATTCAATCAAGAAAACAAAACCATAAAATATGAATCAAGGTGATGTGATCCTCACTCCCGTTCCTCAAGCCGACAGGGTCATCAAGAACCGTCCAGCCATATTTCTCCGCGAGATGCCGCCGTACCGTGATGTGCTTGTGTGTGGTGTCAGCACGAAACTGCATCGAGAAGTGAAAGGTTTTGATGAAGTTATCCGACCGACGGACCCAGACTATTCGGGAACCGGGCTGCGTTCGGCTTCACTCATTCGACTCGGCTTCCTTGCAGTGCTGCCCCGAAGTGCCGTAATTGGTTCAATCGGAGCGATTTCATCTGCACGGCACAAGCGTCTCCTCAAGAAGCTCGCTCAATATCTGATGCGATGATTCAACGCGTCAACAGAGGTTGGCCACAAAAAAGCACAAAAGGCGCACTCACGTTGCGCCTTTTGTGCTCTTTTGTGCCTTTTTGTGGCTGAACTTACTTACACTTGCTGTAGCCGCAGTCCCTGCAGAAATCGCAGCCGCTCGCGTGCTCGAGCTGGCCGTGGCATTCAGGGCAGATGCCGATCATGTTGGACATGATGGCGCCCGTGACGGGCTTTTGCTGTGGGTGAAGTTGGGATTGCTGTTTGCTGACCGCGCGGGCGGAGTCAGGAAGATCCTGGACGCGCCGCACGGTGATCATGATGCACTCGGCGACCGCCTGCTCCGGTGAGGTCAGGAGACGCTCGTTGAACCACACGGCGTGCGTGCCGGTTACTTTATTCAGACTGTAAGCAACTTCCGCTGCGTCGAACCCGCCACGCAGCATCTTCGAAGCAAGCAGACCCACACCACCGCTGATTGGACCAGTAGCAAACACTTCCTGGATCATCTTGCCGTCGTGGTTAACGGTCACGTAAAGGTTTTGACCGTCGAAAGGAATCTGCCAGGTCGCACCGCGCAACTCGCGTGGACGCTCGATACGGATCGCAGTCACAGTCGGCACCTTGATCGTTTCCGAGTGTTCGCGCGCAATTGCTTCCTGGCGAGCAGACGCATCGGACGCCGCTGTCGCTTCCGCTGCACTCACTCCTTCTTCCAGCGGCTCAACCACGGCTTCCGGGTTGCAGGCAATTTCGCCCTTCGGCTCCTGTGCCTTCATCGAATTCAACACCTGATTCTCACGCGAACCGTCACGATAATAGCTGACCGCCTTGCAACCAAGCTGACGGCCGAGGCGATAAAGCGCGTCGACTGATTCTATCGTATCGTTAACCGCGCCGTTGCACGTCTTCGACACACTATTGTCGACGTTGCGCTGAGCAGCCGCGAGCACATGAACGTGCTGCTCAGCGCTTATGTTCATCGCCGAGATAAAATGCGGAGGCAGCTCCTGCTCGTGTTCCACGACGTAAGCCGCAGCCGCATCTATCGATTCCTGATCGGATTGGTCCACGTCAATACCAAGCGCCTGCGCCGCGAGCGTGTGCACGTAAGTGCGCGTGCCCAGCGTGTCCTTGCGAACGTATGCCCACGAGAAGTTTGGTTCGATACCGGAAGACGTTTCTGCAACCAGCGAGATCGTGCCGGTCGGCGCGATGGTTGTCACTTCGTAGTTGCGCGGCGTTAGCGGAGTGTCTTTCGGAATCCCAATCTGGTTATAAAGAAAATCGGTGTAGGCCTCGCGATTCGGTTCAAACTCGGGGAAAACACCCTTCTCTGCTCCGAGCCGGTTGCTCTCCATCCATGACTCGCGACGCACAAACCCCATCACCTCGTCCATCAGATCGATCGACGCCGGCGAGCCGTAAGTGACCTTCAGGTTAAGACAGAGATCGGCAAACCCCATGATGCCCAGACCCACAGGCCGCGTCCGATGGACCACATCGTTGATCTCCGGCAGAGGCCAGGCACAAGTGTCGATCACATTGTCGAGAAAACGAGTGCACAGATGCGTCACGTCACGGAGGCGATCCCAATCGATCCGCTGCTCAGGATCGTAAAACTTGGCGAGATCGATCGAACCGAGGTTGCACGAATTCGAGAAGTGCAAGAACTGCTCGCCACACGGATTGCAGGAGTAGATCAGTCCCATCGACTTCATCATGTGGTTATGACGATTCACTTCGTCGATAAAGGCGATGCCGGGCTCTGCATACTTGTGTGCGCTCGCAATGATTCGGTTCCAGACGTCGGGAGCGAAGATCATTCCGGGACGAGGCGGCTCTTCCACAGTGCAGTTGGAAAGATCTGCTGCGAGGAACGCCTGCCGATCGCAAAACGTTACCGTCGATCCATCGGGCGTACGATAGACAACATAGTTTCCATCACGAACGGGATCGTAAATCCAGTCGTTCCAGGGCTGCCCGTCAAACTCCGATTGGAACCATTCGTTGTTATCGACAGCCTTCAAAAACTTGTCGGTTACGTTTACTGAGATGTTGAAGTTGGTCAGCGAGTGCTGATCGTTCTTCGCATGAATGAAACGCAGCACGTCAGGATGCGTGACGCGCATCATCCCCATGTTTGCGCCGCGTCTTACGCCGCCCTGCTTCACGACGTCAGTCACCTGATTGACGATGTTCATGAACGACACCGGACCAGAAGCCACGCCCATCGCCGAGCTGACGCTCGCTCCGTGTGGTCGCAGGAATTCGTACGTCATACCCGTACCGCCGCCTGTTTGGTGAATCGTCGCGGCAGCCGTTGCGTGCTCCATGATCCCCTGAAGCGAATCGGGAACTTTCAAAACAAAACAAGCTGCAAGTTGCCCATTCGACTTACCAGCATTGACGAGGCAAGGAGTGTTGGGAATGAACTCTCGAGCCAGCATCACCTCGCTCATAGCGGCAAAAAACTTGTCCCGCTTCTCGCCTGTTTCGGCATGTGAAACGTGCCCGACCACGCGGCGTACGATGTCTTGCCACTCTTCGAGCGGGTGCCCCTTGAGATCCTTCAACGAGTAACGCTTGCTAACGACTTTTCTGGCGTTGATTCCAAGCTGCTGTGACTTTCGACGCGGGGAAACTGCCGGGGAGTTCCCGACTTTTTTGCCGATAGCTGCGCTGCTCATGAAGGTCTGCCTTTCCATGGGGAGTCCACAAAACTGAGTTTCAAAAACGGGTTTGCCAGGCGTATTACTACGCAAGGCTTTATCTTAGAGTGTGTTGCTTTTGCTTCGGTTGGCCTAGCCTAAGTACTGACCTAATACATACTTAACGAGGGGCACTTAACTAATTAACCAGCGCGGGGGAATATACTCCTTTGAACACGGGCTGTCAATAGAGAAAGTCAATATATTGTGGTGGACTTTTGGTGGCAACGCTCTATACAGTGTTATCCGCGGCAATTACCTACTTGGAGGAGCCGCTATTGAGAAGCAATTCGTAATTCCCGATATCCCGGTTGTGGCTGTCGAGGGCGGCAAAGGTGTCGGAGGTTTCCTCGAGCATCTGCTTGGTCATGGCGATAGAGTCGCTTAGCTGCTCGAAATCCAAAGAGGAAACACGCTCCGGAGTCGGCAAAGTCACAACCTGGTCGTTGACGAGTCCAAAGAAGTTCTCGATCGACTGAAGCTGTCCCTCGACTAACTTCACCGATCGCTCGATATCATTGAATGCCGCCACACGCCGTTTGAGGATCTCGACGTTCGCCTGTTGTATCCGTCTCTCACGATCGTCTTTAGAGGCTTCGACTGAGCGCTCAGCCTGGACCAACTGGTTTTGCACAGCCTGACGATTGATCGAGCGCAGGTGATGTTTGCGGCGCCGATAAACATCGAGAAGATCGACAAAATCTTCCCAGCGTTGATCGAGGCTCTGTATGTTGTGAGGGATCTGCTTGGTGCCGGTGAATTTTTTGTAGTTCGAATAGATCTGATTCTTCATCCAGCGCAAGTACTCGACCGCCTCACGTTCACGCGGGTCGAAAAGTTTTATCTGCGCCTCTCGCTGCTGTTCGCGCAACTTCAGCAAGCGTTGCTTCTCTCTGCGATCGACGAGTCGGCGATATATGGAGCTTGCGGGCACGGTTGCTAGATAAAGTGTTTCTGTCGCCAGCGCGGCGACCAGCGGGGTAACGTCCTGTACGTATGCAGCGGCAACTGCAAACCCTGCCATCCCCCAGAAATTGATGGGTTCCTTGAAAGCCTCTTTAAGATACTTAAGATCGATCTTGGGTAATTCCATGGCCACAGATTAACACCCGTTTCACTTTAACTGCTGCGACCTCCGCCGGTGCCATTAGTACCGCCGGTTGTTTCACCTTCCGCTGGAAGTGCTTGAGGCGTTGGCGCATTCGCTCCAGGGCCCAACAATCCCATGTCCTGTTTATATTGAAGCAGCTTGTCTTGCAATTGCATGTCCATCGCTTCGCGTTCGATGTCCTGCATCTGTGTATCTACGTTAGCCGCACCCAACTGCATCTTCGCTTCAGCGGCGGCTGCACGCCGGTCGATCTTGTCGCGCATCTCGTTGAAGGTCGATGCATCGTCGCCAAGCTGGAATGACTCCATCGTCTGAGCAAGCTGTTCTTGAAGTTTTGCTTGCTTCGACTGGTTTATCAACTGCATCGCCTCGGCCGTGCGGCGTTGCATCTGAAGCACGTAATTGTCGCGTGCTTTAAGTGCCTGCTTCGATGCCAGCCCCGCGTGCTCCAGTTGCTGTCTGGTTTTCTGGAGGTCGACCTGCACCTGCTGCAATTGTCCGATGTATGCAGTGGCGATGTCGTCGCGGCCCAACTTCACAGAAGCCCGGATTTTGGAATCCAGGTCTACTTGCTGCGCTTCAAGTCGTTCCTGGTTCTTGGCGAGAAGCTTTTCTGTGGCCATGACCTGCGCCACGGAATTATTCAACTCCGGTACGCGATCACGCATGTCACGGATTGTCTGCTGAAGAATGAGTTCCGGGTCTTCAGTCTTCTCGATTATCCCTCCGAAGAGGGCGCGCATTGAGCGCTTCATCCTTGTCCAAAGTCCCATTTCCCGCTCATCCTCCGATTAGGAAAAGTGAAATCCCAAGACGATAATTCCAGCTTCCCATTATTGTCGTTTTCGGCCATTTACGACGCTTTGATGTACGACACATACGCTCAGGCGGTTTCAATTCCGGCGAAAACTGAGCTTGGAGTATAACAGCACTATTAAAACGCTTCCAGAAAGCCGATTACCCCGCCGCCGAACGTCCGATATCCCGCCGAAACTGCATCCCCTCCCAGCTAATCTTTTCGAGTGACTGATAGCAAAGATCCAGAGCGGTCGGGAGGTCTGCTGCGGCTGCTGTCACCCCAAGAACCCGGCCACCAGTCGCCGTATAACTTCCATTAGCAGCACGCGACGTGCCAGCGTGAAAGACTTGCACACGATCACGATCTACATCCTCCAGCCCTTCGATAACGGCTCCCGACTCGTACTTACCGGGATAACCTTTGTTGGCCGCCACCACACACGCCGAAGAGCCCTCAGACCAGACGACATCCAGTCCCCCCAGCGTTCCGCTATGCATAGCTTCAAAGATCGATGCCAAATCAGTTTTCAAACGGACGAGAATTGCCTGTGTTTCAGGGTCACCAAAACGCACGTTGTATTCGAGCAGCTTTGGTCCATCATCCGTCAACATCAAACCCAGGAACAGAACTCCTTTGAACGTGAAACCTTCCTCACGAGCGCCGGCGAGCGTCGGTTCGACGATCTCGCGAACAACTCGATCTTCAACACTCTTATTTAGAACCGAAGAATCAGTAATGGTTCCCATGCCGCCGGTGTTTGGACCAGTATCATTCTCTCCGATCCGCTTGTGATCCCTTGCCGCAGGCATCAGCTTGTAGTCACGTCCATCAGCAAACAGAAGCAGCGAGGCTTCGGTCCCCACGAGAGCCTCTTCAATCACGATGCGACCGGCAGCCTCGCGTCCCGCGACGTGATGGACCATAAGATCTTCAATAGCCTTTTCTGCTTCCGCACGATTCCCCGCAACGACGACGCCCTTTCCCGCGGCCAGACCGTCTGCCTTTATGACCGCGGCAGATTGAGCCGGGCCAAATAACCCACTACGTAGAAACTCGAGCGCTTGCTGAGGCGATTCGGCCACACGATAAGCAGCGGTCGGAATCTGGTGGCGAGCCATGAAGTTCTTAGCGAATATCTTGCTGGCTTCGAGTCTGGCAGCGGCACTGCCAGGCCCGACGATTCGTAGTCCGCTTTCGGTAAAACGGTCGACGAGACCTTCGGCTAACGGGGCTTCGGGGCCAACAAACGTTAAATCGATGTTTTCTGCTCGAGCAAAGTCAGCTAAACCTGCATGATCGTTGACCGATAAATCCACGATCCTGGTGGTTTGCGCGATGCCATAATTTCCCGGCGCGCAAAAGATATCGACGGGCTCGCGCGACGTATTCCGAAGTGCCCAGGTGATTGCATGTTCACGCCCGCCAGACCCAATGATCAATATTCGTCTCATGATGTGAGTCGGGATGCTCCCATTCAGTCAGAACTAATGTCAAGATTGGTCCGTTTTTTTGCAGGTTTTACCTTGACACAGTTTCGCCATAGTTATATACAACTTGAACCAAACAGCAGCCTTTGACGGCTGGAACCTTTGCCTCATTGGTGGACAAACCAAAGAGCGTCCTTTCTTTGACGCGTGGTTCTTTATTCGCCCGCCGAAATTGTTGTTTTCAGCTGACGGACCTTAGGGGAGTACAACATGGCACAAATGGAAGCGGCGACCGCCTTGGAAACAGTGCACGATAGTGAATATCAGGATCGGGCTATCAAGTGCGTAGACTGTAACGAAAACTTTATCTGGACTGCGGGAGAGCAGGTATTTTTCCACGACAAGGGCCTCAAAAACGAACCAAAGAGATGTAAACCTTGCAAGCAGGCTAAAAATGAACGGTTAGCTGCTATCGCGGCTGCGCAGTCATCGGGAGTACGACAACGCATTGAAGTTTCTGTGCAATGCGCTCAGTGCGGCCAACAGACTACGGTTCCCTTTTATCCGTCTCAAGGACGCCCGGTTTATTGTCGCTCGTGCTTTCTGGCCGGCAAGACTGGTAACGCCGAATCCCCACAGATATAACCTTTTCCACAATTAATTGATCTCTGCGTACCTCTGCGGTGCACCTGATCTCGAATTAACATTTACCGCAGAGGAATCACCCGCCAACATGGACAATCGGACGTCGATTGGGGTCTTTTTCTGCCTGCCGTAAGACCTCATGCGTGACTGGCGCCGTGTCGCCTTCTCCAAACGCAATGTACTTCAACAAGTAGGAGATCGGATTTCCTTCGCTCCATCCGAAATAGACATGCGGCAGTTTGCCCATCTCATCTCGCAGGTAGAGTAGAAACGCGGCGATCGCGTTTGGCACCGCAGGCGACTCTGTCCGAAGGATGCGATAACCTTCTACCGTCTCACCACAAATATTCAACGTACCCGCAAATTCCGACGCATCACCGGGTGTTACTTCGAAAAACAATATTGGCTCTCCGGTGGGGATGTGGTTGCTCATCCGCTTTTCCTGCTCTTTGTCAGCATACTCAGTAGCGTCGCCCGTATCCTTGCGGTTCGCAATAATCCGAATCGTCCCTTTTGCTGCGTCTTTAATAAACTGGCGCGCCTTGTCGTCGAGTTGAATACGATCCACGCGCAGTTCGGTAGAGCGCCAAACCCTCGAGAACAGCGATGCGAGAATGATCGTGAGAATGAAGAACGACGCGATCTTGATTCCCTCAGGCCTTTCGTGAATGTTTTGAATGGTCGTGTAAACGAAGATCGAAGCGATAGCGAGATAGGCCAACCAGTTCTTTTGTTTTCTCCGCGCCGAGATTGTGACGGCAATGGCGGCTGACGTCATCAACACAAGCACTCCCGTTGCATAAGCACCGCCCTGCGCATCGACGTCAGCACGGAAAATAACCGTGACGGCAAAAGCGATTCCAATGATAACGATTACCAGGGGCCGCACAGCTCTGGCCCATTCCGGCGCCATGCCGTATCGCGGTAAATACCGCGGCACGATGCTCAAGAGTCCGGCCATTGCAGACGCACCGGCGAACCAAAGAATAAGGATGGTGCTGAGGTCATAGACCGTTCCGAAAATATTTCCGAAGAACTGATGGGCCAGGTAAGCGATGGCGCGCCCGTTGGCTTCTTGTCCCTCTGCAAACTTCTCAGCCGGAATCAGGATCGCCGTTACGAAGCTGCTGCTGATGAGCATCACGCTCATGATCAACGCCGCGACGCGGAGTAACTTCTGAGTGTTATGAATACGACCTCGCAGCAATTGCCGCACTTTCGCTTCTTCCTGGGATCCGGCACGCGTCGATTGGATGTTGGTCCAATCGTCTTCGCTAAGATCGGCGTCGCCTTTTACGAGTGGCATCACCGCGACGCCGGTTTCAAAACCTGAGAGTCCCAGTGCGAGTTTCGGAAACAACATCAGGGAGAACGCTACGATGAGCCAGGCATTTCCGTGGACGCTCGGATGTTGGAAGAGTGCCTGTTTCCATTCAGGAAAGTGATACGGATGAGTCACGAGCTCGTAGACACCACGGCCGATAACAATCGTGTTCAGAAACAAATAAACCGCGACGAGCGCAACGGCGATTCCGATCGCTTCTTTGAACCCACGCAAAAAGATCAAGCCGAGGACACCGATCAGAACAATGGTTACGCCAATCTGGTGTTTCAGTATTTCTGGTGTAAAAGGATTCTCGATGACGTGAGCAGTCGCGTCGGCGGCTGAGAGAGTAATGGTGATGACGAAGTCGGTGGCTACGAATCCGAGCAACACCAGCACGAAGAGCTTGCCCTTCCAGCGTGAGAGCTGGTGTTCCAGCATCGAGATCGAGCCTTCACCATGCGGGCTCTCTTCCGCGACACGACTGTAAATCGGCAACGCACCGAACAGTGTCAGTAAAACCAGAAAGAACGTCGCCACGGGCGAAAGCGCTTGTGCAGCCAGGAACGCGATGCCGGGCTGGTAACCGAGAGTCGAAAAGTAATCGACTCCGGTCAGACACATCACTTTCCACCAGGGATGTTGCTTATGAGGGGTTGCGTGGGAGGCGTCTTTCGCCGCGGAATCTTTGAATAACCAGAGTTTGAAACGTCGTCCGGCCGCTCGCCGGGTCAAACGATCGAGCATTACTGCCCTTCCTTTTAGCCTACGAGGTTAGCTGTCGGACTCGAACTGGAAGTGTTCGTCGTAAAGCCACTGCACACTTTACGATTTGCCCCGCGTTTCGCTAGACGAAACCAGTGGTTCCCCCGTGCTGCTGACTGCAACTTCGGCAGACATTAGTTTTCAATGACAAGATCTTAGACAGTATTGCGAGATTAAACAAGACGGGGAGACGGGGAGACGCGGAGACGGGACGATCACCGCGTCGCCGTGTCCCCCCGTCTCCGTGTCTCCCCATCTCCAATCTCAACCACCAACGTGCACGATCGGTCGTCGCTCAGGATCCTTCTCCGCCTGACGTAAAACTTCGTGTGTTACAGGTGCGGTGTCTCCTTCGCCGAACGCGATGTACTTGAGCAGGTACGAAACCGGATTGCCTTCACTCCAACCGAAGTAGACGTGCGGTAACTTCCCTGTTTCATTTCTCAAGAACAGTAAAAACGCCGCGATCGCATTTGGCACCGCGGGCGACTCAGTTCGCAGAATCTGATATCGATCGACAGTCTCGCCTCTGATTTTCAGCACACCCGAAAATTCCGATGCATCACCAGGCGTGACTTCGAAGAAAAGAATCGGTTCACCAGACGGAATGTGGTTATCGATCCGTTTTTCCTTCTCCTTCGCTTCATACTCCTGCACGTCTCCGCGATCGATTCGATTCGTGATGATGCGAACCGTCCCCTTAGCAGCTTTGCGAATAAACTCACGCGCCACGTCGTCGAGTTCGATCTGCTCTACCCGCAACTCTGTCGAGCGCCAAACACGAGAGAAGAGCGAACTGGCAACAATCGCCATGATAAAGATCAGCGCGATCTTGATTCCTTCCGGCTGCTCGACGATGTTCACGATCGTCGTGTAGACGAACACCAACGAGATCAGCATAAACAGCCATTGCACGCGTTCTCCATGGCGACGCGCCGAGAGTGTCACGGCGATCGCCGCCGACGTCATCAGCGCCAGAACACCCGTCGCATAAGCGCCGCCCTGCGCGTCGACGTCTGCTCTGAACAGAATCGTCACGATAAAACAGATCGCAGTAAACACGACGACGAGGGGGCGTGTGGCCCGTGCCCACTCAGGCGCCATTCCATATCGCGGCAAGTAACGTGGAACGATGTTGAGCAGACCAGCGAGCGCAGACGATCCTGCAAACCAGAGTATCGAGATCGTGCTCAGGTCGTAGACTGTTCCAAACACGTCGCCCAAATAGGTATGGGCCAGGTAAGCCAACGCTCTGCCATTCGCCGCCCCCGGCTCCATTGTTTCAGTCTCCGGCCGAAATTCCTCGGCGGGAATCAGCATGGTGGTCACGATGCTGCTGGCAAAAAGCAGGAAGCTCATGATCAACGCGGCACCGGTGAGTAATTTACGAGTGTTGTGAATGCGACCGGCAAGTTCGAGAGATGATTCGCCGGGACGAATGAGATGCGGACTCGGTTCATCTTTCGCTAAATCGACATTTACATCGCCCTTGACCAGCGGCATCACCACGACGCCAGTTTCAAAACCTGACAAACCCAGCGCGAGCTTCGGAAAAACGATGAGCGCCGCTCCAATCATCAGAAAAGGATTGCTGTACGTCGTGAAAAGTAATTTATTCCAATCCCACAACACGGCCGGATGTGTGAAAATCTGGTAAAAGCCAACCGAAACAACCGTCACGTTCAACCCGAGATAGATCACCACGAGAAACACTGCGATTCCGATCGCTTCCTTGAAGCCGCGAAGAAAGATCGCGCCCAGCGCAGCAATCAGGACGAGAGTGACGACGATTCGATGATGGAGGAAATCAAGATGCTCGATTACAAACGGATTCTCGACGATGTGTGCCGTAGCGTCCGCTGCTGAGAGTGTGATGGTGATTATGAAACTCGTGGTCGCGAAACCGAGTAGAGCAAGAACAAAGAGTTTGCCTTTCCAGCGCGACAGCAAATTCTCCAACATCGAGATCGAGCCGTCGCCATGCGGGCTCTCTGCTGCAACGCGTCGATACATCGGAAGCGCGCCAAAGAGAGTGAGAAGGATCAATACCAGCGTTGCGATTGGTGAGAGTATGCCTGCGGCGAGAAATGCAATACCAGGCTGGTAACCCAGAGTAGAAAAATAATCGACTCCGGTGAGGCACATCACCTGCCACCACGGGTGTTGCTTGTGCGTGGCAGACGATTCGCGCGCTGCGCCGCCTTTTTTTATGCCCTCGTAAAGCCAGAGCTGAAACTTGCGTCGTGATCTCTGGAAGAACCCCATCTGATTCGCCAGACAAAAAAAGCGGGCGGGGGCCTCCCACAGCCCCCACCCTAAGGCCACGTGTCCTCACCCCACGCGACCACTTCGTCCACCGGGGAGGTGAACGCACTGCGGATTATGCAATAGTCCGACTAAAGTTTCAACCCGGTTATTGTTTTTACCGCGAGCCGCAACACTCATTGCACCGAGTGTAATTTGAAAACTTATAGACGTTATAAGCAACTTCAATTGAGTTGTGAGGAAAGTGATCCTGTAACGAGCTACTGCGCCGTCACCTGTCTGCAACACGTGGTGCATCGCCGGATTGGCCCACGTCTTGTCCTTTCGTTTCGGCATGGGCCAAGTCTGAAAAGGCGACGGTGAGGAGCAATACTGCCACGCCAACCGTGCAAAGAATGTAAAGAATGGCGGTCTGTTCCAGATAAATCAGAACGATGACGAGTAATGTAAGACCGAGTGCCCAAAGGGCGGTGATAAGTTTGCGACGCCGGCGATCACCGGCCATGCTTTTTCGATTCATTTCGTAATTATGACTTCTTCTTTCTTCTTAATAAATGATCCGGTTAGGCAGGTACATGCCGGTCGTCGAGATCGCGCCCGTCATGCCTCCTGAGAGAGCATTAATCAACGTCGATCCGATTCGGGCCGAGGAAAACATTCCGGCCTCACCCACCTCGATAACGTCGTAGGGTTGCAGCAGAAAATCGGGTTGCTGGTTTTTCTTGATCGCTGCTACGTCGACGTGTATGACTTCCTGCTTAGTGGAACCAGCGACCTGACGAAAGATCCTCACGTCGCTCAGCTTTGCCTCTTTCCGCGCTCCACCCACCATCGCGATCGCACGACTGAGCATGAGTTGATCGCGAAGGTAAATGCCTCCTGGCGATAACACCGCACCGGTTATGTAAACCGGCTCCGCTTCTGTGACCAGCACATAGTCGCCCGGACGAATCACTGGATTGGCGTCGAGGATTCCAGCTCGAAGTTCCGCGATTTTCACAATCTGAAGTGGGATCCTGGTGCCGTCGATGGGAGCAGCTTCGGCTTCTTCACCGGGTTCAGGACACATCAACGGCTCTGTGTGAAGTATCTGAATCGTTCCCGACGCACGTTCGGTGAATCCACCCGAGACAGCCATCAGCTCATTCAGGCGCACCTTCCGTTTCATCTCGACGCGCGTAGGCTGGCGGACCGCGCCAAACACAGTCGCGGGTTGCCGGCTGTTCTTTTCGGAGATGCGCACGCTTACCTGCGGATTGTTGATGAACTTCGCGTACGCGGCCGCGATATCCTTTTGCACCTCTTTATCGATGCGGCATTTCGCTTTGATCGGCTTTTCAAGAAACGGTAGTGAACTGAGATTGCCGTCGCTGTCCACCTGCACGGTGGACGACAGCTCGGGTTGTCCAAACACTCTGACGTCGAGCACATCTCCAGGGCCCAGCGGATACGATTTGATTCCCTGCACGTCCAGTCCAGGCGACTGCTGAGGCACAGGCGGCGGAGCCGAAGGTTCCTGTGGTGGATCCTGCGCATGAACAAGACCGGCGAGCAGGCAGGCACACACGATTGCCAGAACCAAAGATTGCTTAACTTTCATTTCACCACCTCGAGCTTAGGGTTAACTTTCATGGGGGGCGTCAGCGGAATATCGTGCAAACTCGTGAACCTCTGTGGTTTAGTTTTGCCGCGACGAGATCGGCGCTTCGTCCTGGTGTTTTGAGTGCCTGTGTTTTTTCCGGCGATGCAAGGTCCCGGGCACGACAAAACCCGTGAAAAGTAAGTTGCAACTATCGCATAAAAGGTGGTAGATGCCAACCAGTCGCATGGGCAGAGGCGTCCGCCTGTAACCTTTGCGAATGCGAGAGCTACCACATTTGGGGCACTTTGTGGAAATCATTCCTTGCGGTCTGGACCAGCCGGGTCCGCGGTCCTCTGATGCGCGCCACTGGACGTCCGGAGACGCGCTCTCAAGTTCTCGATTTCACTCTCAATCTTCTCAGTTCCGGCCTTGCGCACATCCTCTTTTACCATGCCCTGGGTCAGATAAAAGAGCGCATCGCGATAGCGATCGATCGCACGGCGGTAATGTCCTTTGAAAGCCGAGCGTTCGGCCAGCTCCACCCAGTGAGCGACTTTCACTGAAGCGATGAATTCGCCGATCGCAACTCTCGATTCGTTGAGTTCCACCTCATCCGGGTAAACTCGCAGCGTCGAGTCGAGGCAATCCATGGCCCGCATGGCAGTTTCGATTTTATCAAACGTTCGTGCGCGTTGTTGGGCCTCGTGAAGCAAAGCCCTGGACTGGCCGCGGGCCCAGGTCAGCAAGTGATGTTTGTGCAGGGCTCGAACACGTTCCTGGCCAGCGCGAATCGCAATTCCCTTTTCACTTCCAAAACTACCCGACTTGATCACATCGTCGCTGCTTGCGAGGTAGTCGTGGCACATCTGTGCGACGTCGAGGTGTGCTTCCGGCGTTGAGCTGGAAGCATCGGCGGCTGTCGATTGTTTTTGAATGGCGCGCAATGCGGCCGAGTGAATTGAAGTGGAAAATCCACGCTTGTGACTGCGGCTGCTTTGACGAGAACGGCTGCGGCTCTTGTGGTTGATTCCATTCTCCAAAAGATAACGCGTCCACGCGCGACGCATAATCACTTCTCTCGCAGACAATGCAACCAACAAAACGACACTTGCCGCCAATCCGGACGGCAGCCACGGGGCTTCATCTCCACTGCGAACGAGAATCCACCACAACCCAAAGAACAGCGCGGCGGCAATAGCGATAGCAGTCGTGAAGTATCCTGTACTCGAGGGCATTCGACCACGAGACGGACGGTCGTGCAGGTCAGCACGCTCAGATCGTGGGCTCCGGGGGAAAAATTGATCGGCTGAGTTGTTTCCCAACTACTGGCCTCCAGAGTGATAATAGTCGGCTTTTTGGGATTGTGCTGTCAACATAAGGAACTGACAAGATGAACGATCAACAATTCAGCGGCAAAGTCGCGCTTGTGACGGGCGCCACTTCAGGAATCGGACAGGCTTGTGCCACCGCGTTTGCTAAGGCTGGCGCGAAAGTGGTTTGTGTCGGGCGTAAAGCAGAAGCCCTGCAAGACGTCGAACAGACGATTCGCGCACTCGGAGCAGAGACACTGACTATCAAATCGGATCTAGCGCGCGAAGATGAAGCGCAGCGCGTTGTGCAACAGGCAGTTCAAGGCTTCGGCGGGATTGATGTTCTCATTAATGCTGCCGGACACCTCAGCAATGGCACTATTGAAAACACTTCGCTCGGCGCGTGGGACGAGATGATGAATGTCAACGTTCGCGCGCCGTTTCAACTGATGCAGAAGGCGCTGCCGAGCCTGATCGAGCGGCGCGGAAATATCGTCAACGTTTCGAGTGTCACAGGGCTGCGCGCGTTTCCAGGTGTTCTGGCATATTGCGTTTCGAAAGCCGCGTTGGACCAGTTAACAAGATGTTCGGCTCTGGAGTTGGCGGCAAAGGGCGTGCGAGTGAATGCAGTGAATCCTGGAGTGGTCGTGACGGAGATTCACAAGCGTGGCGGCATGAGTGAAGAAGCTTACGCGGCGTTTCTCGAGCACTCCAAAACGACTCATCCACTCGGCCGCACCGGACGACCCGAGGAGATTGCAGCGCTTGTTTTGTATCTCGCCTCCGATCAGGCGTCGTGGATCACGGGCGCGACCTATTCGATCGACGGCGGCCGTTCACAGACTTGTGCTCGATAGCCTAAGGTGTCCGCGAAATTTGACCAACATTAACGCCAAGGTATTAACGCCGAAGGCGTTCGCTAATTTCAGCCCAGGGTTGGAGCGCAGCGACAACCCTGGGGATCAAATATAAAGATCAAACAAACGCTGAAAGCGTTAGGCCTGTGCGACGTCAACCCTTTCAGGGTTTGATCGCGATTTGAAATTTCGTCCCAGGGTTCTCGCGATGCTCGAACCTTGGGCTGAAATTAGCGAACGCCTGCGGCGTTTTCATCCAATTCAACTGACCAAGAGTTGGTATACTCCGATTCCCAATGACTACACCTGAACCATTTCCTCCTGCGCCGACAATCGTCATCCGCACTTCACCACAGATCAGCGCGATCCGCCTGATACTCGCGCTCGTCGCGATACTCGTCGCGTTGTTTCTCGGACTGCTGGTCCTGCTCGTCATCGGGATCGAGACTGGGCCAGTCGCACTGATGCTTGGTTTCGTCACCGCCACAATTCCGGTTCCGATATACATCAGCCTCGTCTTGTGGATCGATCGATACGAAGCCGAACCACTCTGGATGCTGGCCACGGCTTTCTTCTGGGGTGCTCTCGTCGCAACTTTCTTCGCGTTCCTTGTAAACACGACCAGCCTGGGAATTGTCTACTCACTAACGTCCAGCAAGACCGGCGGCGAGGCGTTTGCCGCAGTCATCTCAGCACCCATCGTCGAAGAGACAGGCAAGGCAGTCATTCTCTTCATCTTCTTCTTCGCGCGTAAGGAAGAATTCGACGGCGTCATCGACGGAATCGTTTATGCCTCACTGTCGGCGCTGGGTTTCGCGATGACGGAAAACATTCTTTATTACGGTAAAGCAGCGAACGAGGGCGGTGGCGGCGCGTTGACGCTGGTCCTAATCATTCGCGGATTCTTCGCGCCGTTCTCTCATCCACTATTCACGAGCCTCACAGGTATCGGCCTGGGCCTCGCGCGACAATCGAACAACATCGCCATCAAGGTTCTGACGCCGATTGTCGGCCTCCTGATGGCGATTTTCATGCACAGCATCTGGAATGGCTCGGCTGTTTTTGGTGGTGGACCCGTCTTCGTACTCACCTACCTGATCGTTATGGTCCCGGCTTTCATCATCCTGCTCGTCGTGATCGCGCTTGCGCTTCGGCGTGAGGGCCAGGTCGTGCGAGAGTTTCTGATTATCGATCTTCAACGCGGAGTTCTAACACAGGAAGAATACAACCAGGTTGGGTCGATCCTGGGCCGCATGGGTTCGTCATTCAATGCGTTCTCTCGCAGTGGTGTAAAAGGTTGGCGAGCACGGAAACGCTTCAATCAGCTCGCGAGCGAACTTGCGTTTCATCGCAGTCGCGTGGCCCGAGGTGTACATTCAGCAAAGCAGGATTGTGTGGCGCAGGAGGCAGCTTATCTATACGCGCTTCAGGCCCTAATCAACGAACTCAGGGGACGTTAGGTAGCTGTTTCGCATCATTAGTGCTCGCTGCCTTTATAGTTCTGGCTTATACTTGGCGCGGGTTGCGTAAGGCGCATTTCACCAGAGCTCGAGGCTCGTGAGAATCCAACTCCTTCCCAGTACATTTGACGCACAGGGCGTAGCAACCCTGGAGCAACGGCTGACCTGTTTTCTAATCGACGACTGCGTTGCAGTCGATGGGGGCAGCATCGCGATCGCGCTGACAAACGAGCAACGATTCAACGTCAAAGACGTAATCGTCACTCATCCTCACCTGGACCATATCGCAAGTCTCCCGATATTCATCGACGATCTCTACAACACGCTGCAGGAACCGATGCGCGTGCACGCCACGGAGGAAGTGATTGGCCTGCTCGAGCGCGATGTTTTCAACTGGAACGTGTACCCGCGATTTTCCGATCTGAAGAATGACTATGGTCCAGTGATGGAGTACGTTCCGATCCCGATCGGAACGCCTTTCTCGGTGGCCCACCTGAACGTTGTCGCAGTGCCGGTAAACCACATTGTTCCGACGATTGGTCTGATCGTTTCAGACGGGCAAAAAAGTGTAGCTTTCAGTTCGGATACGGCTGAGACGGAAGAGTTCTGGAAGATTGTGAACGAGATGAAGGAGCTGGATGCTTTGTTGATCGAGACGTCGTTCCCCGATCGAATGGCGAAGCTCGCAGAGGTTTCGCGTCACTTTACGCCCGCGTCATTGGGCCAGGAATTAAAGAAACTCACTCACAACGGCATGGACATCATGGCGGTCCATCTCAAACCCACCTATCGCGATGAGATCATCGCAGAACTCAAAGCGCTGAATATTCCAAAGTTAAGCGTGATGGAACCCGGGAAGGTTTATACGTGGTAGGACCAAATCATTGGTCATTTGTCATTTATCATTTGACGTAATTGGACGATCTAGTTGCACCGGCTCAAACTCCTTCTCCACATGCTCCCCGTCTACACCCTGAAGTGAAACTCGCCCGCTCGGGAGAAGCTCTTCAACTACGAACGTGCGCTGGCGCCGGTCGCGGCCGGGCATTAACTCCGCCCTGAACGTCACCGGCATTCCCGGTCTGGCCCAAACGCCGCCAACTCTTTTCCGCGGTTCCACTTTCCTCTTCTTCAATAAAGGCAGGAACGCACTCACGGCGCCCGCGCCAACGGCGAAACCACCAAGAAGCCACCTGGTGCGTTTTCTCATTACTCGTCGCCTATTCGCAGAGCGGATCGAGCCGGGCGGTAATCGTCGGCAATCCACTCAGGGCGCGCTCCGCATTCAACGGGGTAAAGCTTGCCCAATCAGGCGGCACATTGTTCTCAGCAAAAACCGCTTCAACAGGACATTCAGGAACACACGCGTCGCAATCGATGCACGTCTCGGGATTGATCACCAGCATGTCGTCATCGAGGTGAAAGGCCTCAACGGGACAGACAAGCGCGCAATCTGTATACCGGCAGTTGACGCATGGTTCAGCCACGACATAGGTCATTTTGAACTTTTGACTCCTTGAACCGAAGTGGAAAATTCCCGGAAACGAATCTTAACCAGAAAACGCACGAAGACACAAATAAAAGCTCAGAACGCACCTAACGTCGACGATACCGGCAGCGTGATCCACTGTGAGTTAATCAGAATCCGAACGCCAGGTTTCAACCGGGACCCCACTGGGGAAATCATAAAACTGGAGATCTGACGCGGTAAACATCTTGGTCAGCATGATGATCTGACCGGTGTGCATCGAGAAGTGTTCCGTGACGTGGAACACGGCTTCCAAAATCTCTACGTCGTTGCCTTGAATCTTGCGGCGCTCGAGGATGATTGCTGGATCGAGAGTTCGCAGTACCCGTCCGACCTCCGTCAGCGTTGACCTGAGCAGCTTCCGGAGTTCATCGCGAGTTATCACTTCCCTTTGCGTAAACTCGGCGTCTCGAATCCTTTCGTCCGGCTCGGAACCGATGCCGGAAATAATCCACTGCCGCGCATTTCCGCAAAGGTGCAGGACGAGATTTCCAATGCTGTTTGATTCCTCGTTCGCGCGCCACCAGATCTGTTCGTCCGTCAGCTTTTCCAGACAGTGCTCGATCTTAGGTAAATAGTCACCCAGAAGAAACTCTCCCGCGTGCCGGATGAATGCGCTTGAAACTGCGTTGTCCTCCGCGTGGTTAGACATCTTCGTCTCCTGATTCCGGACGTCGCTTGTGCTTGGCTTTGCGTCCTGCGGGACGCGCCACTTCGTCGGGCTTCGCGCGAGATAGAGGATGGCCGGGAGGCGCGGTCGGCTTCCGAATACTGTCAAAAATAGGTCGCACCTGACGTCGCTTCTTCTGTGGAGAACTCTTTCTCACCATCATTCGCCTCCACTCAGATTATTTGGGAACAGGCGCGATGCTATCGCCGCGGTAAACAGAGTGTCAATGATTAAAGGGGATTAAAGGGATTACGGCTTTACTACTGCTTGCAAAGTAAAAGGCGCGAGCTGAATCCCGTCTTAACAGGTCGTCTCGCGCCGCACTCGTTGATAAAGCCGGCTGGTGTTTTTGGCGTGGGTTAGGCTTCGCTGCCGCGAGGTGTCTTCGAGAGCATCCTCAGCGCAGTGGTGGTTTCAGCGCGACGCTTTTTCTGAAATTCTGTAACCCAATTGGTTACAGTATCAACCATATCGCGCGCCGTTTCACGGGCCGTATTTGCCTTAACCTTTACGATTGGGCGGGGTTTCTCGCCCTTCTTTATGATTCGGATTGTTTTCTTCTCAGACATTGCTTGATTTCGAGTTTTCCGTATGAATCTGACTGTATCCAACGAAATTCTCGCCACACAGTTCCCAAATTCTTAAAACTTAGAACGATCAGTTGCGATTACGCTTGCAAAGAAGAGGCCACATTCGCTAACGCGCACCGGAAACGAAAAAAGGGCCACTTCACAGGAAAATTTTTTCTTTTGCCGGGCTTTTTCGCGCTATGTACGGTCGAGAACCATACACGGGAACGGAACAGTGGCGTTTAGCAAGACAGGAACTAGCGATCTGCGAGTGGGGCGTTTTTGTATTCCATGTCGATCTCCCATATCAGTTTGTGCGTCCGGTAGATCAGTAGGGCGAGCCCGATAGCCGCGCCGATGTTCACATATTTCAGGCCGCTGACCATTTTCCGGGTACCGAACTCCACCAGCAGGCCGTTGATGATGATGAGCGCGAGACGGAATTCGGTCGGTCCGAACTTCAGGTAACTGATCTTCAGACGATCCGTGGCTGCGAAAGCCAGGAACGTGCTGAACTCATAGCCGGCGAAGATCGCGAGCATGATGAGGATTTGATAGCGGGAGCGCTCCGGGAGGATAAATGCATAACCGATGATGACAGAGCACAGGAAGAAATAGTCGAGCAGGTGATCCATGTAGTAACCCCACCTCACCAGGCCCGTTCCGCGATACTTCCCGATCTTCCCGTCGTAGTGATCCGTCACGTATTGCAGGGCAATCATGGCGGACACGCCCCACAGCCACCGCAGATCCTTTGCGGCGAGGTACGAGAAAAACAGGATGAAAGACGACCACACCAGCGTCAGCATCGTCAGGTGGTACGTTTCCAGCCAGGAAGGGATGCGCGGGAGAACTCGCGTGGCGAGCCGCCGCTCGAAGGGGGTTAGGAAGGAAGTATTGCTCTTGTTCGCGCCTGCGAATTGTTGGGTTTCAATCATGACCGCTGGACGGCAGTGCAAGCACTAAGCCAGCGGTATCTCACGAGAAAAAGGGAGATTGAAGCGCCGGAGCTGAATTTCTATCCGACGGGTGTCGGCTTTTTATTCTCTGCGGCCCTCTGCGTATCTCTGCGTTAAAAGTCGATTGCAACGCAGAGGTCGCAGAGATACACAGAGGGCCGCAGAGAGAGCTCTTTAGATGAAGACGACGGATTGGGAGCTTGGGATCTCAAACCGACGCCGGCACCTCATGTTTTTGCACGCGAGCATGTCGTCGATACGGACGAGGTAGTCTCGAGACTTCTGAAAACGCGCGCGGTCCTGCTCGTTT
>Ga0105237_10001276_pt1 | contig 33606 bp, 26 predicted proteins | sample KBSC24metaG_FD_81520 | JGI IMG/M metagenome (GOLD analysis project Ga0105237, IMG submission 81520) | Corn rhizosphere microbial communities from Kellogg Biological Station, Michigan, USA - KBS C2-4 metaG | ecosystem: Host-associated > Plants > Roots > Rhizosphere > Soil | place: Michigan, USA... | reverse complement strand
TCGCACTCACCGCGCTGCTGGCCCTGATTCCCGCAAGCGATCTCGCCGTCACAGTGCTCAACTGGGACGTGACGCATTATTTTCCGCCACGCTTGCTTCCTAGGATGGAGACGGCGCGCGGCATTCCTGACGACGCCGCAACGTTCGTCGTAGTACCCACGATCCTTCTGAACGAGCCGCAAGTGCGCGAGCTGGTTGAGAGACTCGAAGTCCATTACCTCGCGAACCAGGACAACCACGTCTACTTCGCTCTGCTCGGCGATTTTCCCGACGCCGAGTCAGAAGAGACATCGAACGATTCCAATCTCCTGTCGATCGCGCAGAGCGGCATCGACGCTCTGAATCAACGACACGGCGAGGCTCGCTTTCATGTCTTTCACCGTCGCCGGCAATGGAATCCGGGCGAAAAGAAGTGGATGGGTTGGGAACGCAAACGCGGCAAGCTCGAAGAGTTCAATCGGCTGCTTCGCGGCGCCCGAGACACAAGCTTCTTGGTCCGCACCGCGGACGATGTTTTACTGAAATCTATTCGCTACGTGATCACGCTCGATTCCGACACGCAGCTTCCGCGCGACGTAGCGCGCAAGCTGGTCGGCGTAGCAATTCATCCATTGAATCAACCCCGCATCGACGCGGCAACGAACCGCATCGTTTACGGATACGGAATTCTGCAACCACGCGTCAGCATCTCTCTCGCGAGTGCATCGCGATCGAGGTTTGTACAAATCTTTTCCGGTTACACCGGAATCGATCCCTACACAACCGCCGTTTCAGACGTCTACCAGGACTTTTTCGGCGAGGGCAACTTCACGGGCAAAGGACTCTATGACGTCGACGCTTTTCAACGCACGCTCGACAATCGCGCGCCTCCAAACACGCTGCTCAGTCACGACCTCTTCGAATCGTTGTTTGCACGCGCCGCACTGGCAACCGACATCGAACTGCTCGACGATTACCCCGCGTCTTACGAGGTCTACGCAAAACGATCCCATCGCTGGACGCGTGGCGATTGGCAGATCATTCGCTGGCTCTTCCCGGCTGTCCCCGACGGCGAGCGTCGCAAGGTCCGCAACGTCGTGCCGGTGATGGGTCGCTGGAAGATCCTCGACAATCTGCGGCGCAGTCTTGTTGCCCCTTCGCTGTTCCTGTGGCTGCTTGCTTCGTGCGCGCTCTTTCCAGGATCGCCGTTTTACTGGTCACTCTTTGTGTTTCTTGTGATCGCATTCCCGGTTTACCTGCACGTGACCACGGGTCTGCTGATTCATCCGCGCGGCATTCCATGGACCAGCCACTTCTGGAGCGTCTGGGGCGACTTCCGCACAAACACCGCGCAGATCGCGCTTTCGTTTGTTTTCCTTCCACATCAGGCGTGGCTGATGTGCGATGCGATCGTTCGCGCGCTTTATCGTCAGTTCATTTCCAGGAAGAGCCTGCTCGAATGGGTTTCGGCAGCGGAAACGGAGAAATCTGCGCGCAACTCGGTACTCGCGTTTACGCGATTCATGCTCCCGGCGCTGGTGCTGACGGTGATTGCACTCGGTTTGACGGTGGGCCTACGACTAACAGCGCTGCCGGTGATGGGTCCACTCGCCGTTATCTGGCTGTTCTCGCCGTTGATTGCCTACTGGGTGAGCAAACCGCGACCCAAGGAACGAAAACTGTTGAGCGCTGACGACGCAAAGTACGCGCGCATGATCGCCCGTCGCATCTGGCGCTTTTTCGAAACCTTCGTCGGCGCGGAAGACAACTGGTTGCCGCCCGACAATTACCAGGAAGACCCTGCGCCGATCACCGCACACCGCACTTCACCGACAAACATCGGTCTGCTGCTGCTCGCGACTTCGTCCGCACGCGATCTCGGTTACGTTGGCGCACTCGAACTGGTCGAGCGATACGAACTGACGTTCTCGACGCTCGCGACGTTGGGGCGTATGCACGGTCATTACTTCAACTGGTACAACACACAAACTCTCGAACCGCTGATGCCGCAATACATCTCCACGGTGGACAGCGGCAATCTCGCCGGTCATCTGATCGCAGTCAAACAAGCATGCGTCGAGTTTCCAGAACAGAGCTTGTTTGACACCTCGATCATCGCGGGTTTGAACGATACGCTCGACGCGATCACGACCGAAGCCATCAATCTCGGAAGTTTTCGTCAGCGCACTGAAGTCGTGACGGTCAGACAGTTGCAGGATGAGATCGCAGCGTCTCGCCAACGGCTTAAGACCGACCCCGGCGATTCACTTTCGTCATGGACCGTGCTGATCGATTCTCTGGGACGTCGCGCGTCGGAGATCGAAGACATCGTCAACGCCCTGGCTCACGAACATGGAGAAGGCGGTTTCAAGGAATTGCGTTGGTGGGTGGGAGCATTCAAACACCAGGTTGATGCGCGCCGCAGAGATATCGAGGCACTCACGCAGTGGGGTCTCGTGCTTCCGGTCCTCGAGGCACGACTGAAGGCCGATTCGGATAAAGACTGGGAGGCCATCATTGAACTCCTGCAAAACGTTCCGACACTCGCAGAAGTACCGCAGATTTGCGACAAGGCCCTGGTCCAACTCGCCGCGATGCAGGAGCACGCGTCGGAATCACTGGCCCAGACAGCTTCGCGATTGACAAAGGCCCTCGAACAATCCGCCGGAGCTTCGTCTGACATGTTGTCGCGCCTGAGCCGGCTCGCGCGGCGCTGCGATCAGATCGTAGAAGAGATGGACTTCTCGTTCCTCTTCGATGTGGAACGAAAGTTATTCACGATCGGTTACAACGTGACCGCGTCGAGGCCCGACGACTCTTACTACGATCTGCTCGCATCCGAAGCACGACTCGCGAGTTTTGTCGGTATCGCGAAGGGCGACGTGCCGCAACAACACTGGTTCCGGATGGGCCGTGCACTCACAAAGGTCGACCACGGGCGCGCGCTCATTTCGTGGACCGGCACGATGTTCGAGTACCTGATGCCGCTGCTGGTGATGCGTAATTACCAAAACACGCTGCTCTCTGAAACTTATCAAACCGTGGTCGATCGCCAGATCGAGTATGGCGAGGAGCGCGGCGTGCCGTGGGGGATTTCAGAAGCTGCGTACAACGTGCGCGATCTTCATCTCAATTATCAATATGGACCATTCGGCGTCCCCGGTCTCGGATTGAAGCGCGGGCTGATAGAAGATCTGGTGGTCGCGCCGTACGCATCGATGCTGTCGGCGGAGATCGATCCCGACTCATCGATGAGAAACCTGCGGCGGCTGCAAAAAGAAGGCGCATTTGGACCATACGGCTTTTACGAGTCGATCGACTACACCGCCGAACGACTCCCGGAAGGCCAAAAGTCGGTAATCATTCGCGCGTTCATGGCCCACCACCAGGGGATGAGTCTCGTTTCGCTTGCCAACGTCTTGCACGAAGATCTGGCCGAGCGACGTTTTCACGCGGACCCGGCAGTGCAGGCGACCGAGCTGCTTTTGCAGGAACGAATCCCGGTCGGAGTGCCGGCGGCACATCCGCGCGCCGAGGAAGTTTTGACCGGACGCGTGATGCAAACTTTGCCCGGAATGATCACGCGCGTGTACGAGACGGCGGACCTCGACACCCCACGCACGCAGTTGCTTTCGAACGGCACGTACAGCGTGATGCTTACGACCGCGGGCTCTGGTTACTCGCGCTGTGAAGCGAACGCCGTCACGCGCTGGCGTGAAGACGTCACGAGAGACAACTGGGGCGCGTTTATTTACCTGCGCGACGTACGCACTGGCGCCGTCTGGTCCGCCGGCCACCAACCAGTGCGTCGCAAGCCACAGTCGTATCACGTCGCTTTCTCCGAAGACAAAGCAGACTTTCGTCGCGTCGACTCCGGTATCTCGACTCGTATGGAAGTCGTCGTATCAGCCGAAGACAACGCCGAAGTACGTCGCATCTCGCTCACAAATCATTCGACGCGCATGCGCGAGATTGAATTGACGAGTTACGCAGAGGTCGTGCTCGCCACACCCGATGCTGACGCAGCTCACCAGGCGTTCAGCAATCTGTTTATCGAGACTGAATTCTTCGCCGGCGAGAACGCGATCCTGGCCCATCGACGCCAGCGCTCGCCCGAAGATCAGCCGATTTGGGGAATACACGTCGTCGTTGCCGAAGGCGATGTTGTTGGCGCGACCCAATACGAGACCGATCGCGGGCGGTTCCTTGGACGCGGTCGAACGGCGAGTAATCCGGTTGCCGTGATGGAAGACCGGCCACTTTCGAATACGACGGGCGCCGTGCTCGATCCGGTTTTCAGTCTGCGCCGGCGCGTAAGACTTCAGCCAAATCAAACTGCCAGGTGTACGTTCAGTACCGCCGTGGCCCAATCGCGTGACGAAGCTGTGGCGCTGGCAGACAAGTATCACGATCCAAACATCTTCGAACGCGAGCTTCGCCTGGCCTGGACCAAAGCGCAGGTCGAAATGAGCCACCTGAAGATCGACGCGGAAGAGGCGCACCTGTTTCAACGTCTCGCAGCGCGCATCGTCTACTCCGATCCTTCACTGCGCCCGCGTCCACACGTGCTTGCACTCAACACGAAGTCGCAATCAGGTCTGTGGGCATATGGCATCAGCGGCGATCTACCGATCGTCGTCGTCCGCATCAACAAAGAGGACGACCTGCGAACCGTCAGGAAGCTCGTGCGTGGACATGAGTACTTGCACTTCAAAGGACTCCGAATCGATCTCGTTATTCTCAACGACACGCCGACGAGCTACATGCAGTTGCTGCATCAGGAACTCGACACGATCGTACGCACCACCGGGTTGCAGGGCTTGCAGGACAAGCCCGGAGGCGTTTACCTGCGGCAGGCCGATCAGATACCTGAGCCCGATCGCATTCTGCTCCACGCTGTAGCGCGAGCAGTTATCGTCGCCGATCGGGGTTCATTGGAGGATCAGATCGAGCGGCCCCAGGTCGCGGAACCATTGCCTGCGCCCCTGGTGCCAAGGCTTCCGTCACAAACGTATCCGGAAGCGGCGGTTGCGCCTCCCGAACTCTCGTTCTTTAACGGACTCGGCGGATTTCACCAGGGCGGCCGTGAGTACGTGACGCTCCTCGGCGCCGAACAGTGGACACCGGCGCCATGGTCCAACGTGATCGGCAACGCCGTAGAGTTCGGCTTTCTGATCACCGAAACAGGCGCGGGTTGTACGTGGTCGCTTAACAGCCGGGAGAATCGTCTGACGCCCTGGTCCAACGATGCCGTTTGCGATCCGCCGGGTGAGGTGGTCTATCTTCGCGATGAAGATTCAGGGACGGTCTGGTCCGCGACGCCGCTACCGATTCGTGAGCGAGAGCCCTACATCATCAGGCACGGCCAGGGCTACAGCGTCTTCGAACATTCGACCCACGGCATCACCCAGGAGTTCCTGGTTTTTGCGCCGCTCGATTCGCCCGTAAAGATCTCGTTGCTGCGTTTGCGTAACCGCACCGCCAGAAAACGAAGACTGTCAGTCACGAATTACAATGAACTCGTGCTCGGTGTTCAAAGAGCCTCGTCCGCGCCTTACATCATCACCGAGATCGATCAAGCAGCCTCGACGATCTTCGCCACGAACCCCTTCAACACCGAATTCGCCGAGCGCGTTGCGTTCGTCGCGACCAGCGAGAGTATTTCCAGCGCAACGTGCGATCGAAAGGAGTTCATCGGTCGCAACAGTTCCCTCGAAACGCCCGCCGCACTCAAACGAATTGCCTTGTCAGGAAAGGACGGAGCGGGGCTTGATCCATGCGCCGCGATTCAAACCAACATCGAGCTCGCTCCGAACGAAGCGCGCGAAGTTGTGTTTTTAATCGGCGAGGCGGAGTCGAAGACGGAGGCTCAGTCGATCGTCGCGAACTTCCGTCAGACGGGGAACGTCAATGCGGCGTTTGAAAAAGTGTTGGGTCACTGGGACGAGCTTCTGAGCACGGTGGAAGTCAGAACTCCCGATCAAGCGTTGGACACGATGCTGAACCGCTGGCTCCTCTACCAGGCGCTCTCGTGTCGCATCTGGGCTCGCACAGCGTTCTACCAATCCGGTGGCGCATTTGGTTTTCGCGATCAGTTGCAGGACGCGATGGCGCTGGTCTACAGCCATCCCGAAATCGCACGCAAACAGATCGTTCTGGCGGCCGGGCATCAGTTCAAGGAAGGCGACGTGCAGCACTGGTGGCATCCGCCCGGCGGACGAGGTGTGCGCACGAAGATTTCCGACGACCTGCTGTGGCTCCCGTTTGTCGCCGCGTTCTACATCTCTGTGACTGGCGACGATTCCGTGTTGGAAGAAGTAGTTCCCTTCCTCGAGCAGCCTCTGCTCGGCCCTGACGAACTCGAGAGCTACCAGCAGCCGAACGTCTCAGAAGAATCGGCGCCGATCTACGAACACTGCGCACGTGCGATCGATCGCAGCCTCGCCGTCGGCAAGCATGGTTTGCCGTTGATGGGTTCGGGCGATTGGAACGACGGAATGAATCGCGTCGGACATCTCGGGAAAGGTGAGAGTGTTTGGCTCGGTTGGTTTCTGACGACGACAATCGCGGCGTTTATATCTCACGTCGACTCGAGAAAACAGAAAGCGCGCGGCAATCGATATCGAAAACACCTGGACAACCTGAAGAAGGCGCTCGAAGACAAGGCGTGGGATGGCGACTGGTACCGGCGCGCTTATTTCGACGACGGTCAACCGCTCGGTTCGGCCAAAAACGACGACTGTCGCATCGATTCGATCGCGCAGTCGTGGGCTGTGATTTCAGGTGCGGCGGAGCCGTACCGGATGAGCCGCGCGATGGCTGCTGTCGAAGAGTACTTGATCAGGCGTGGCGATGGCCTGGTGATACTTTTTACGCCGCCTTTCGACAAGGGCGCGCTCAATCCGGGTTATATAAAAGGATACGTTCCGGGTGTGCGTGAGAATGGCGGGCAATACACGCACGCTGCGATCTGGACGTTGATTGCGTACTCGCTGTTGGGGGACGGCGAGCGCGCTGGTGAGTTGTTTGCACTGCTGAATCCAATCAGTCATTCCTCGACGCGTGCGGGGCTGCACAAATACAAGGTCGAGCCGTATGCGGCTGTAGGCGATGTTTATGCTGTGCCGCCGCACAACGGGCGCGGGGGTTGGTCGTGGTACACGGGATCGGCTGGTTGGATGTATCGTGCCGGCCTGGAAAACATTCTGGGTTTCAAGCTGCAAAAAGATCGTCTGGAGATCGATCCGTGTGTGCCGCGCTGGTGGCGTGACTTCGAGATCACATATCGGCGTGGACGTGCGGTTTACAGGATCAAAGTGGAGAATCCGATGGGTGTGAGTCGCGGCGTGGTGACGGTCGAGGTCGACGGCGTGGAGCAGAAGGAGATCACGCTCGTCGACGACGAGAAGACGCACAACGTTCGAATCGTGATGGGTGAACCCACGCGCACCGAGGAAGGCGAACCCGCGCGCCACGCACAAGCTTAACGTAGACCTTTTCTTTGCGCCTTTGCGCCTTTGCGTGAGAAATATTCCTCGCAAAGGCGCAAAGGAAGAATCAAGCGGCGGCCATGTCGGCTTCGCTGATGTCAAAATTCGCAGAGACCTTCTGCACGTCGTCGTGGTCCTCGAGGGCTTCCACTAACTTCAACATCTGCCGTGCGTCTGCGCCCTCGAGCCGGATGTAGTTCTGCGGCACCATCTCAACCTCCGCGACCTGCGGTTCGATGCCGGCTTTCTTCACTGCCGTCAGCACCCCGTCGAACGCGTCTGGCGAAGTTATGATCTCGAAGTTGTCTTCGTCATCACGAAGATCGTCCGCGCCCGCATCGATCGCGAGTTCAAAAAGATCTTCTTCCGATCTCCCGGCCTTCTCGACCACGATGTAACCCTTCTTATCAAACATCCAACCCACCGAACCACTCTCACCAAGGTTTCCACCATTCTTCGAAAAGATGTGACGAATCTCGGCCACAGTGCGATTTCGATTGTCAGTCATCGATTGAATCAACAGCGCCACGCCGCCCGGTCCATAGCCCTCGTACGTGATCTCTTCGTAGTTGACACCCTCTTCCTCACCGGTGCCACGACGGATCGCGCGGTCGATCGTGTCATTGGGCATATTTCCGGCCTTGGCGTCGTTGATTGCCTTGCGCAGGCGCGCATTGGCATCCGGGTCGCCACCGCCCGAACGCGCGGCGACCGTGATTTCTTTAATAAACTTCGTGAACAGCTTGCCGCGCTTGGCATCGAGCGCGCCTTTCTTGTGTTTAATACTGTGCCATTTAGAATGTCCGGACATTGGATTCGATCCTTCAGAGAATGTGCTGCGGGTTAGTTAGGCTACGAAAATATATCGCGCAAAGGCGCAAAGACGCAAAGGAAAACCATGATTCTCTTTGCGTCTTTGCGCCTTTGCGAGGCCTATTTTAACTGCTCGTATTCTTTCGTGGCCTGCACGAGCACGGGCAGATCCTGGTCCGCGTCTTTCCACAACGCAAAGAAATCCTGATATGACTTGCGGGCGCCCGCGGCGTCGCCATTCAAAACCGCGGCGTGTGCGAGGCCCAGGTGCGCAAGCGCATGGACTGGCGAGAAAATATCTATCCCCGGGCTGTCGACGATCTTCTTAAATTCCGCCGCCGCTTCGTTACCCATCCGTTGCTGGAGATATAAATTCGCGCGCATGTACACCGGTCCCAGGCCTGTGCCGCGGCCACGATCATAGATCCGAACAGATTCCAGAATCTTAATTGCCTCTGACGCATTGCCTCGACTTTTTTCAATTGCCGCGCGAACCATCGGCGCAACGATTGATGAGAGTGTCGTATTCTTCGGTTGAATACTCCGTGCATCGGCGACGATTGACTCAGCCTCGTCCGCATCGCCGCAGGCGCCATAAATTATTGCCGCGTTCGCCATGCTGATTTGTCCGCGAAATAACGCCATGGAAGCTTTTGCGCTGTCTTTTGCTTGCTGACACTTGCCCACCAGCAAGAACTCAGTCGCCAGAAGCAACAACTCGTTTGACGCATTCTCGTTGCGATTCTGACTCTTAAGCATCTCGACCGCACGCCTGTGAAGCTCTTCTGATCGCTTCAATTTTCCAAAATAGACTGCCGTGCCTGCTTGCTGCGAAATGAATACAGGCTCGTCCGCCTTGCCTTTACCCCATTGAAGTTCCCGATCCATCCCGGCTTGATCGCGGCGCAGAAAGGCGAAAAGGTAGTTATTGAAGTGCACGCCAAGCGAGTCGGGATTTATCTTTTCCGCATCGCGCGCCGCCTGCTGCGCTTCATCCAATCGTCCGAGAGCGATAAAACTGTCAATCAGGTTTTGCCAGGCGCTTGCACTACTCGGACTCAGGCGAACAGCCTCCTTGGCCTCTGTTAACGAGTTCTCATACTGTCCGAGGAATTTATAGTTCAGGGAAAGATTGTTGTGCGGTGTGAAGTCGTCAGGGTAAAGTCGCGCCCAGGTCTGGAGCGTTTCCATTGCCTTGTCGAACTCGCCGGTTACGAAATTGTAGTACTTTTCCGACAGGTAAAGCCGTTCACGTTCGCTCACCCGATCGCGAAGTTCGTAAGCTTTTTCGAACCACTGCCTACCGGCCTCCCGCTGATCCTGGTTGACATATTGAACGCCGATACGGGCGTAAGCCATTGCAAAGTTCGGATCGAGTTCGACGGCGCGTTGGTACAGAGCCAATGATTCGCGCGTACGCCCTTTGGCTCGTTCCTCGTTGGCCATTGAAAATGCTTTCAAGGCGTCGAGAGAGGAAGTCGTGGCCTGCTCGATTGGAACGTCGTACTTCTGAATGGAGCTGAGCGACTCGCCCAACCTCTTTCGCAGATTGATGACTGCTGTGCCGAGCGACGAGAGCACCTTCTCCTTGCTCTCGGCTTCGACCTGTTCGCGTGCTATCGGATCGCCTGAACGTGGATTGATCGCCTCGAGCGTGATGACGTAGTGACTGCCGATACTCGCGATCGTTCCGGTCAGCATCGCCTTGATTCCCTGCCGTTCACAGATCTCTCGACCCACGTCACGCGTGATTCGATCGTCTGGAGAGCGGCCCATAAAGCGCAGTGTTTCGCGTACGCGATCTTCGGGAAACAGATTCAAAAATGGCGTTTGACCGAGATGAACCGCGAGCGCCTGTTTGAGTGTTCCGTCAAAAACCGGCTCGCCGGTTGTGTTGACAAAATCCGTCAGCAATACGGTGTCGCGATCTGTGAGCCGCTTCGAGTTGCGTTTGTAGATATAGACGGCCGAAGTAGTTGCCGCGACCAGCAAGAGCGCCACGATGGCGGCCGCGATCTTATGTCGCTTGATTCCGCTCGCGATGTATTCAGCACTCGAAACATGCGAGATCGTTTTCGTCCGCACTGCGTGCTCTGGAATCGTCTTCGCAGCGCCCACCTCACTGATCCTCGATCCACTGAAACTACCGGGAGCAGCAGATCGCTCCAGCTCAGCTTCGAACTCGAGACGCTGCTTCAGGCGACGCAGGTCAGTCAAAAGCTCTTTGACGGTTTGATAGCGCTCGTCGCGATCCTTTCTGAGCGCCTTCATCACGATCCAATCGAGCTCGGCAGGCACGTTCGCAGCGAAACGAGCAAGTGGCGGCGGTTCTTTTTGTGTGATCGCAACGATGACGTCAGTCGAGGTCTCACCTTCAAAGGGCGTTCGGCCCGCGACCATTTCATAAATAACAACGCCGAGACTCCAGATATCACTGCGCGCATCCACCGGTTTTCCCCGCGCCTGCTCGGGCGACATGTAATGCGACGTTCCCATCACTACGCCCGCGTCGGTTTGGACCAGCACACGCGTCGGACTTTCGGTATCCAATGGCGTTCTATCGACAGTTTCCGTCAGTTTAGCGAGGCCAAAATCCAACACCTTCACGTAGCCGTTGCGACGGATCATGATGTTGTCAGGCTTGATGTCGCGGTGGACGATTCCGGCGGCGTGCGCTTCCTCGAGCGCGCTCGCAACCTGGAGCGCGATGTCGAGAATCTCCGGCATTTCGAGATGCGATGCGGCTAGTTTGCGACGCAGGGTCACGCCATCAATATATTCCGTTGCGATGTAATGGCGGCCGTCGTCGTCGCCGACTTCATGAATCGTGAGAATGTTTGGATGATTCAGGTTCGACGCTGCCGCAGCTTCCTGCTCGAATCGATGCAGGCGATCCTTGTTTGTCGTGTACTCGTGACTCAGGATCTTGATCGCAACCTTGCGCCCGAGCTTCATGTCTTCCGCGAGATAGACCACACCCATCCCGCCCGCGCCGAGCTTATCGAGAATTCTGTAATGGGAAACTTTCTCCGGATCCATGTCTTAAACCGAACGTCACACGACTTGTTCTTGTGCCTTTTTGTGGCTTAGAAAGCCTGCAACGGAGCGCCTCTAATCAACGTCCCCGCAATTGCAGCCTGAAAAAGCCAAAGGATTATGAAAGCCACAATCGGAGAGATGTCGATCCATCCGAGCGGTGGAATGATCCGCCGCAATGGTCCCAACAACGGCTCAGTGACGTCGATCAAAAACCGCATGATGCGATTTCTGTAACTCAGCCTGCCCCAGGAGAAAACGATACGCATGATGATCAGTAAAATGTAGATCGATATTGCTCCGTACAGCAGATAACCAAGCACCGAAATCATTGCGCCCTCGCGAACACTGACCAACACGCCCAGGATAGTCGAACAAATGGCTCCGATGAGTTGCAACAAAAAGTAACCCAGCAGTATCACGAGCAAAATCACAACCAGCGGCGCGAATTTCGGATCCATCCCGAAGTTCCGCAGACCGCCGCGCACGGGAATCAAAAATCCATCCGTAAGCCTGTGAATTGTGCGTGAGATCCATCCGAAGGGATTCAAATCCAACGCATCGACGATCAGCCGGAGCACCATGAGCACTATGACGCCAACAATAAATAACGCGATGGCCCAACTCAACCACAAGTACGTGCGACTAATGATCTGCATAATTGAATCAATGCCTCGCGGCGCGTTCGCCAAAAATCGCCGTGCCGACGCGAACCATCGTAGCTCCTTCTTCGATCGCAACTGCGAAGTCCTGAGTCATACCCATTGACAGCTCCGCCTTCCCATCTTGAAAAGCGCCCTGCCGACTGAGCTCGTCTCGCAGCTCGCGGAGCCGGCGAAAGAAGGGACGGCTATGTTCCGGGTTTTCAAAAAATGGTGGCAACGTCATCAACCCGACCAGTTCGAGTCGACTCAACTCTGCAAGGCCGTCTACCAACTGCGACAAAGCCGTCTCTTCAATTCCCGACTTAGTTTCCTCATGCCCCAAATCCACCTGAATCAGTACCCGAAGCTTGTCTCTTTCTTCTTCTTCACACAAACGATCTAAACGTCGCGCGAGATCGATCGAATCGAGAGAATGAATAACGTCAAACAGGTTTACTGCCCGCCGTGCCTTGTTTGCCTGAAGATGTCCAACGAGATGCCAGCGAACTTTATCGCGCCCGATCTCGATGATCTTTTCTTCAGCTTCCTGCACACGGTTCTCGCCCACGTCGGCCGCCCCAAGTTCGATCAAATGCTTCACGACGGCCGCCGGATGGGTCTTGCTGATGGCGATGAGCCTGACCTCGTCGGGCCGCCGGCCCGCCTTCTCAGCCGCGGCTGCAAGCTGGGCACGGACCCGTGCAAGTCGTTGTGCGAGTAGGTCTTCCGCCGTGTTAACGTGTGTCATAACCGGATTGATAGACAATCATAATAACCCAGACCGCAAAAGGTGCTAGAAGGGCCCGCGGGTTTAATGCTATGGTAAGGAGTACTGAACCGCGCGCGGCAGCGCCAGGTCAATCTCCCTCGGTTCCGTTGAGCCCCAAGCCCTCATTCAATCAAATTTGATTCGAGGAGGATCTTATGAAGGTTTCAATTTCGAGAAACGTTGGGATTGCCCTGCTGCTGTTGGTAATGCTCCTGACCGTAACGTACGAAGCTATGGCCCAGGGCCGTGGTCGCAGGATGTCACAACAGGATAGGAAGTGTGCGAAGTTTGTTAATTGTCACGACGCGCGCGATGGTCGTTGGGACGGGCGCGGACCGCGACGCAACGTGTCGCTCAGGGATCGAATCTGGAGACGTAATCGCAGAGACCGCGACCGCGACAGAGACTTTGACAGAATTTCCCGTCATCGCCGCCACCGTGATTTCGACCGCGATTGGCGTCGCCGGTAAGCGTTCTTGACACCATCTGAACGCATTCGCATAATGACTCTCCCCGTATCTTGCGGATGTGGCGGAACTGGCAGACGCGCAGGTCTCAGAAGCCTGTGATGGTGACATCGTGGAGGTTCAAGTCCTCTCATCCGCACCAACTCTTCACAATTCTTAACAACTCTTAACACTACTTAACTCATCAAAGCCAAAATAATTGCCACGGATTTTCGGAGCCCGGTGTTTTCGTACTAGAGGTCAAGTTCCGAAAGGGGAGTATTTAATGAACGATCAAGCAGCTTTGATGGAAACAGACAATTTGAGACAGTCTGTCAACTCAATGCCTGACAGAATGGTGCGTCTGAAACTTGCTGAGCGACCCGATCGAGATCGCGTTCAACGCGTTGTTGATCTGGCGGACGCACTGTTAAGTGAGGCGGAGACGTTGGCACGCGATAAGGCTTTCACTGAGGAAGCCACCCGACTCAAGCCGTTGGACATTCTCGGAGGAATCAGTTTCTATGATGAAGTGCAGCGGTTCGAGACCCACCTGATCAAGATGGCGCTGGCGGAGACTGGTGGAAACCAGGCGAAGGCAGCAAGGCTCCTTGGAATAAAAGCAACTACACTGAACTCGAAAATTAAACTCTTCAACATTGAGGTAGGCTAGGCTCCCCAGCCCCGACTCAATTCACAGCTTCCGACGCACCGAGCAGCTCAGGCTCGGTGACGTCGGAAACCGTTAATAACTGTTCCTGGTAAAGATTCGAATCAATCAACGTCTGCACCACGTAACGTCCTGCCGTTGGAAACGCGACGTTAACAAAAAAACTGATGTTGTCGGCGAAGCCTCCCGAAGCGATCTCGAATCGCGTCGGTTGCGACACGACGATCGGGTTTTTTCGATCGGGCGTGAGGATGCGCACCTCTGAGAGGTAACTGCCCTGCCCCTGCCAATGGTTAACGATGGCAAACTTGATTAGCGACACGGGTAACTGCTGCACCATGATGTTTTGAAAAACACCCATGAACGACAACTTGTTCCCAGCCTCGAGCCTCACGTCGTCGCAAAACAGCGTATAGAGTAATTGCAGCTTTTTCGTTTGTTCTGTGGTGCTCATCGTTTTCTCTATTAAGCCACAAAAAGGCACAAAAAGCACAAAATGGATTTTTGAACTACAGTGCTGAATTCTTTCGTTTGTGCCTTTTGTGCCTTTTTGTGGCTAACCCAACATTTCTTTAAAGGCTGTTTCGTCGATGATAGCGACGCCCAACGACTCCGCTTTATCGAGCTTTGATCCCGCGGCTTCACCTGCGACGACATAATCCGTCTTCTTGCTGACAGAAGAATTGACTCGGCCGCCTCTGGCTTCGATCAGCGCACGTGCTTCATCGCGCGTGAAACTCGCGAGCGTGCCGGTAAGTACAAACTGCTTCCCGGCCAACCGCTCATCCGCCTGCGCACTGCTCCTACGCTCGGCTTCCGTTCTGACTCCAGCAGCGCGGAGCCTATCACAAAGCGCACGATTTCCTTCATCGTCAAACCAGTCGTGCACACTCTCAGCTACCGTCAATCCAATCTCCGGGATCGCATCGAGCTCTTCAACCGTCGCAGTTGCCAGTCGTTCGAGCGAGCCCATCTCATGCGTGAGTATGCCCCCTGTCCGCTCACCAACGTGACGAATGCCGAGCGCATAGATCAGATTCGATAAATCCCGCGACTTACTCGCCTCGATCTGCGACAGCAGGTTCGTCGCAGACTTCTTGGCCATCCTTTCCAGGCCCGCGACCTGGTCCAACGTCAGCGTGTAAAGATCGCCGACATCCTTGACCAGCTTTTCAGCGATGAGCTGCTCGGCAAGCGAGACGCCCAGTCCCTCGATGCGCATCGCGCGCCGTGACGCGAAGTGAATCAGTTTGCCAAGCAATTGCGCCGTGCAATCAGCCGCAACGCAACGCGCCACGACTTCACCTTCCGGACGCGAGATCACGCCGCCACACACGGGACAGTGCTTCGGAGGCTTGAATTCTTTTTCCTCCCCAGTGCGTTTCGACGTAACGACGCTGAGCACCTTGGGAATGATCTCGCCGCTCTTCTCGATCATTACCCAGTCGCCGATCTTCACGCCCAGGCGCCTGATCTCATCTTCGTTGTGGAGAGTGGCTCGTGAAACAGTCGTCCCCGCAAGAAACACGGGTTCTAAAAAAGCCACTGGCGTAAGTGCGCCGGTGCGTCCGACCGAGACAAAGATGTCCAGAACCTTTGTCGACGCCTGGCGCGCGGGATACTTGTACGCGATGGCCCAACGCGGCGCTTTCGAGGTGGCGCCAAATTCATCCTGTAGCGCGGTTGAGTTGACTTTAACCACGAGGCCGTCAATCTCATACCCCAAATCGTCGCGAAGCACTTCCTTCTCGTTTGCGAAGTCGATCACTTCCTCGATCGTCGTGCAAAGCTTGCGATGTGGATTGACGCGGAAGCCCGCCTGCTCCATCCAGTCAAGTGCTTCCCAATGCGTGGGAAATGGTTTACGACCATTCACCAGCAGATCGTAAGCAAACATGTCGAGCTTGCGGCGCGCGACCAAACGCGAATCAAGTTGCCGGATCGCGCCGGCTGCGGCGTTGCGTGGATTCGCAAACTTCGGCTCGCCCTGCTCTTCTCTTTCAGCGTTCGTTCTGCGAAAGACTTCCAGTGGAATGAACACCTCGCCTCGCACTTCGAGACCGGAGTCGATGCGTTTCGCAGCGGATTTCAGACGCAGCGGCACGCTTCGAATCGTTCGCGCGTTTTGCGTTACGTCTTCGCCAATCCGCCCGTCGCCGCGCGTGACGCCGCGTGCCAGCACGCCATCTTCGTACTGAAGCGACAGCGACAACCCATCGATTTTTAGCTCGGCGACGTACTCGAGTGGTCTACCTTCAGCGAGGCGCCGGCAACGCTCGTCGAACGCACGCAGCTCGTCGATGTTGTAGCTGTTGTCGAGCGAGAGCATCTGGCGAGTGTGAACAACCTCCGCAAAACCTTCCGCGGGACGTCCACCCACGCGTTGCGTGGGACTATCGGGCGTGATCAACTCAGGATGCTCTGCTTCGAGCTGCTGAAGGTTTTCGAGTAGTTGATCGTACTCGCGATCGGAGATCTCGGGCGCGTTTCCGACGTAATAGAGTTCGTCATGACGTCGAATCTCGTCTCGCAATTGCTCGATCTTTTTTGCTTTAATCCGCATCAATCCGTTTAATCCGTGGCGCCAGCTTATGAATCACGCGCCCGATCACTTTGATACTCTTCAAAAAATCGTCAATGCGAATATTCTCGTTTGGACCATGCGGATTCGATCCGGCGTAGCTGGTCCCAAAAGACGCCACGGGCGTCGGCGGTTGCGACACACCACACACAGCACCCACCGGCCCACTCGACGGATCCATCGGGTAGATGAGCGGCGGTTTGCCGTGCACCTCCGTCGTCGACTCGATCACCGCACGCGCAACCCGCGACTTCGACGACGACTTCGCCAGCGGCGCACTTCCGAGCTCGATGATCTCGATGTCTCTGAATCCACGCACGTCGAGATGTTCGCGTAAGAGTCCGACGACGATCTGCGCCGTCAGATCCGGTACGAGACGGAAATCAAGTCGCGCCATTGCCGTGCTCGGCAAAACAGTCTTCGCGCCGGCTTCTGTGTGGCCGGTGTGAATACCGCAGATCGTGCAGGTTGGACCAAAGATATGCTCTTTGACCAGCGTCTGTCCCTTCATAGCCCTGACCCAGCCGTTGATACGAAACTCGCGTTTGAGCCCCACCTCATCAAGCTCGATCGCTTTCAAGACTTCGACGTCTTCATCGCTGATCGGAGCGATATGAGACGAGAAACCGTCGATCGTTATCACTCCTTTGGGCGAGGTGATAGTGGCGAGAGCTTGCACTAAACGCCACGCTGGATTCGGAACGATCGTGCCCCACTTCGAGTGCAGATCTGAGTGCGCTCCGAAAGCCCGCAACTCCAGAAACGTGATGCCCTTGAATCCGAGACTTATAATCGGCGTCTCTTTCGTGTCGCTCGATCCTTCGTCCCACAAACAGCCGTCAGCTTTCAACAAGTCCGCGTTCTCGTCTGTGAAGCGATAGAGACTCGGACTACCAAGGCCGTCTTCTCCTTCGACGATAAAACGCAGCGCGACCGGAAGTTTGCCAAACGTCTTCTGATACGCTTCGACGGCGGCCAGGCGCGCGACCAAATCTCCCTTGCTGTTTGCCGCGCCGCGTGCGTACAACTTTCCGTCCTGAATAGTCGCGCTAAAAGGTCCTGACGCCCACTCGTTGAGATGGCCCACCGGCTGCACGTCGTAGTGACCATAAACGACGAAAGTCTTTGTACCGCTGCCACACTCGCCGTAGATGATCGGATAGCCCGAACCGATGCGAAATGAGCGCGTGCCGATGCCCACTCGTTGCATCGATTGTTCGACCGTCTCGGCGATCGCACGCATGCCCGTGCCACGCGCAGCCACGGACGGCATGCGGCAGAGATTCTGCAAACGCTCCGTAAAGCTGCGCGCGTGTCGATCTACATAGCGGTCAAACTTTGTAAAGGGCATGCTTTAACTCTGCGGCTCTCTGCGTATCTCTGCGTTCTCTGCGTCTCACCGGCGATTTACCGCAGAGAGCGCAGAGATACGCAGAGGGCCGCAGAGAAGAACTTCAAGCTAACTCGCTGGGTTTAAATAGCAGATAATGTGACCGTTCAGCGCCTCGCTCAAAACCGGCACAAATCAATCCCTGGGCCAATGCTTTTTTGAACTCTGCTCGCACGCGTGCCTGCTCTTCGCGCGCGCGTTGCGGATCGTGTTTGACGAGTGCGCTCCATTCCGAAGGTATCGCAACCCTGGCGCCCGGCTCCGAATCAATCGTGCCCGAAGCGCCGGCAGCGAGCGCACGCACACGCGCCGAGTCCAGGTCCCACGTCGCCGACATCCGATCGCTCGGCAAACCTAAATTCCGTTCGGCGCCATAGTCGATCCCGTAAAAGTTGTCGGCGTATGTATCGACGATCGCGCCCAGCCGGTTCAGATTGAAATGCGCGTTGCGTGCGAGCATCGGATCCCATGTCCATTTGATGAGCTTTCTATTTTCTGCCAGCGCGCGCTCTCGCTGCGCCCACTTCAAACGCGCACCCACGCCTTTGTTCTGATAGTCCTTCGCGACCGCCATCACGTGCGAGTATCCGAAGATCTCATCGTTTGCACGCACCGCCGCGAGGTGGTGCACAAAACCAACCATCCGATCTCCTGCAAACGCGCCCAGCGTCCAGCCACCTGCCTGGCGCGAAACGATCAGATGTCGTCGTGGTGAAATTTCTAAATCAGGAAGGGCGAATGCTTCGCGTTGCAGGTAAACACAGCCATCGAACTCTTCGATCGTGGTGCACTCCCGCACTATGATCTCTTCCATCCGTCACCATCATCCCTTCAATGGACGTGCCGGTATTTGAATCGTGGCTGCGAGCCCGCGCGGTTCGCTGTTTTCCAGACTTACTCTTCCGCCGATCAGCTCGAGCAGTTTACGACCGATAATGATGCCGAGCTCGTTTATGTTTGGCTCGTGGCCGGGAGAAGCGTGTTCCGGATCGAAAATGTTTGCCGTGTCGGCGCGAGCCTCGCCATTGTCAACAATCTTGATCGACAACAAACCTTGCTCGTCGATGTCGACGTTAACTTTAACCGATTCACCAGCAGGACTGCGACTAACGGCCCATGCGATAAAGTTGAAAAGCGTTTGCCGTAGCTTTCCCTGATCGGTAACGATCGTCGCGATCTGTGGTGCGAGTTCGTAGTCGATCTTGACCTGCTGTTTCTGCGCCATCCGCGCCGCTGCCGCACACGACTCGCGCAGCGTTTCGCGCAACGAAAATTCCTGTAGAAAAACTTCTGTTTGTCCCGCTTCAATCCGCGACAGGTCGACGAGCTGATTCAAGCTGGCCTGGAGTTGCAGGCCGGAGTCCTGCACTTTCTGACAAAACCTGCGTTGCGTGTCGGTCAGCTCTTCCTGGTCGAGCAGGATCTCGCTGAAACCCAGGATCGACGTGAGCGGAGTGCGCAGCTCGTGCGACATCCGTGCGAGAAACAACGAGCGATAGTGAGAGACGCGTCTGAGTTCGCGATTTGCTTCCTCGAGTTCGGCGGTGCGCTTTCTTAACTCATCGATCAGGCGTTCTACGCGTTCGTGGGAGTTTTCTGCGGTCGCTGTCATAATAGATCTCACCCGTTTGAAAGTTTTCTGCTGCTGGGGGTCAATCAGGGGTTGCATCAATATAGCGCCTTTGCCCCTTTACGACAAAATTTGTTCAAATAGGCCGCGGATGGAAGGTCAAATCGGCGAGCAACCGCTCGCGGAACTCATTCGGGAAATCTCAGCGAAGTCTCTCGGTGGCAGGCTCCGCCTGGAAAACAATCGTGTGCAGGTAGTCGCTTACTTTGAAAACGGTGAGTTTCTGTACGCGGCATCGAATGTACGGACTCTCCGTTTACGAGAGTATCTGCTGAAAAGCAATCTCGTCACGGATCAGGCGCTGAAACAATTTAACGAGCGCGTTTCTGATAGCGACGTGATCAAGGTGCTGTGTGCACAAAAGTTACTGGCTCCCGGCGCCGCGGAACAGATCCAAGCAAAACAGGTGTCGGACGTCCTGCGTCTGGCACTGCTTTGGACCGAAGGCACGTGGCAATTCGATTCGCGATCTCGTCTCAACGAGCGCTCCGACCTGAAAATCGATATTCGCTCTTTGCTTCTCGATACGGGCCGGCGGTTACCTGCGAAATTTGCCGCGTCGCGGTTTCGTAATCCTGGTGAGGTGATCACGCCACTCGTGGATCCGATGGTCCATGACAGCTTGCTGCCGGCGGAGGGTTTTCTGCTTTCGCGTCTCGATCGACCGATGATTTTGCGAGATCTGACGTCCATCAGCGGAGCGAGTGAAGAAGAGACGCTGCACCTCGTCTACTCGCTCGCACTCGGTGGTTTGCTGAAACGAGAAAACTGGAAGAGTGCGTTTCGCGATCCCAAACCGACGCGCGCGCCGGAACCTGAAAAGGAGCCTGAAACACCGCGTCGCGACCAATCGGAAGTCGATCTCAAAGAGATCGAGAGCTTCCTTGCGCGTGTGAAGAATGCGGAAACGTTCTATCACGTGATGGATGTTAATTGGGATGTCTCAGCGGAGCATTTGAAGACTGTATATTACCAACTCGCGCGTCGTTATCATCCGGATCGATTTCGGAGATCATATCCCGCGCTCGTGTCGCGTTTGGAATCGGCGTTCGCGCGAATCACACAGGCCTACGATACGTTGCGTGACGACGGTCTTCGCGCAACTTACAACTCTAAGCTCGCGGCTCGAAGGAAGGCCGCACAGTTAACCGACTCCGCGCCAAAGACTGCTCAGGCGCCGCACGAATCAGTTGGCGAGGCAGAGCCGGCTGTTTCCAAAGCCGAACGTGCGGCGGAACAGTTCAAAGAGGCCATCGCAGCGCTTGAACTGGGCGAGCGGAAAATGGCGCTCGGTCTCCTGGCATCGGCGGCGCGAGCAGTTCCGAATGAGCCTCGTTACCGAGCGAATTACGGACGCCTGCTGGCGGACGACGAACGTACACGGCGTGCTGCGGAAGCCGAGCTAACCGCTGCCATAAAACTCGATCCGGGTAATGTTGACTATCGAGTAATGCTGGCGGAGTTATATCGAGACCTTGGCTTGAAGCTGCGCGCGAAGGGCGAAGCCGAGCGCGCCGTGGCCGCCAATCCCAACCATCAAAGAGCCCGTGAGCTGTTGCGAGAGTTGAAATAGTTTGAGAATCTCTCTGGAGAATTTTTGATTGATCAATTCTTGATCATTTGTGTGCCTTATGTGCCTTTTTGTGGCTTAGATCGATCTCGTGCCTTTTTGTGGCTGATAAAACATGGTCGCAGTTCAAACAGACTTAATCGACCGCGCCGCAGCCGAAGCCTTTTTCCAGCTAGCGCGAACCACTGACAAGTTCGAACGTTACGAGAACCCGCACGCGCAACGCATTGCCGCCATCGCGGATGAGATCGCGACGTCGTTCCATCTCGCACGTCACGATCGCGGCTCGCTTTACGCCGCAGCGTTACTACACGACCTCGGCGAGGTCGCGATGGAACGCGATTACATCCAGGCCAGCGGCGCGCTATCGAATGAAGAACGAATCGATCTCGCGCGCCATCCTGTTATCGGCGAACGCGAGGCGTCGAGAGTCGGCGCAGATCGCGCGGCGCAATTACTCGTTCGCTGGCACCATGAATGGTGGAACGGCGCCGGATATCCTGATGCGTTACGACGCGAAGAGATTCCACTGACTGCGCGAATTCTGCGCGTCGCGGACTCGTACGCAGCCCTCACAGACGCCCGACCGTTCCGGCCCGCGCTGACCGAAGAAGCTGCGCGGCGCGAACTGATCGATCGCGCGGGGATCGAGTTTGATCCTGGCGTCGTGAGCGTTTTTCTTTCACTCGAACCGATTTCTGAAATGGCTTCGTTTGCGAAGAATGGCGACGACGTACCCGCTTCAGAGACTGTGGAGACGAAGAGTCGCTCCTGGGATCTGTTTTCGTTTTCGAAATAACTAAGTATGCAATTTCCAAACGGCTGGTTGGCTTTCGAGTTGGGCGTACTCCGGCGACTGAAGTTCTCTTCGGTGGCACTTCCCTTTACCGGAGAGCCGGAGATGTGTGTTCAGTTGAAGACCTGGAATGTTCGCGTGGCGGCAAACGATCCGATGATCTGGTCGTACACGAAAGCCTTCGCGCTCGTTGAAAACAACACCGACCGGCTCGAGGAAGACGACGTCGAAACGTTGCTCGACGACGCTTATGTGCCGCGAGACAAACTCGAAAATCGTGCGTTGCTCAAGTGGTTCAACGAGACTGACGCATGGTGGTTCGACAATCTGCGCGTCAACGCCGAACATCTCGACCCGTACAAGCGCGCGCTCGCGTTGACGGCGGGAATGATGACGGGCGACTACGTTCTTTCTTTCGACGAGCGGACTCGCAATCTGCGCGAGCCTTTCGCACTGCCGCAGGTGTTTCGTCGCATGCTGGAATGTCTACCCGAACCGCACGACAACACGCTGCGAAATAAGAGTAGTAATCAGGACGTGCGTAATTTTGTTGCCGAACGCCATCACACCGATTTGCTCTTTTTAAGATTGCCTGTTCCCGTGACGCAGACGACTACGGCGCAGGATCCGATCGTGACGTGGCGCGAGGAGTGGTTGCGAGGCGGTGATGATTTCTGGTTGGAGCTGGAAAGATTGCGCGATCAGCGACTCGGTTCGAGAGTACAGAGCAAACAGCAGTATCTTGGGTTTGTTGAAGATCTCCTCCGCACCTCGGCGCACATTCCCACGTGGGCCGTCGCACACACTGAGAATGGTTTTATCTCGAATGAGGAGTTGGTCGAGAAGATTGCACGCGTGCGGAAAGTCTCGTCGATCTATTCGAAGGACTTTTCAGACATTCTGGGTGTGCGGGCATCGCTCATAGTTGCGACTAGTTGAGACAGGATTTACAAGATTTTTTTCATGATTTGCAGGTAAATCCTATCTAATCATGTAAATCCTGTGAAATGAACTTGTATCCCACGCCTCGGACGGTCAGCAAGTGCCGTGGTCGCGAAGGTTCCTCTTCAATATATTTCCGCAAACGCACGATAAAGTTATCGATCGCCCTCGTATCAGTGTCCTCTCGCAGTCCCCAAACATCCTCGAGGATCGCGCTGCGCGAGACGATCTTCCCCTCGTGATTGATCAAGTATCGCAGCAGGTCAGCTTCCATCAGCGTGAGATTCACCGTGTGTGACCCTGACCGCAGCTCGAGCGCTTCAAAGTCGATCGTCTTCCCACCAAAGTCGAACGTCTTCGACCGGTCACCATCCTGCGCAACCCTGCTGCGATCTTTCCGAAACCATTCGCGACGTCGCAGCAACGCATTGATCCGCGCGATCAAAACCCCGAGGTCAAACGGCTTCGGAAGATAATCGTCGGCGCCCGCCTCGAATCCGCGCAGCACGTCCTGCGCCTGCCCGCGCGCAGTCAGCATCAGGATGGGAACGAAATGTCCCTGCGAGCGCAACCTCGACGCCAGCGAAAAACCGTCAATCCCCGGCAACATCACATCGAGCACGACGACGTCGAAACTCCTCCGCGAATCAACCAAAAGCGAGAGCGCTTCTTCACCGGTTCCCGCGGTCTCGACGTCGTAACCCTCAGCGTTCAGGTTGTAGCGCAACCCGTCAGCGATGTGTTTCTCATCTTCAACGATTAGAACAGAACTCATGAATTACACCCTGGGCAGTTGAACGGTGAACGTACTTCCGTGGCCCAAGCCACGACTCTCGGCAAACACTCGACCGCCGTGCTTCTGTACAACTGAATGAACGATAAACAACCCCAAGCCAGTTCCCTTGACACGCGCCATGAACCGACCGGGCACGCGGTAAAAACGTTTGAAGATGCGTTTCAGTTGCGCGTTCGGAATTCCGATACCACTGTCTGCAACGCGCACGACCACGCGCTTGTCGTCCAGCGTCGAAACCGACACGGAAACGCGCACTTCGTCGTCTGAATACTTCACTGCATTATCCAGCAGATTCGAAAACGCAGCGCGTAGCTCGTCAACGTCGCCCGACACCTTCACCGCTTTTGCCTCGGGAGACTCATTGTAGATCAGGTGCGTCTCGCCGAGTCCGTAACGCACGCGCGTCAGTTCCAGGCATTCCTGGACCATCTCACCGAGATTGATCACAGATTTGGAGATCCGGCGCCGTTTGAGCCCCGTGCGTCCGGCGCGCAGGACCTGTTCGACTGTCAATAACAGCCGATCGCTGTCGGCAAGCATGATGTTGTAAAACTCGCGACGCTGGTCTTCGTCGACTTCGCGTGTCTTCAACGTCTCGAGGTAGAGGCGGATCGACGCGATGGGCGTCTTTAATTCGTGAGTGACGGCATTGATGAACGCGTCATGCTGTTCGTTGCGACGTATTTCGCGGATGAGGAACGTCGTGTTCAGGACCAGTCCAAAGATCAGGACGAGAAAAAATATGATCCCGAAAACAAGCAGCGCGACTTCGCGCCAGTTGAGCAGTATCCAACCGACATTCAGCGCGATCGCCAACGCGACCAGGCACGCGCCCAGCGTGATGAAGAAAGCGACTGACTTGCGACGACGTGGTCTAACGCGCATGGACGGCGATTGTATCTAATCCGTAGCGATCTGTGTTATCTGTGGTTGAGAAACTTTCTTTGGCAAACGAACTCTCCGCGTAACAAACAAAGCCAGCCAAACGATTCCCGCGACGCCCGAGAGCAATCCTGAGATAACCGTTAGCGTTCGCGGCGTGATCCAGTGGAGCGACCATCCGGCAACACCAGTCGATAAGCTCCAGATCAGCATCTCCCCTGCACGATCGGTCGTGGAGACTCTGCCTCTCAACTTGTCGGGAACCAGACGCATTAATAGCGTTTCCTGCACTGCAAACTCAGCTCCCAACAATATTCGTGAGATACACACCATCACGCACGACAAGACGAGCGTCGACATCGCACCTGATGCTGCGTAAAAGAGTCCCTGAATAAACAGGCTCCAACCGATAAAGCCGATCGTTCGTTGTCTCAACTCGAAGAACGCACCCACTCGGCGCGCGATCATCATTCCGATGAACAGTCCAAGGCCTCCCGCGAAGAAAAATGCGGCGACTGCTGCGTCGGCACTGATGCCATTCTCGCCTGCGAAAACCAGCGCCCCCATGCGCTCCGAGATGAGGTTGATCGCGCCACCACCGATGGCCCAGATAATATTGATGCCGAGAATCGTTGCTACCGGCGCGTGCGTGACGATGTACGACCAACCCTCGCGGATGTCAGACCAGTAACCGCGGTAAAGACTCTTTGGCTGCGCGGAGACCTCGGTCGACTGATGGCGCGTCTCTTCCTCCGGAACGAGCCAAACAGAATACGCCGACGCGATAAACGATACCGCGTTGATGATAAACGCAGCTTCGTAACCGACGTACGCGACGGTCCATCCACCAAGCGCCGAGCCAAGCGACATCAGCAAAAACCTGGACGAAAACATCAACGCGTTGCCTGGTAACAGATCGCGTTCGCCAGTGATATTCGGAACGGCGGCGTTTTTCGCCGCTTCGAAGAACGTTCCGACAAATGAGAGCAGTGCGGTACAGACGTAAGCAATCCAGAGATCCTGCGGCTGATGGACAAACAACAGGCCGAGTGCGATCACGACGCGCACGAGGTCGGTGACGATCATCACCGTTCGACGCGACCAGCGATCGACGAATGCGCCGGCAAGCGGTGCAAAGAGCGTGAAAGGCACCAGACGGAAGATCAGGATGAGCGTGGTCACTTCCGGATCGCGATTGGAAACCACACGCACCAATCCCAGCACGGCAATTAAGTTGAACCAATTGCCGAGTTCCGAGATGACCTGCCCGATCCACAGTCGCCGGAAAGAGCGATTGCGCTTCAGGAGCTGGTAGTAAGTGAGTGAGTCCATGATCGAAATAGGTCCTATAGGACTTAAGTTTTCGCACCAACTAAAAAGCCGCCGAATTCAATCCGGCGGCTCGCGATCTGCTTCGTTCTCTTCGAACGTCATCCTCCAACAAATCGCGGCGGCCGCTTTTCAAGAAATGCCGAGACGCCTTCTATAAAATCCTTCGTCTTGCCTGACTCAATCTGCGTCTCGCGCTCCAAATCCAGTTGACTTCCATAATCGTTTACCGCGCTGGCCTCCAACATCATCTTCGTCCGTGCGATCGCGGCTGTCGGTGCCTGGGCCAGCCTCTCCGCCATCCCCATTACCTTGTTCATCAATTCGTCGTCGGGCCAAACCGAATTGATCATTCCCATTTCCGCTGCCGCTTGAGCGCTAATCAAGTCGCCTGTAAACAACAACTCCGCAGCATGTTTCCAACCTACGAGTCGCGGCAGAATAAAAGTTCCACCACAATCAGGTGTTAGACCAATCTTGATAAACGCCTGATTGAACTTCGCACTCTCGGCCGCGATCACCAAATCGCATGCGAGTGCGAGATTGCATCCGCCTCCCGAAGCAACGCCGTTTACGGCAGCGATGAACGGCACCGGCGTCTTGCGAATCAAGAGAACCGCTTCATTCAAAAGTCTCAAAGGTTCGTCGAAAAACGCTTCCACACGCCCGTCACTCTGCCCGATCTCCTGCATCGCACGCAGGTCTCCGCCGGCGGAAAAGGCTCGTCCCGCGCCAGTAAGCACAATCACTCTCGCGCCGCGTTCCATTGCTTCGCTCACTGCGGCTTTGAAGTCATTTGCTACTTGTACGTTGAGCGCGTTCAGTCGATCCGGCCTGTTTAGAATCACAAGACCGATCGCACCGCGCATCTCCAATTGAATAGTTTCGTAACTCATCAAGCCTTTTTAGGGACAGTCTTCACCAGCAGTCGCGTAAACATCCACCGCGTCGGTAAAATATTGGGTTTTACTATGGTCTATGCCCGAAGCTAGCTCTTCACAACCGCAACTGACTCTGGACTTTCAGACTCTCGGTTGCGCGCGGCTCGCGCTAAAGCAATCGCTGCATAAAACCGGCCTGCCTGTTGATGGCTTGAACGGCACTGAATCGTTCTTGCCACACTGATCGCATGTTATTTCAAATCTTTGGCGTTCGCCTCCCTGCGCTTTCGAGCCACCGAAATTTGCGCGCCGTGCGTCGCGGCATGGCTTGCATCGTTTCGGGTGAGTCAGGTTACGTTCACGGTAATACTCTTGTTCACGTTCCGTAAACATGAACGGAGTGCTGCACTCCGAACATGTAATTTCAAGGTCTGGCATCGCGGTCTCTCTCCTAGAGAAGGAAATTGAGGATTTCGCTCTCTATGCTCTTCGGAGCGCTGGCGTTGCGTTTCTCTCAGCCACCGGGTTGTGGCACGAAAGCCCTGCTTTCATACGCACGCCGAAAACCTGCGTCCCGACGGTTTAATTGGGGTGAGTGTACTCCAGTGGTTCACTTTTTTCTACGTATTTTTACGTACGTTCACGCACAAAGTGTGGCGTATGATCTTCACAGACCCGCTTTCATGTTGCACCTGGGCAACACGCCCATCAGGAAAACTCTGACTTTCAATCGGTACGTTGCTTGCTCATCATTTCGCGCACGTATGAATCAAGTCTGCCATAAAGGTCCCGACACTTGATCAAACAGACCACTCTCAGAGGTGCTGTCGAAACTCACGGAATAGGACTGCACACCGCTGTTCCGGTTCACTTACGTCTGGTCCCAGCTCCACCTGACACTGGATACGTATTTCGTCGCACCGATCTCGGTGGGTTCGAGATTCCGGCGACTGTCGAGTCTGTCGCGCACTGCGGTTATGCGACGACATTGATGCGCACGGGCGTAATGCTCTCGACCGTAGAACATCTCCTGGCAGCACTGCGCGGGTTGGGTGTCGATAATGTTTTCATCGAAGTCGACAATCTCGAGATCCCGATCATGGATGGTTCGGCGGAGAATTTTGCGGAGATCATCGAGCGGGCGGGAATCGTCGAGCAGCCCCTTGCGCGACGGGCACTCCTTGTGCGGGAGAAAGTCTCGTTCGAGCAGGGCAACCGCCGCATCAGCGTGGAACCAGCGGACACTTACCAGATCGACTGCCTGATCGACTTCTCACATCCGATGATCGGCGTGCAGAGTTTGTTTGTGGAACTGAACAACGGCGCTTTCAGCCGCGACATCGCGGCGGCGCGCACGTTTGGTTTCACGAACGAGATCGAGGCATTACGCCGAGCAAACCTGATTCGCGGCGGATCGCTCGACAACGCAATCGTGCTCACGCAGGACGGGATGTTGAATGAAACGGGCCTGCGCTTTCGCGACGAGTTCGTGCGTCACAAAATTCTCGACATCATCGGCGATCTCGCACTCCTGGGAATGCCCATCCTCGGCAAGGTTGTCGCCGAGCGCAGCGGCCACATCATGCACGCGGGATTGATGTCAAAACTCCTGCGCGTGCGCTCAGCGTGGGACATCGTCGATATGCGTTAATCCTGTTCAAAATCTTGTAAATCCTGTCTAAAGCCCACTCCTCACAATATCGTGCACTCTAATTAATCCCACACAGATCTGATCTCCATCGACCACCGGCAACACTGATAGCTGCCTGGGCCGGTCTTCCATCAAACGCAGCGCATCGAACGCCAGCAGCTCCGGCGTCGCCACGACGGGTTTGCGCGTCATGAAGTCATCGCCGGTTAAAGCAGCGAGCGAATCGTGACTCGTGTGTTCAATCGCTCTTCTCAAATCACCTTCAGTGATGATCCCGACGAGACGGCTCTCACCATCCACCACACACACAGCGCCGAGACCGAACCTGCTCAACGCGGTCACGACCTCCATCCACGAAGCGCCTATGCGAATCCTTGGATTCTCGCCGTCGCGGTGCATCAGATCGCCGACACGTAACGTCAATCTCTTTCCCAACCGTCCCGCTGGATGATTCACTGCAAAGTCGTCCGGCGTCAGTCCTTTCACTTTCATGACCGTCATCGCGAGCGCATCTCCGATCGCCAGCGCAACGGTCGTGCTCGTCGTCGGTGCAAGATTTAAAGGACACGCTTCCTGGTCCACAGATGCGTCGAGCACAACATCCGAGCGACGCGCGAGTGTCGAGTTGAGGTTTCCGACGACGGCGACAATCGGCACACTGCGATTCTTCAAGTAAGGCAACATCGCGACGATCTCGTCAGTCTCACCGCTATTACTCAGCACGATCACGACGTCATCGGCCTGAACGATCCCGAGGCCGCCATGCAAGGCGTCAGACGGGTGAAGGTAAAGCGCCGCAGTTCCAGCACTCGTCATCGTGGCCGCTATCTTCTGGCCGATAATCCCCGACTTTCCGACACCCAGGATCACGACCTTCCCTTTGCACTGCGCGAGCAACTCAACCACACGCTCGACCTGCTCCTGGTCAAGTCGCGTCGCCGTCTGTGCTATCGCCTCCGATTCGATGCGCAGTACTTCTTGAATTTCAGCAAGGTGGCGCTGGCTCATGTCGGCTTTGATATACGACGCACGTCACATTTGGCAAGTCGGCGACTGGTAAGTTATAGTCCGGCCATTCGTTCAGATTAAATTCAGGCAGGGTTTTGAAGCGCTATGGGTCTATTAAACCTCCTTCCAAAAGAAGATCAGTATTTTGATCTATTTACGCAGATGACGCTCTACATCTCCGCCGCCGCGCGTGAATTGAAGGAGATGCTGGCCGACAAAAACCACGATTACGGCGAGTATGCCCAGCGAATCAAGGGGCTCGAGCACGCCTGCGACGAACTGACACACAACATTTCAACCCGGCTGAACAAATCGTTCATCACGCCTTTCGACCGCGAAGATATTTACATGATGTCGACGGCGCTGGACGATATCGTCGACCTGATCGACGACGCCGCGCGTGCGATCATCATTTTCGATGTCAAGGAGATTACGGATTACGCGCGCGATTTCTCTGATGTGATCGAACGAATGGCCGAACAATTGAAGGAGATTGTCTCCACGCTGCAGCGGCCGAAGAATGTGACGCAGCGTCTGGTGGAGATTCATCGTCTGGAAAACGAAGGCGACGACATCTATCACGCCGCCATCGCCGAACTCTTTCACGATCCGCCAGACGCTTTAACTGTTCTGAAGTGGAAAGAGGTGTATGAAAAATTAGAAGCCGCGGTCGATCGTTGCGAGAACGTGGCCAATATTATTGAGAGTGTGATCATTAAGCATACTTGATATGACCGCGACCCTTGCCTTTATCATCTTTCTCGTTTTACTGGCACTTATTTTCGATTACATCAACGGATTTCACGACGCCGCGAACTCCATCGCCACCGTCGTCTCGACGCGTGTGCTCTCGCCGGGCATGGCCGTAGTCTGGGCGGCGTTTTTTAACTTCGTCGCGTTTGCGGTGTTCGGTACGCGCGTAGCGAAAGCGATTGGCGACGGTGTGAGGATGGACATCATCAATCCGGATTTGCGTCTCTACGTGCTGCTCGCCGCATTGCTCGGAGCAATCATCTGGAACCTCATCACCTGGTATCTGGGATTACCGACGTCCAGTTCACACGCGTTGCTCGGTGGCTACGCCGGCGCGGGTATCGCTGCGCACGGCGGTATCAGTGGACTCCTGAAGACGGAAGTTTGGTTTCGCACGCTGAAGTTTATTGTGCTGTCGCCTATGATCGGCATGCTTTTGGGATTCACGCTGATGGTGATTGTCTACTGGATCTTTCGGCACTTCTCGGCAACGCGCGTAGACAAGATATTTCGACGTGGGCAGCTCTTCTCGGCGGCTGCGTTCTCGCTGGGCCATGGTGGTAACGATGCCCAGAAGACGATGGGAATCATCACGGCGGTACTTACAGCAGGCGGCGTTTGGGGTCTCAGCTATGGACCAAACGGAACGTTGCCGCCGATTCCGACGACGGTCGTGTTGGCCGCGCACGCCGCGATCGCTTTAGGGACGTTGTCGGGAGGCTGGCGCATCGTGAAAACGATGGGTACGCGAATTACAAAACTGAAGCCAGTCGGAGGTTTCTGCGCCGAAAGTGCCGCGGCTTTGACACTGGCGTACGTCACTCTCACGGGCACTCCTGTTTCAACCACTCACACCATCACGGGTTCGATAGTGGGCGTGGGCGCGACGCGCAGATTGTCGGCAGTGAAATGGGGCGTTGCTGGACGCATAGTCTGGGCCTGGATTCTAACGATCCCCGCGGCGGCGTTTGTCGCCGCCGTTTCCTTCTGGATCGTCTACGCCATTCACCGGCTTTCACATTAGCCACAAAAAGGCACAAAAAGTAAAAAAGAAGCGGAAACCGAGTAGGTGATTCACTAGAAATCCCCAAAGGAACCGCCGTAATGAGATTTTTACTTGGCGTCCTCGTCGGTTACTTCACGATCCGGACGCTCAACCCGGATTGATTATCGACCAAACTCCCGCACCTGGGGAGGAAGTAGCTGTCGGCTACTCGGTTGGAATTACCACTAGCAGAAAGGATTTTCGCCGGCCCTGGTCCATTAAGTTAAAGCATTGGACCAGATAAGCCACACGCTGCGCGAGTTGGATTCGGTTGCTGCTTGTCTGCCATAGAAAACTCCTTCAGCTTCCACGACTCTTACATAGAAGAGATTGAGGCGACGATCTCATCCGTGGTGACAACAGCGCCGGCGTAGTTTGGGATGTTAATGTGCAACGCGGCGTGCATCATCTCATCCGTGTAATCTGCGGTCGCGTCTTTTATCATAGCTACTTCATAGCCGAGCTCAGCGGCAAAACGCACCGTTGATTCGATGCATGTGTGCGCGATGAGTCCTATGACGATGAGCTGATGAATCCCGGGCTTCTTGAGCTGTAGATCGAGATCTGTATTGGCAAAACCACTGGAACACCAATGCTCCTGGGCCACGATGTCTCCGGTCTATACACGCTTCACGCTTGCCCCTGGCTTTCATATTTCGCGCCTTTGGCGCTGGCATCGATCACTGAATTCTGCCCCACGCACTCGTCTTCCAATTGTCGATGGCGTCTTCAGGCAAAATCCATGGCGGCAAAGGCATGACTAAGTATTCTGAAAGTGCAGCGACGTACGGTTCGTACATCTCACGCAACTCCGTCAATCTATGTTCCGCATCGGTGAGGTCTTCTGTCCAACCCTGATCCGGTCCTATGATGGATAGCATGCGATCAAAGTCGGCGTGTGAGAGTCGATCTTTAGATCCGCGTTGTGTTCTTGGCGCAGTCCTGAAGACTTGAGCGATGTCGACAATCGCATGACGTGCCATGGCAAATGTAAGACGCGCTTGCCATGCCGGAGACCCACCCGTGCCGACCATTACGAGCGCGCAGGTATCAAGTATCGTCGTCATCGCTGCCAACCACGACTGATTGTCATGCTGTGAGCGGAAGTAACAGAGGACCGGGTACGAGAGATGACTCTCCATTAATTCCGCAGCCCAGCGTTCCCAACTACTGAGGAACTCGTTGAGATCCTCGCCACTACCTCTTGTTTTGTGACGGCGGAGCAGTTCTGCTGGACTGGAAGGTGAACCAGCCCTCTGGTCCAGGAGCGAAATGTTTACTTCACGACGCGAGAAGGCCTGATACAAAACCGGCAGATAGCCGATAACAATGGCGAGCATAGCGAATCCAGTACCTGCCTCCACGACCGAGAACGCACGTCCCAGCGGCTCTAAGGGAGTGATGTCGCCGTAACCGAGAGTAAAGAAGTTTGTTCCACTGAGGTAAACATATGTCCAGAAGTCGACGATCTCTGTTGTCTTGAGTTTCTCACTCAATGACCACGATATGATTGCGTAACCAAAGATAACTCCGGCAGCCCAAAAACCGAGTAGGAAGATGAGTGAAAGTGGTCCGAAAAGTCCCAGGTATTTCTCTCGTTGCCTTCCGGACGTCAGGCGTTGCGTCAAGCTGGACCAGGGCCACCAAACTGATCTGTAGAAGAAGCTTGTTAAGCGCAAACGTCGAGCGACGCGGCGCGGCAGAATCATCGTTTCAAAGGCATCCCACAGGATTGTCAGGATGAGGAGCACACCCAGGAATGCCAGCACAAGATACATTTTCTTATGTCAACTGATAACGGTATCGTGATTACGCATTGCCAGAGCGACAAAACAAGTGGTCGTTTCTGCAATCTGCCAGTCTAAGTGGATTCGTCACGCTTATAAGTAGCAATCTGCCATGTATTGCCCCATGGATCCTGAACCATTCCACGCCGGTCACCATATGGCGTGTCAGATGGCCCTTCCAATGATCTTGCGCGAGCGTCAAGAGCACGCTGGTATGTTATATCGGCATCGGCGACATACACATAAAGAAAAGCAGGCGTCGGGTCGCGTAGACCAGCATCACTTATCATGACCATTGAATCCCCAATAGTAAGTATTGCAGGTCTATCCGTCCGATACTCTCCTGTTGCGTTGAATACATGTTTTAGAAATTCAACTAATTGTTCAGCGTGATGAGCCACAATTCGGGGAGTCACGCTGTGCCAACCTGCGGGTGTAAAATTAGTTTCGTCGTTTCGGACATTCATCGCGAGACCCTTTCACTAGGCGAGAATCATTACGGAATTACATGATAAATCGCGCGCTGGCTCCGGGGACCAGCGGTAGCGGTTTGCGCATCGTGGGCGGCAGTATGCCGCTTCGGACTTTGTCGTCGAGCGCACTCACGCCGGCGCGGGTTATTTGGACCAGCACGTTCTCGCCGCCCAGTTCCGGCGGTGGTATCTGCTCGATCTGCAGCTTCTCCGTGCCACCTAATTCGTGATATCGCACTGCGCGC
>Ga0105237_10001275_pt1 | contig 33613 bp, 23 predicted proteins | sample KBSC24metaG_FD_81520 | JGI IMG/M metagenome (GOLD analysis project Ga0105237, IMG submission 81520) | Corn rhizosphere microbial communities from Kellogg Biological Station, Michigan, USA - KBS C2-4 metaG | ecosystem: Host-associated > Plants > Roots > Rhizosphere > Soil | place: Michigan, USA... | reverse complement strand
GACGATGGCGCGCAGGTGGTGCCGGCGCATCCGCAGCCCGATCGCGTGGCGACGGTGGCCTTCGGACCGGGCGAGTTGCGCCGTATCGCGACCATCGCGGCGCCGACCAGCGTGATCGGCCCCCCGGGCAGCGTGGCGGTGGCGCCCGACGGCCGGCACGCGCTGGTCACCGATGCGCGCAGCATCGATCCGGCCGATCCCACCCGCGTCGTGCCGAGCGACGTCGTGACCCTGATCGCCCTGACGCCGACGTCGCATGTCGTCGCGACAGTCCATGTCGGTGCCGGGGCCTCCGGCGTCGCGATCGATCCGTCCGGGCGCACCGCTCTGGTGGCAAGCCGGTCGGCCAATTCGGTGGCGCTGCTCGCTCTGGACGGCGACACCGCGCGCCTGATCGACACGGTGTCGACCGGCCCCGGCAGTTCGCCGGCGCAACCGGCCTTTTTCGATGGCGCGCGCCGGGCGCTCGTTACGCGGGACGCGGATCACCGCGTGTCGATCTTGTCGATCGCGGACGGGCATCTGCGGCTGATGCCGGAGACGATCGTCGCGGGGCTGCGCCCTTATGCGCTGAGCGCGGCCGGCGGGCGCTACGCGGTGGCGGCCACGATGGCGGGAGCCGGCCGGGACGTGGACAGCCTGACGCTCATCGATCTGGCGGGATCGGTTTCCCGCGCGGTCGACAGCGTCGGCGTCGGGCTGACCCCCGAGGGCGTGGCCATGTCGCCGGACGGGCGGTTCGTCGCGGTGACGGTCAACAATGGTTCGAACGACGCGAAGGCGGCGCTGGGCTACCACCCCTTCGGACTGCTGCAGATATGGGCGATCGAGGGCGGCCATTTCGTCAAGCGGGCCGAGGCGCGGATGGGTGGCTGGGGGCAGGGCGTGGCCTGGAGTCGCGACGGACGGGAACTGGTGGCCGAAGCCATGGTGGAGCAGAAATTGGAAAGCTGGCGCTTCGACGGGTGGACGCTCGTCGCCGATCGGGTGCTTCCGCTGGGCGAGGGGCCGGCCGGCCTGGGAGTTGCGCCATGATCGGGCGGCGCAGCTTCCTGGGGGCGGTCGCGGCGGTGGCGGCGGTTCCGCGCCTCGCTTGTGCCGCGTCGAACTGGGATGACGCCCGCGCCGCCCTGGACGCCGCCGCTGCCGCGCCGACGCCCGCCGACCGATACCGCCTGCTGCGCGCCATCGACACGGGCAGGCTGACCGAGGCGGCGCGCATCGATGTCGAGGCCGCCCGCGCGGGCGCCGCCGTCGAATCCGCCATCGCCCGCGACTTTCCCTTCACCGGCGACAAGGGGGCGCCCTTCGCGGTGTCGCCGGCCACCGGGGCATGGCGGGCCATCGGCCAATCGACCGTCGCGCCGGGCGCATCCCTCGTCTCGCGGATCGATGCGGAAACCGCGAAGCTGAGCGCGGCTGCGCAGGCGGGCGTCGCGCTGCCGGCCTCAATGCTTCCGGGGTTGCTGAAGTCGTTCGACGCGGCGGTTGCCGGCGTGCGGGACGATGCGATGGTCGCGGCCCTTGGCCGGCAGCGCGCCGCGCTCGTCGTCGCGTCCGCGACCGTGCCGGCCGGCGACGGCCTCGGTCGCTCGCCGCAGGGGCGGGCTTTGTATGCGGCGCTACTGCATCTCCAGGTCGGCGATGAAATCGATCCGGCCGCGCTCGCGACGCATCTCGAAAAGCTCTGCGCGACGCTCGGCGACCGGGCCGACAAGGCGCTGCGGCGGCAGGGCCTCGATCGCGGATCGGTCGCCGATCGGCTGCGGGCTTTCGCGCGCGATCCGCGGTTCCTCTACAGCGACGATGATACCGGGCGCGATCGGGCCGTGGCGGACATGAACCGCTGGCTGGATCGCGCGCGCGCACTCCTCCCGCAGGCCTTCGGCACGATCCCGCCGGCCGCCACCATCGTCCAGGCACGTCGGATGAGCGGCGCCGATGAGGCGGCGGGGCGCGCCGGCTACCGGATCCTGCCCGATCCCGCCCGGCACATTGACGGCGGCTATTTCGTCGATCTCTCGCACATCCGGCAGCGCCCGTCTTGGAGCCTGCGCAGCGTGGTCCACCACGAGTTGCTGCCGGGGCATATGATCCAGCTGCCCCTGCAGGAGGTGGCGCGGCCGCATCCGCTGCGGCTGCGCGCCGCGCCCGGCTTCGTCGAGGGATGGGGCGTCTATGCCGAACAATTGGCGGACGAGCAGGGGCTGTTCGCGGATGATCCAGCCGGCGAGATCGGATATTTGCAATGGATGCTTTTCCGCGCCGGGCGCGGATGGATCGATTGCGGCATCCACCTGCACGGCTGGTCGATCGCCCAAGCGGTGGAGAGACTGGCGGAGCTGCAGGGCGATCCGGCGATCTTCGCGCCATTCGCGAAGGATGCGGCGCGCGCCGCGCTCGATCCCGGCGGCCAAGCCGGACAGGCCTGGAATTGGCAGGCGATCGCCACGGCCGCGGCCGCCGCGGGACCGGTCGGAAGTGCGGCACGCCGGGACTATCATGATCGGGCGCTGCGCCATGGCGCGATGCCGATCACCATGCTGAGAAGCGTGACACGAACTTAAAAGCGGAAATGAGCAGCGGCTCGACAAAAGTCGTTGACACCGGTTACCAAGGAGCGTTTAGTAAAGGCTCACAGGAGCCGGGACCCGACAGAGAACGGGCGAGGCGAGGGGATGCGAAAATGACCGAATCTTCGGACGACACGCTGAATCTCCACGACCATGTCGTGATCGGGAATCGCCGGGCCGCATAGGCCTGAACCGTCTTGCGCCCGGAACTCGGGTGAAAGCCGATGACACCGATAGACAGTCATCGGCGGAGGCTATTGGAGGGAGGAACAGATGATCTGCACCAAGAGTGTGATCGCCAGGCGACTGGGCGCGGGAACGTCGATCACGGTACTGGCCCTGATGGGCATGGCCGTCCCGGCTTACGCGCAGGCCGCGCCGGCGCAGCAAAGCGGGGCACCAGCGACTGGTAGCAATAGCCAGGCGGGCAGCGCCATCTCCGGCGGCGCCAATGACACGCAGGGCGTATCGCTCGCGGAAGGATCGGCGGCGCAGGAGATTGTCGTCACCGGCTTTCGCAGCAGCCTTGCCAAGGCGCTAAATATCAAGAAGGATTCGGCCATCGCGGTCGACAGCATCTTGGCCGAGGACATCGGCAAGTTCCCCGATCTCAACCTGTCCGAATCCATCCAGCGCATCCCGGGCGTCGCCATCTCGCGCGACGGTGGCGAGGGGCGCAGCATCTCGGTGCGCGGCCTCGGCCCGCAGTTCACCCGCGTCCGCATCAACGGCATGGAGGCGCTCGCTACCGCCGGCGGGTCCGATGCGAGCGGCGGCACCAATCGCGGCCGCGGCTTCGACTTCAACGTGTTCGCCTCCGATCTCTTCAACGAGATTTCGGTCCGCAAGACCTCCGAGGCATCGGTTGAGGAGGGCTCGCTCGGCGCCACGGTCGATCTGCGCACGGCGCGTCCGTTCGACTACAAGAAGGAATTCACCTTCGCCGCTTCGGCGCAGGGCAGCTACAACGATCTCGCGAACACAGCCTCGCCGCGCGTCTCGGCGCTCGTCTCGAAAAAGTTCGCGGACGACACGATCGGCGTGCTGGCCTCCTTCGCCTATCAGAAGCGGGACATCGTCGAGCAGGGCTATGGCACGGTGCGCTGGGCCGAAGGCAACAGCTTCGCGCCAGGCTTCCAGAGCGTCGACGGGGTGAACTGCCAGGTCGCGAGCCCGTCGGCGGCCTGCGCTGCGGTGGACAGCGCGCTGCACCCGCGTTTCCCGCGCTACGAACTGTTCCAAGATCATGAGCAGCGCATCGGCGGCACGCTGTCGCTCCAGTGGAAGCCGTCCGATCGGACGCTGGTCAGCCTCGACGGCCTCTATGCCGACTTCAAGGCAACCCGCATGGAGACCTACCTCGAAGCGCCGTCGCTGAGCGCTGCGGGCGCCTGCAAGCCGTCCACCGTGGCGACAACCTGTGGCATCGCCGATATCGACGTAATCAATCCGACGATCACCAACGGCGTGCTGACAAAGGGCACGTTTAATGACGTCGATCTGCGCACCGAAAACCGGTTCGACCGGCTCGATACCCGATTCAAGCAGCTTACCCTTGATGCCAGCCAGCAGCTGAGCGATCGCGTGACGCTGCATCTGCTCGGCGGCTATTCGTCGTCCAAGCATAAGAATCCGGAGCAGAACACCCTGAGCTTCGATCTCTACAACACGCAGGGCTTCAGCTACGATTTCACCAATCCGCGCAAACCCGTGTTCAATTGGGGTTCGAAGGACATCAGCGATCCGACCAATTGGAAGCTGACCCAGATTCGACTGCGCCAGGAATATGCCACCAACATCTTCAAGGAGGCGGAAGGCGATCTGACTTGGAAGGTCAATGACGAATTCCAGATCGACGCGGGCGGAAGCTATCGCGACTACAAGTTCATCTCGCGCGAGAACCGCCGGTCGAACGGCACCACGTCCAACCTCGAATCGAACATTCCGGCCGGGATCTCGGGCATCCCGATCACGCAATATGGCACCACCAACAGCTTCCAGGGCGTGACCTGGTTCGGCCCGGATGAACGCGCCGGCGAGAGCTCGCTGAGCCTGCTCGATCCCACGGCCTATGGCGGCGCCTTCGCGCTCGGGCCCGAGCCAGCGCTGGGCAGCAACGTCTCGATCCGGGAGCAGGACAAGGCCGGCTATCTCCAGACCAGCTGGCATCACCAGTTCGGCGGCATCGAGATCCGCGGCAATGCGGGCATCCGCTACGTCCAGACCAGCCAGCGCGCCGAGGGCTTCGCCGTCGCCGCGGGCGATGCCACCGCCGTGGTGAGCAACCGGACCTACAGCGACTGGCTGCCCTCAGCTAATCTCATCATCCAGCCCTCCGACAAGCTGCTGTTCCGCCTGAGCGCGGCGCGGGTGATGGCGCGGCCGGATCTCGGGTCGCTGCCGCCGGGCGCGTCGGTTACGGTCTCCGGCTCGAGCCGGTCGGTGTCGGTGGGCAACCCGAACCTCGATCCCTATCGCGCCAATGCCTATGACGCCTCGGTCGAATGGTATTTCCAGCCGGGCGCGCTGCTGTCGCTGGCGGTGTTCCAGAAGGACATCGACAGCTTCGTCACCACCCAGGTGAGCAACGGCACCTTCACCGGCAATCCGTTCGGCATTCCGGACAGCGTCGCGGTGGCGGCCTGCGGCTCGGTGCCGAACTGCGCGCCCAACCTCAACAACTGGCAGTTCAGCACGCCGACCAACACCAAGGGCGGCCGCCTCCGGGGCCTGGAGGTCAATTACCAGCAGCCGCTGCGCTTCCTGCCGGGCTTCCTGCGCAATACCGGTCTGCTGCTCAACTTCACGGACGTGACGTCGAAGATCAACTATCCGGGCGTCGCCAACAAGGTCGATCTCACGGGCCTGTCGCATTACTCGGCCAACGGCACGCTCTATTACGAGGACAACAAGCTGAGCGCCCGCATCTCGGTGGCCTATCGCAGCAAGTATCTGACGCAGGTGCCCGGTCGCGAAGTGGGCACCGACGTGGACGGCACCGATGGCACCATCAACGTCGATGCGTCTGTCCAGTATACGGTCAACAAATATTTGAAGCTGGTGGTGCAGGGCATCAACCTGACCAACCAGCCGGAAAATCTCTACGACGATTCCCGCGATCTCATGAACACCTATCACTATACCGGTCGCGAGTTCATCTTCGGAGTCCGTGTCGGTATCTGATCCTCTCATTTTCCCCGAACTGCGGCGCCGGACCCTCGTCCGGCGCCATTTTTTCGTTCGCATCGGTCGCGGGCACGGCGGCCCGGCCGTGCCCGCGACAGATCAGGGAAGGATGCGGCTACCGTTCTGCCGGATGATCGGCATGCCGCGTGCGGCCTCGATCGCGGGGCGGGGCATGGTCAGCGTCGCGTTGCGCACCAGCAGGCCGTTCTGCGCCGCGATGTGCAGGCGTGTCAGCCTCGCCCGGATCGGCGCCTCGGGCAGGCCGATCACGATGCCGGCCGAGCGGGCGCCGGTCGCGACCAGATCGTCGATCGACACGTCGTTGATGTGCGGGGTGGCCTCGCCGTCCCGGCGGGACGGATCGTCCGGCCCCGGCCAGCTCTGATTGCCCAGGATGAAGCCTCCCGGGGGCAGCGCTTTCTCGGCCGCGCGCAGGTCCATTGGGCGATAGCCATAATAGCCGCTCAGCACGATCGGCGTTTCGACGTCCTGCATCCGGTTGCTTTCGATGCGGATATCCGAGACCGGGCCGCCGCGTCCGCGGGCGGATTTGATGCGGACGCCGTACATCGATCCCGCGAAGCGGTTGCGGGCGATGAGGACGTGCCGCACCCCGCCCAGCGTATCGCTGCCGATGCAGATGCCGCGGCCGAGACCGAGCAAATTGTCGTGGATCTCGATGTCCTCCGACGCGCCGCCGGGGTGGCCCGGATCTGCGCGATCGGATTTGATCGCCACCATGTCGTCGCCCACGCTGATGCGGTTGCGGGCGATCAGCACGTGCCGGCTGTCGATCGGATCGATCCCGTCGGTATTGGGGGCATGGGCCGGCGCCGTGACGGTGGTGCCGGTGACGGCCACTTGCTCGCTGGCCTGGATCACGACATGGTAGGATGGCGAATTGGCGATGGTGATGCCCTGGATGGCTACCCGCCGGCTGTTGCGGACCAGGATCAGGCGAGGGCGGGTGTCATGGAAGCCCTGCCGCGCGGCACCGTCGGTCGCGAAGGCGGGATTGGAGCGCCACAGCGCGCGCATCCTCTCCCACCAGACCGCGCCTTGGCCGTCGAGCAGTCCGTCCCCGTCGATCGCGACGTCGTGGGCGTCGCCGATCTCGATGACGCCGCGGCTGTGGCCGGCGGCGTCGGGCGGATAGGCCTCGGCCTCGCTGGTCGCGGCGAGCTCGGCCCCGTGGGCGAGGCGGAGGCGGATGCCGCTGGCCAGCCGGATCGGGCCGATCAGCCAGCTGCCCGCCGGCACCAGCACCGTGCCGCCGCCCTGGCGGGCGCAATCGTCGATTGCGCGCTGAAAGGCGGCGGTGTCGGCCTGGACCAGCTGGGACCAGATGCGCGATCCCTCGGCGCCGTATTGCGTGACGTCGCAGGTGCGATCCGGAATGGCCGGGACGACCGGGGCCGCCGCCCAGGCCCGGCCGGCCGTGGCGGCGAGCAGCGACGCGGCGATCGACCAGCGGCGCATCACGCGGCCGGCGCGTCGATCCGGTAGGCGCGCCGGGCGAGGCCTTCGGTCAGCTCCAGCGCGAGGTCGGCCGCCTCCCAGTCGAGCATCCGTCCTTCCGCGACCAATCGCGCGAGGAAGGCGCAATCGACCCGGCGCGCGACGTCGTGCCGGGCGGGAATGGAGAGGAAGGCGCGGGTATCGTCGTTAAAGCCGACCGTGTTGTAGAAGCAGGCCGTCTCGGTGGTCATCTCGCGGAAGCGGCGCATGCCCTCGGGGCTGTCGTGGAACCACCAGGACGGGCCGAGCCGGAGGCAGGGATAATGGCCCGCCAGCGGCGCCAGTTCGCGCGCATAGACGCTTTCGTCGAGCGTGAAGAGGATGACGGTGAGGTCGCGCTCGTTGCCGAAGCGATCGAGCAGCGGCTTGAGGGCGGTCACATAATCGGTTCGGGTGGGGATGTCCGCGCCCTTGTCGCGGCCGTGGCTGGCGAACAGCCGGGCATTGTGGTTGCGCATCGCGCCCGGATGGATCTGCATGGTCATGCCATCCTCCACGCTCATTGCCGCCATCTCGGTCAGCATCTGCGCGCGGAACAGCTCCGCGTCGGCCGGCGACCAGCGCCCGTCGACGATGCGGCGAAACAGCGCTTCGCATTCCTCGCGCGGCAGATCGGCGGTCGCGGCCGTCGGGTGGCCATGGTCGGTGGCGGTGGCGCCGGCGGCACGGAAATCGGCGCGGCGCCTGCGATGCGCGGCGAGATAACCCCGCCAGTCGTGGACATCCTCCCCGGTCAGGTCCGCGAAGCTGGCGAGGGCGCCGGCGAACTGCTCATGCTCGGGATCGATCACCGCATCGGGGCGGTAGGTGGTGACGACGCGGCCATCCCAGCCCGAGTTCCGGATCGCATGATGATGCGACAGATCCTCCTGTGGGCCTTCCGTGGTGGCGAGGAAGGCGATGTCGAAGCGATCGAACAGTGCGCGCGGGCGGAAGGCCTCGCTGGCCAGAGCCTCGCCGATGCGATCGAAATAGAGGTCCGCCGTGGTGCCGTCGAGCAGCAGGTCGAGGTCGAATACCGTTGCGAAGACATGGTCCAGCCACAGGCGGGACGGCGTGCCGCGGAACAGGTGCCAATGATCGGCGAACAGCCGCCATGCCGCGCGCGGATCGGTCAAGGGCATGCCGTTGCGATCGGGCACGCCCAATCGCTCCAGCGGCACACCCTGGCTGTATAGCATCCGGTAGAGATAGTGATCAGGCGCGAGCAGCAGCTCGGTAGCGTTGCTCCAGGGCGCGTTGGTCGCGAACCAGGCCGGGTCGGTATGGCCGTGCGGGCTGATGATCGGACGGTTGGCGACGCCGGCATAGAGCGTGCGGGCGATCTCGCGGGTGCGCGGATCTGCCGGGAACAGCCGATCGGGGTCTAGGGTCAAAGGGCGTGCCATAACGGGCTCCTCCTGATCACTCGGTAACCGGTGTCAGGATGGGAGGCAAGGGTCAGCCGCCCGGCGGCGCCACCGAGGCGCGCCGAATTAGCGTGGAGAGGAACATCGAAGGTTCCTGCACGCCGCCTTCGCCATCCTCGATGCTGCCCGCGAGCAATTTCAGCGTCGCCGATCGCGCCATCGTCACCACCGGCCAGCGCACCGTGGTGAGCGGCGGCCAGATATGGGCGGCGGCCGGCTGGTCGTCGAAGCCGATGATCGACAGGTCACGCGGCACGTCCAATCCGCGCTGGCGCGCGGCGTGGAGCACACCGGCGGCCATCTCGTCGTTGCAGGCGAAGATCGCGGTCGGGCGCGGTGCGAGGTCGAGCAGGCGCTCGCCGGCCGCTAGCCCCGAGGAGAAAGTGTAGTTGCCGTCGGCGATCAGGCTGCGCGGCAATTTGAGCCCGGCCGCTCCCAGCGCATCCTCAAATCCTTGGCGGCGTTCGCGGGCGGACCGGAAGCCGTGCGGCCCGAGCACGAGCCCGATGCGCTCGTGGCCGACGCCGATGAGGTAGCGCATCGCCTCAGACACCGCCTCGCGATCATTGGAGGCGACCATGTGCTCGTCGTCGTCGAGCATGGCCGAGCCCATCCGTACATAGCGGCAGCCGATGTCCCGGCAGAGCGCGGCCAGTGAATCATTCTCGGAAATCGGCGGCATTAGCAGCACGCCGAAGAGGCGGTGACGCTCGAGGAAATGGCGGACATCCTCCAGCATCGTCGCCGATCCCCGGTCCACCGGGCGGACGAGCAGCTCGAACTCGGTTTCGCGAATGGCCTCCAGAACGCCGCGCTGCACGTCGAGCACGGTCTGAGCGTTCGGATTGTCGTGGACGAGGCCGATTAGGAAGTTGCGCCGGAGCGCCAGGGCGCGGGCCTGTGGGTTCGGGATGTAGCCGATGTCGCCGATCACGGCTTCGACCCGGCGGCGCGTGTCCTCGTTGAGCAACGGCGACCGGTTGATGACGCGGCTGACCGTCTTCTTGGAGACGCCCGCAAGCCGCGCGACGTCGTTGATGGTGGGTTGTCCGCCGGTGGACTTCATGGACTATTGATAGACACGTGCGCGCGCCATTTGCCAAGAGGCTTGAATTGCGCAGCCGGGTCAGGATAATGACACCGGTTTCCATAGAGGACTCACGGGTGGTCAACGCGCTGCGCATCGCACCTGCCGACAATGTGATGATCGCGCTGGAGGATGTGCCGGCGGGCGCGATTCTCGGCACGTCGGGCATTCCGGCGGGCGAGCCCGTCGCGCGCGGCCACAAGGCGGCGGTCGCCGTAATCGGCGCGGGCGAGCCGGTGCTGCGCTATGGCTTTCCGATCGGCCGCGCGACGGCCGCGATCGCGCCCGGAATGCGGGTCCATGTCCACAATCTGGAAACGATGCTGGCCGGGGAAATCGCCTATGGCGCGGTCACGCGCGATTTCTCCGGTCCGTCTGCCGCGCCGGTCTCGCGCACCTTCCAGGGCTATCGCAGGCCGGACGGGCGCGTCGCCACGCGCAACGAGATCTGGATCCTGCCGACGGTCGGCTGCGTCGGGCGGACCGCGCAGCGGATCGCCGATGCGGCGTCGATGCGCCATTCCGGGCGGGTCGACGCGATCCGGGCCTTTGCACATCCGTTCGGCTGCTCGCAGCTGGGCGACGATCTCGACGCGACCCGCACGATGCTGGCGGCGCTGGCGGCGCACCCCAATGCCGGGGGCGTGCTGGTCGTCGGGCTTGGGTGCGAATCGAACCAGCTGGATGCGCTGGTCGACGCAATTCCGGTGGCGCTGCGCGATCGCGTGCGGACGATGGTCTCGCAGCTGTCCGCCGACGAGGTCGCGGAGGGCGTGGCGCTGGTGGATCAGCTGGTCGATCGGGCCGCCGGATGCGCGCGCAGCGCGTGCGATATGGGCGCCCTGGTGCTCGGCGTCAAATGCGGCGGGTCGGACAGCTTTTCGGGGCTGACGGCCAATCCGCTGGTCGGGCGCATGAGCGACGCGGTGACCGTCGCGGGCGGCGCCGCCATCCTGACGGAGATTCCTGAGATTTTCGGAGCCGAGCATCTGCTGATGGCGCGGGCGGCCGATCATGATGTGGTCGATCGCATCGGCGGGCTCGTCAACGACTTCAAGCGCTACTTCCTCGATCATGGCGAGCCGGTTTCGGAAAATCCGTCCCCCGGGAACATCGCCGGCGGCATCACGACGCTGGAGGAAAAAGCGCTGGGCGCGGTGCAGAAGGCCGGGCACGCGGTGGTTACCGACGTGTTGCGCTATGGCGAGCGGGTTCGTCGCCCGGGCCTTTCGCTGCTGGAGGCGCCGGGCAACGACGCGGTCTCCTCCACGGCACTGACCGCGGCGGGCGCGACCTTGATCCTGTTCACGACCGGGCGCGGTACGCCGCTCGGCTTTCCCGTGCCGACGATCAAGATCGCCTCGAACCATGATCTCGCCATGCGCAAGCCGGGCTGGATCGATTTCGATGCCGGGGCAGTGATCGAGGAAGGACAGGATGACGTGGCCGACCAGCTTCTCGATCGGATCGCCGCCATCGCATCGGGGGAACCGACCGCTGCCGAGCGCAATGGCGAGCATGAGATCGCGCTCTGGAAACGGGGCGTGACGCTGTGAGGCGGCTGTCGCTCGCCACGCTGGACGCGATGCGGGGCGGCGTCGCCCGCCGCGCCCGGCCAAGGCCCCTGGCGACGGGCATCGTCCATTTCGGCCCCGGCGCTTTCCACCGGGCGCATCAGGCGGCATTCGTCGACCGGCTGCTCGACGACGATCCCCGCTGGGGCATCTTCGGCGCGGCGCTGCGCAGCGGCGCCACCGTGCACCCACTGATTGAGCAGGACGGCCTCTACACGCTCACGGCCCGCGATCGCGATCCCGGCCTGCGCGTCATCGCCGCGCACAGCGGCGCGACGGGGCCGGGGCCGGAGCTGCTCCGGGCGCTGTCCGATCCTGCGGTCCGGCTGGTCACCGCGACGGTGACGGAGAAAGGCTATGCCCTGGCGGCGGACGGCACGCTCGATGCCGCGCACCCGGAAATCCTGCACGATCTCGGCCGCCCGGCCCAGCCGCGCAGCTTTCTCGGCTGGGTGGTCGCCGGCCTCGCGGCCCGCCGTGCGGCCGGGCTCGCTCCCTTCGCGGTGCTGAGCTGCGACAATATGGCGGACAATGGTGTGAGGCTACGGGCAGCCGCGATCGCTTTTGCCCGACGCCTCGATCCGGTGCTGGCCGACTGGATCGCGGGCGAGGTGCGCTTTCCCTGCTCGATGGTGGATTCGATCACGCCGGCCAGCGACGCGACCCTGCTGGCGGATGTGGCTGACGGGCTCGGCCTGGAGGATCGCGTGCCGGTGCAGCGCGAGGCGTTCGCACAGTGGGTGATCGAGGATCAGGGGCGGCCGCTCGGCCCGGATCTCGCTGCCGCCGGGGTCATCCTGACCAGCGACGTCGCCGGCTATGAGCGCGCCAAGCTACGCATCCTCAACGGCGCCCATTCCACCCTGGCCTATCGGGGGCTGCTTGCCGGGCACGAAACGGTGGCGCAGGCGATTGCCGATCCGCGCCTCGCCGCCTTCGTCGATCGCATGGTGCGCGAGGAGGTGATCCCCGCGCTGCCGTCTGTGCCGGGGCTCGATCTGCAGGCCTATGCCGATGCCGTCTTCGATCGCTTCCGCAATCCGGCGATCCGGCATCTGCTGATGCAGATCGCGATGGATGGTTCGCAGAAGCTGCCTTATCGCCTGCTCGACAGCGTAGCCGCCAACCTCGCGGCCGGTCGCCCGGTCGCGACGCTCGCGGGGGCCGTCGCTGCCTGGATTGCCTTCGCCGTGCGCCAAACCGCACAGGGTATCGCGCTGTCCGATCCGCTGGCCGCGACGATCGCCGATCGCGCCGCCTCCGCCGATGGAGCGGCCGCCCGGCTGCTCGATTGCGAAGCTGTCTTTCCGCCCGAAATCGCCCGGGCATCCGTTTTCCGCAGGGCCGTCGAGGCGGCCGTGCCGGAATTGCTCCGGGGGGAGCCCGCCGCCGAATGATGCAACGGGGCCGACCGGAACCACCGGCGGCTATACCCATAGGGAGGATCGTTTGACCCGCATTGCCCGCCACCGCTCCGTCCGCGCCTCGCTCGCGCTTGCCGTCTCGTTGGGCGCGCTGGGCGCCGCCCGCGCGGCAGCGCCCGCCGATCCGGGCCTGCTCTTTCACGTCTCGGCCGATCACGGCTTTACCGCCGATGCGGCGGGGGGCGATCCGGTTCCCAATTTCCGCAGCGGCGTATCGATCGTGCCGGACGGCAAGGTCGGCGGCGCGATCCGCTGGGAGGATGACGGGGTCGTCTCGTGGAATGCGCCGGGCAACATCTATGCGCGTCGGGGCACGCTCGGCTTCTTCTGGCGGGCGCGCACCCCGGTGGGCGTGGCGCCGTTCAACATCTTCCGCGTCGGCTTCGCCGATCACACCAGCTGGGATATGGCCTTCCTGCGGATCGACTGGAACGGCCACGGCTTCGACGCCTTCGTGACCGACACCAATCTGGCGCGCATCCGCGTGTCCTTCACCGTCCCGCAGACTCCGACGCCGGACAGCTGGCACCATATCGCCGTCGCCTGGGACGAGACGGTGGGCATCCGCCTCTACGTCGACGGCAAGGAGGCGGCGCGCAAAGATCAGAAGACCGATCTCGATTCGGGCCTCGACCAACTTGGCCTGGCCGGTCGCATCGTCTCGCCGCACCAGGTGCAGAGCCGTTACAGCTACATGCGCGGCAGCGATGTCGACGAGATCCGGGTCTATGATCACATGCTGGACGCGGCCGACGTGGCCGCGCTGGCGGACAATCGCGCGCCCGGTGCCCCGGCCCAGCCGGTGGCGGGTGCCGAATGGCAGGCTTGGCTGCACCGCTATGGCTGGGACAAGGGTACGCCGCCGGTGATCGCCGATCCCGTCACGCGGATTCGCAAGATCGAATTCGCCGACGCGCGAGATCTCAAGGAGCAGATGTGGAAGGGCATTGACGGCATCGATGAGACGACCTGGCCCGGCGTCTACAACCGCTCGCGTCTGCCAGGGCGCGACGATTATTTCGAGCTGCCGGACTGGAACGTCTATGTCGAGGGCGGCAAATCCTATGTGCTGACGGTGCCGCCGTCCGAGCGATTCAACCGTGTCGAGATACGCGGCGCCGCCTACGGCACGCTGAGCTACGCCGCCGACGGCACCGATTACAAGTCGATCGCCGACCGCCCCCAAGGCATCGTCCGCTCTTGGACCGAGACGGCGGAAAGGCAGGGCGGCAAGCTGCGCTTCACCAATGTGGCGCAGGAGACCCCGATCCAGGAAGTGTGGGCCTATGACATCAGCAAGGGCGTGGAGCCGCAGGGCAGCTTCAAGCTCAGCTACAAGGTCCACGCGGCGGCGGCCCCCACCTTCGCCAATCTCGACGGCCTCGTGCGCTTCATCGACGGACGCTATCCGCCGGCCGAGCGGGCCATCGCCGTCGCGCTGCCCGCCGCCGGCGGCCACGCTCCGCCGGGCGCGACCAACGCCGCCTCGCAGGCTTCGGGCAGCACGGCGCGCGCCGGCGGCGCGCCGATCGTCCACATCCTCATCCCCTCGGGCTTCGACGATCCGGAGCCGGACCGGCCGCTGGCCCGCGCCTGGAATTACGGGTGGGAGAATGTCCATGACGGGCTGGACGGCATCGCCCTCGACATTCCGGCCCTCACCCTCAAGCCAGGCAAGGACGGGCTGATCCCGCTCAACATCCGGGTGAAGGACCCGATCTGGCCGCAGCGCGACATGATGGACGTCTCGGTCTCGGTCCGTCCCGGCGAGGCGCGCACCCTCTGGCTGGACCTGCGCGACAGGATCCTGACCAACGACAGTTTCTACATCACCATCGCGTCGGCCGCGCCCGGCTTCGACGCGCAGGCGATCGACGGCATGGGCATCCGCCTGGTCTTTAAGCCGCGCGAGGAGGCCAAGGCGGAGCATGTCGCCGACCGTTTCCGCCAGGCGAGCGAGAATTGGGCCTTCCTGGTGGAGGAGCATACCGCATCGGGCCGCGAGGCGCTCTACCGGCGGCTCAAGGGCGATCTCACCGATCTGCTGCGGGTCGATCCGGATAATGTCCAGGGCCGGCTGATCTGGCAGGATGCCAGCTACGATGCGCAGTCCCGGCCGGCCTTCACCCAGCCGACCCCGCCCGCCGGCGAGCCGCTCTGGGCGTTCCGGCAGCTGGAGGACCTGAAGCTTGTCCGCCATTTCGTGAACTGGTGGATTGACGAGCGGCAGGTGCCCTATGGCGATTTCGGCGGCGGCATCTCGGACGACGTCGACCTCGTCGAGCAATGGCCGGGGCTGGCCCTGATGGGCGTCGATCCGGACAAGGTGAACGCCTCCGTCCGCGCTTTGTCGGACTCGGTCTACACCAACGGCATGCGGGTGAACGGCCTCGGCTACATCACCACCGACGAGCTTCATGCCTATGAGGAAGGGCTTAATTCGGACGCGGAGCGCTTCTATCTCAACTGGGGCGAGCCCAAGGGTTTCGAGCGGCTGATGGCCACGGCCAAGGCGCTCAAGGACAAGATCCTGCTGGTGAACCCGGCCGGCCACATGCACTTCGCCTCCAACTGGTATGGCGGCCGCGTCGTCTATCGGGAGGGCGCGTGGGAGTGGCAGAAGCCCTACAGCTTCACGGTGATGCACGCGCCGATCCTGATGGGGGTCTATGACGCCAATCCGGCGGCCGAGCATCTCGTTGCCGGTGTGATCGACGGCTGGATGGCACACGGCAAGCAGGCCGCCGATGGCAGCTGGCGCTACCCCAACGAGATCAACTGGCGCACCGATGCCGAGCGCAAGGGCGATGGCGGCGGGCTCACCACCTCGCTGCAATCGGCCTGGGCGGCCTATCGTTTCACCGGCGACGCCAAATATCTCCGCCCGCTCGAAGGCCGCATCGCCGAGAGCGGCGTCGGGACGCTGGAGCAGATGAACGAGAATGCCGTCATGGGGCTCGACCGCCAGAAGGATTGGGGTCAGGCGCTGCTGAAGAAGGCGAAGGGCTCGGACGACAGCTTCGCGCTTTATTCCGCCTGGAGCCTTACCGGCGACAAGGCCTGGCTCGATCAGCTCCACGCGCATGAAATCGAGGACAAGTCCCAGCATATGTGGATGTACACGGAAGGCCATTGGTGGACCGACCGCGTCGATCAGCCCAACGAGACGCTGCAGCGCGAACGGCTGGGCGGCATCGCGCTCAAGCGCAACTACACCTATCCCGGCAATGCGGTGAGCTGGCGCTTCGCCGATCCGGAGGGCGCGGTGAAGGTCGCGATCCTCGTGCCCGGCGCCACGCGCGACCGGTTCAAGGTGATCGCCTACAACACCTCCGACACCGCCGAGGCGGCGACGATGACCAGCTGGAACGTCACCGCCGGCCAGTGGGCGATGACGACGGGCATCGATACCAAGGGGGCCGACAAGGCGGACCAGCCGTCGGCCCCGCAGACGATCGCGCTGGAGCGCAGCGCCTCGATCCCCGTCAGCTTCGTGCCGCATGCGACGACGGTGATGGAGTTCCACCTCGTCACGCCGACCACGCCGACCGAGCAGCGGCCGGATCTCGGCATCGATGCGGACGACGTGAAGGTCACCGGCCGTTCGATCGATCTCACCGTCCACAATCTCGGGTCGGTTCCGGTCAGCGGCGGCACCGCGACGGTGACGGACGCGGCGGGCAAGGTGCTCGCCTCGGCCGCGCTGCCCGCGATCCAGCCGCCGCTCGACCTGACGCCCAAGACGGCCACGGTGAAGCTGCCGATGCCGGCCGGCGCCAGCTGGGTGCGGGTCGCCCTGCCGGGCAATGCGCCCGAAGTGACGATGATGAACAATGCGGTCGCGCTATCGGGCGCGAAGCGGTGATGCAGTGCCGGGGGCGGGAGGCGAGCTTTTTCCCGTTTTCCGGCGAGAAGCGATGCGTCGCGTCTGATCCAATCCATTCGCGCTAAGCCCTTCGACTGCCTGCCAAGGCAAGCGCTGAGGAAAAACGTCGATCAAAGGATCGAAGTCGAAGTGCGTGGACCGAGCGCGACGTTTGCCGCACGTCCTTCGACAGGCTCAGGACGAACGAAGAGATGAGCCCGAGATACGCCGCGCGGCCCGCAGCTCTGCCTATCGCGCAAGTTTTCTGAGCAGCCACTTCTCGTAGAAGGCGGCGATCTGGAGATTGTTGGCCTCCAGCATCTGCATGTGTCCGTTGCCGCGAATGCCGACGGTGGGCAGGAACACCCAGTCGTTCGGCACCCCCGCCTGGCTGAGGAAGGCGCTGGTGCAGTGATCCGATCCAGCATGGTAGGAGGCCTCGCCGGTGGCGATCAGGATCGGCGTGCCGGCCAGCCAGGGCAGGCGGTGGACCGGGCTCTGCTGGAGCCAGCAGGCGCGGCTCGCTGGCGTATCGGCGCCGCTTTTGGCGAGATGGAGATCGGCCGGGCCGGAGACGGCGGGCGTGAACGCCAGGCAATCGACGGTGAGCGCGCAGGCTGCGCCGATCTCGCCCGAAGAGCCGGTGTCGCCGGTCGGCTCCACGGCGATCAGCGCTTTCACTAGGCCGGGATTGGCCTGCGCGATCATCCAGGTCAGCGGCCCGGATTGCGAATGGGTGACGATGATCGCCGGGCCGATCCGGTGGAGCAGGTCGCTCACTCCGCGCAGGGTTAGCGCATATTGCTGGCGCACGTCGGGCATGTTGCCGACCTGCGATGCGAGCAGCTGCTCGAACGCCGGCTGCCCCGATACGCCGCTGCGCGGCCCGCCGGGCCATTGCGTGTGCCGGGCCGCTTGAGGCCAGGGCAGGGGCTTGATGCTTTCGGGCGCGGAGAATTGCCGGATCGTGTGCTTGCGGCCCGGCACGTCGGCCAGCGGGCCGTAGGCCTCGGTGCTGTAGCCGGCCTTGCCCTTGCCCGGCTGGTCGATGACATAGACCGGCCAGCCGTGGCCGAGGAAATAGGTCGCCCAGCCGGGGCGGCCGTCTGGGGTGCCCAAGAAGCCGGCACCGGTCTGCCGGCTGCCGTGGATGAAGATGATCGGCCAGCGCCGCGGCCGCTTGGGCGGAATCTGGTAAAAGGCGAAGGTCTGGCCGACGACGGCGTCGCCCTTCGTCTCCCCGCCGGTATAGAGCACGCCTTGCCGCTCAATGGTTACGTTGGCAGCGAGCGGCGTCGCCACGAGAAGCAGCGCGGAGAACAGAAAACGCCGAAGCGTCGCGATGTCAGACGCCGGACGGCGCGCGTGTCGACCCACCATGGAAACCGGTTACCACGAATGGCGAGCGGGCGCGACCGGCGATCCTGTCACATAGGCCGAGCGGCCGGCGATGCCCCGGAATACGATGCGTTTACCCCGGCGACCAGCGTGTCGAGCTCGCTTTGCTCGGCCTCGGTCAGGTCGGTGAGCGGCAGGCGCACGGGGCCGGCCGGGCGGCCGATCGAGCGGAGGCCGGCCTTGACGATCGAGACGGCATAGCCGCGCCCTCTGTCGCGGATCTTAAGGTAGGGGAAGACGAAGGCGTCGAGCATCGCCAGCACCGTCGCCTGATCCCTGCCTCGCACCGCTTTGTAGAAGGCCAGCGCCCATTCCGGCATGAAATTGTAGATGGCTGACGAATAGGTGGTCACGCCCATTTCCAGATAGGGCATCGCGAAAGTCTCGGCGGTGGGCAAGCCGCCGATATAGGTCAGCCGGTCACCGAGCTTGGCATGGATTTTGACCATCAGCTCGAGATCGCCGACACCGTCTTTGAAACCCACGAGATTGGGGCAGCGATCGGCAAGTGCCGCGAGCTGGTCCTCATACAGGACGGCGTTGGCGCGATTATACTGGATGACGCCGATCGACACCGAGTTGCACACCGCCTGGATATGCGCGGCGAGCCCGTCCTGGCTGGCGCCCGTCAGATAGGGCGGCAGCAGCAGGATGCCGTCCGCGCCGGCGCGCTCGGCGGCCTGGGCGAGATCGATCGCCATCGCGGTGCCATAGCCGGCGCCGGCGATCACCGGCACGCGGCCAGCCGTCTGCTCGACCGCGGCGCGCACCACATGGGCCACTTCGGCTGGGGTCAGGGAGAAGAACTCGCCCGTGCCGCCAGCCGCGAACAACGCGGCCACATCATGATCGAGCATCCACCCACAATGTTCGCGGAAGGCCGCCTCGTCGAACCGATGCCCGGCGTCGAAATGCGTGACCGGAAAGGTGAGCAGTCCCCCGCCGATCGTCTGGGCCATTTCGCGGGGCGTCATCTTGGGCATCAGTATCATCCTTGTGCTGGGATGGCCCGCACGCGGATTCATCCATGGAGATTGCGACGCGAACCTTGGGCAAGCGTTTGCATGAAATCAACGATGGAGCCGCGAGATTCCTGCGAGCGGGCAGCTGCCGACCTTGGTGGCGATGGCCGCGATCTATTTGGCAGATAAGTTGCGCGGCCGATAACGGGGCTGGCGTGGAGTGTATAGCGAATAATTTGGCATCATGGTGTCGGTCACGAGCTGACCTGTCATGGTGTCGCTCATCGATCAGCCGACGACAGGCCGGGAAAACAGGTCGATCACGGCCGCGACGTAGAGCCAGCCTTCGGCGGTCCAGATGGGGTGAAGTCGGCCGCCCGCTTCTGATTCGGAGAATCGCCCGTGAACTGGCGATCGAGGACGTTGTTGGCATTCGCCGACCGCTTGCCGATATCCTTCGGCAGTTCGCGCCGCCGGGGACGGGCTTTCTGGCCGTGAATACGCATCAGCCTCTCGATGCGGTGCGGCTGCATGAAGGCCTTCGGCCATGTAAATCTTGTAACGATAGCATCGCGGCACATTGCGATGCCGTCGGGAGCCGTCCACCCCAACAATCATCCGGGATGAAGAGTTGAACGCTGCCGAGCGTGCGCTGAAAGCGGGCATGGCGACCCTCACCACGCGCAAGCGCGAGACTCACAAACAGCTTGGGGACGCGCTGGTACAAAACGGAGCGATCATCGCTGCAAGCCTTGTGACCGAGCGCACTTCCTCGATCTCCTACTGAACACGCACCCGTGTCGCGCTATGCCAAGGGAAACCGGGCAGGAACGGGTCAGGACTTTCGATGGCAATGTCAATTATACGGCGCTCGCGCCTGCGGGTGGGCCGTCCCGGACTGCCGGGCCCCGGCAGGCGTGATATCCCGGACACGGCGCGCTCGGCGCTCCTCGGTAATCTCGCCGCCCTGCTGACGGGTATCGGCGCGATGATCGCCTTCATCGGCTCGTCTTATTACTCGACCCTGTTCGCGCATTTCGGCGTGGAGCCCTCTGTGTTGGAGATCGGTCAGGCGGAGAGGATCGCCATGGGCGTTGTTGCGGTCTTCGCGCTGCTCGTACCGGTCCTCCAACATCTCGGCGCCTTTCTCGCCATTCTGGTCGCGGCCTTGGCGATCACCTTTGGAATCGGAGGCATCGCTTATCTTGGTGATCTGCGGGGCTGGCGCTGGGTCGTGAGACTCAGGCGATGGCACAAGGGCGTGGACATTGCCGAGAGCACCAGCCTGTGGCTCATGCGCATGGCCGTCATCTGCGCTCTGACCGCGATCGGCCTGGGCGCCGGGCGTATCGCCGGCGACTATGACGCGCGCGCCTACCATGCCAGGATCGCGCGTGGCCTGGGGTGCGACTATCGCTTCGCCGGCGGCTCGCTCCACGGCGTCCTGCTCGGCCAGGACCATGCCAGATCGCTGATCATCACATCGAACGGCGTCCGGATCATGAAGAACGAGACGTTGGAGGGCGTGGGACCGACGGCGACCGATTGTCTCGATGGGCCGCAGGCTCTCTCGCCGGGCAGGCCACGAAGCATGGCGACGGCCGCGACACACTGAACCCCGGCAGACCGCAGTATCTGGGCGGCCTCGTTCTCCCCCATCCCGCGAGCGCATCGATGAGGTCGAGGATGCGCCGACTCAGTCGCTAGAATTGCTCGCTTGTATATTGGGCGGTCTTGGTCAGAGTAATGCAGGTGGGCGTCGGGCTTGCCGCGCCGCCAGATCGCCATCATCAGGGTGTCGGTGACAAGCTAGCCGGTCATCCTGGCGGTCGCGCCGTCTGGCGCGCGAAGAGACCAGTTATGTGCGCGACCTGACCGCGGATGCCGCTGCCTTCGCCTCCGGACCAATCTAGTAAACTGGATTGTATCTGCTTCACGGCGGCGTGTGTTCGGATGGTCGCGTCAGTTTACCGGTACCGCCAGACCTGCGCCACCACGTGGATCGTGCGCGCCGAACATCGTCGCGCCCTTCAGGGGGAGCGCGCCGAGCGAGAGGAAGACCGAGGCCTTGTCGCCCGCCGATCCCAGCCTTGGCGCGCCGATCGCGATTCCCTCGGCGATGCCCCAATGATCCTCGTCCCGGAACGCATAGCCGCGTTGCTCGAGGATCCGGCGCGTGTCGGGGGAGAGAGCGAAGGGTTCCAGCGAGACGGTGTCGGGCAGCCATTGCTCGTGGATGCGCGGAGCGTCGATGGCCTCCTGCACGTCCATGCCATGATCGATCATGTTGAGGATCGCCTCCAGCGTGATCGTGATGATGCGAGATCCGCCTGGGCTGCCGATCACCAGGGCGACCTTCCCGTCCCGGGTGAGGATGGTCGGGCTCATCGAGCTCAGCGGCGTCTTGTTCGGCGCGACGGCGTTGGCCGCGCCTTGGACGAGGCCGAACATGTTGGGTACGCCGGGCTTGGCGGTGAAATCGTCCATCTCGTCGTTCATGACGATGCCGGTGCGGCCGGCGACCCGGTGCGCGCCGAACCAGTCGTTGAGCGTATAGGTGATAGAGACGGCATTTCCCTGTGCATCGACCACGTCATATTGGGTCGTGCTGTGGCCTTCGTGCGCCGGCACGGCGGGGCCGAGCGCCGATGAGGACGTCGCCCGCATGGGATCGATGCCGGCCCGGAGCTTCGCCGCATAAGCAGGGTCGATCAGCTCGGCGACCGGGTTCTTCACGAAATCGGGATCACCGAGCTTGTTGTTGCGATCGACGTAGACGCGCCGCAGCGCCTCGGCGAGGACATGCACCTCGTCGGCCGAGTGAAAGCCCATAGCCGCGAGATCGTAGCCCGAAAGGATGTTGAGGCTCTCGCAAAGCGATACGCCGCCCGAACTGGGCGGCGGCGCCGAGATCACGTGATAGCCGCGATAGTCGCATTCGATCGGCGTCAGCTCACGCACCTTGTACCGTGCGAAGTCGGCGCGCGTGAGGATGCCGCCGCCCTGCTTCGCGGCATCGGCGATCGCGGCGCCGATCGGGCCTTTGTACAGGGCATCCGCCCCCTCGGCGGAAATCCGCGAGAGCGTCTCGGCGAGATCGGTCTGGACCAGCCTGTCGCCCTTGGTGAGCGGGCGCCCCTGGGGCAGGAAGATGCGCGCCGAGGCTGGATCGCGGGCGAGCTTGTCGCCTTCCAGTGCCATCACGCCGGCATCGCCCTGGCCGAGCACGAAGCCCTCGCGGGCGAGCCGGATCGCGGGTGCCATCAGCGTCGCTCGGGGCAGGGTGCCATAGCGGATTCGGGCGGTTTCAAGCCCCAGCACCGTGCCCGGGACGCCTACCGCTTTCCAGCTGTCGGTGGACAGATCCGGGATCACCCGGCCGGCCTTGTCTTGATACATCCTCGCCGTAGCGGCCGCGGGCGCCTTCTCGCGGAAATCGAGGAAGGTGGAGCGTCCGTCGGCGAGGTGGAGCGTCATGAAGCCGCCACCGCCGATATTGCCAGCCTGTGGATAGACCACCGCCAGTGCGTAACCGACCGCCACCGCCGCATCGATAGCGTTGCCGCCATGGCGCAGGATGTCCGCGCCGACCTCCGAGGCGATGTGCTGGGCGCTCACGACCATGCCGCCCGACCCGGCGACCGGCTCGGGATCGGCGGCTTGCGCGGCGGTGGATACCAGGAGGCTGAGGACGAAGAGGCATGTGCGCATCGTGCCAGCGTGCCTTAGGGGCGGCGCTTTGGAAAGGGCACGGGACTTAGGCGAGATTTTGCTTGTGGGACGCCGTGGGGAGCATCCCGGAGCTACCATCAATCGATGGCCATCGCCCGGACGTAGGCCTCCAGTTCCATTGCCCGGTCGCGACCCAGCCTGGTCTGGTTCGCGGCTTCCATCGGCACGAACATCGTCCCCCGGCGCGTCTCATACAGTGCGGTCCGCGCTTTGCCCTCAGCATCGCGGAAGGCCAGCCACAGGCGTTGCGACGTTCGCAGCTGTGCGGCGGCCTCGGGCGGCAAGATGCGGACGAGCCTTGAAAAGGCGGTGTTCATGCGGCGGTCATAGGCTTGCCCGGCCGCCGTCTCGCATCCGGTCTGGCCGGCCGTGGAGGCATGGCTCTTCTGGGCGAGGCAGCGATCGAGCAGCGTCTCGGTCGGGTCGGCGTCCGTGGCGTGAAGGCTCGTCGCCGCGGAGGCCAATATCAGCAACGCAGCGATTTTCATGGGTCGATCCTTGTCCATCCGCGCGTGCCTTTCGCGTTCCCCATTTTCGCACTTGTGACCGGGCAGAACTGGATACCGCGCTACGGGCGCGATTCCATCCCGCGTGTCGCGGAAGAGGCACTCCTCCCGCCATGCGATTGAGCTGTTCGGCGGGTCGGGGAGGCTGCTACGCCATCCGCGTGAAACGGTCTTTCCCGGGCCGCTGTGCTTTCCGCGGTCGGGGATCGCGCCCCCGGCCGCCCGAGGGTGGGAGCGCTCGACGCAAGGCTCCCGAGAGGTTTCGCCTGTTTTCTCACGATGGCCGCATCTCCCTCGCGAAAATGAACAGCCACGGATCCGCCAGGGGAGATGAAAGCAGAGGTCTGATGGCGTTCTGCATCGATGCCCGCAGTGCCAAGGAAGCACTCGATATGGCGCCCAACAAGGGGGATTCCGACGGCATCTAGATCGGTGGGGCGATCCCAGCCGCAAGGCCCGAACGCGTCGTCAGGCAGCTTCGGCCGCAATCGAGCGTTTCGCGGAAGTGTCCAATTCCGATGACGGAGTGCGCCCGTGGGACGACGATGTTCGGCATCTGAAGAAGCCATCCGGCGCACACTCGGCCGGGTTGCCGAACGCTTCTCCGCCGCACAGCCCGGCGTCGGCTTTGATTTTATCATCCAGCGTCTCGACACCGGCACCGCTGATAGAAACTGGATCGCAGCGGCGACCGCCACGACCCCGTGGAAGGCTGACATGCTTGAGTATCAGGCTGCTCTTGATGCGATCAACGCGAGGATCCCGCTGATCGATTGAGCGGTGGGGAGGACGGCGCCTTGGCTCAAACCCTTAGCCACCATCCGCGCCAGAGGCTTGGGCTCGAAGTGCCGCCGCCGCTCTGGTGCCCCGAGACTACCGATCGATGATGGAGTCCGCCACCGGCTTCCGCGCTTGCCACTCTCGCCGTTCCAACTCGGGCACATCCGATAGGTAGACCGGATAGCCGATGCAGAGCAGCGCGATCAGAGCCCATCCATCCGGCACCTCAAGCCTCCTCGCGATTGCAATCGGATCCAAGATCGAAACCCAGCCGACGCCAAGTCCGGCCGCACTGGCAGAGAGCCAGAGATTGTGGATGGCCATCACGGTAGAATATCGCAGGGTCTCGGGCATGGTCGCCCGGCCCAGACCGTGGCCAGCAGACGGATTGTCGTCGCTGAAGACCGCCAGCACCTCGGGCGCCTCACGAAGGCCGTGCAGCTTGAGCGAGCGATATTTCTCGCGGCGTTCAGGATCTATGATTTGCTCGGCGGCGAGCGCGCTGGACGCATCGACGTGATCAGCCAGCGCATCCCGGAGTGCGGGCGACCGGACCCGCACGAAACGCCACGGCTGCGCGTTGCCGACAGACGGCGCGAGCGCCGCGGCCTTGATGAGTCGCGACATCTCACCTTCCGGGATCGGATCTCGAAGGAAATGGCGGACGTCACGCCGCCATCGCATCAGCAGATCAAGCTGCTCCACGAACGTTGCATCGAATTCCGGAGAAGCCATTATGCCCTTATCCGAGCAAGGTGAGCGCGAAACCTCGATCCGCCGGGATTGCCCTCACTCTACAGGCCGTCATCAACTTCGATCTTGCGGGTCAGCGCTTTCGGGTCTCGCTCCACGACGCCCAGATAGTGCGTGAACAGCTTTTCGATCAGCTCTTGCGGAATGACGCTGACGTTCGCGCCCTGCCGCCTGCCGGCGTAGACGCCGCCCAGGATGGCGGCGTGCGCTTGCACTAGCGACGCGGCGGCTACAGCGCGCGCCTCTTCACTCAGTTTCGTCACAGAATCCCCTTCACTGATTTCCATTTGAGCGCGGTGGCCGGCGAATCCTAGCCGCGCGCCATGGAGGCGTCACCTCCTCATACCCGTTCGCGGTCCGTCGACAGGGTGACGGCGCGCGTCGCCGGCGCGGGTTTCCTCAACGTCAGCACATGCAGGGGAACGACCGGTTACCGGGTCCTTCATCAGATTCGGCAGCAGCAGGAACTGGTCGCGAATGACCGAATGGCTATCGTCCATCTGCAACCGACTTCACGAGGCCGGCGGGCCTCGCTGTTGCCGGTGAAGCCGACATCGACCGCTTCAGCATGTCATAACCGGGCCACGCCAATCGCCGGTGGCGGCTTGGTCGATGTCAGCTCGAAGTCTTTCATCTCGTCCGGAGCTTCGCAGATGAGACCGGCGGCTTCCAACGCATAGACCGGTATGGCTTCTTCCCCGTTAGCAAGGGTGTATGGCGCGCCCCGCGAGAGCCGAAGGCGGAAACAAGATGACCGCGTCCAAGGTAAATGCGTCGCCTCGGAGCGACCGGGATTGCCTGGCGATGGCTGTGGCGTGATCGACACAGCGGCACACGGGAATCGGCCTCGATCGCGAAATCTCGGAGCCGACCGCTCGCTCCTTCGTATTGGCCCGGTCCGTGTACGGACGAGTTGCTTTGCGAAGGATATCCCATGAACAAACTCATTCTCGCCGTTGCCCTGACGGCTGCTGCTGCCATGCCGGCCGTGGCGCAGGACGGCGGCGCCTCTCCGTTCACCGGGCCGCGCGTCGAGCTGCACGGCGGCTGGGACTGGATCCGGGCGCGCACCCACGTCACCGACGGGGGCACCGACACGCGCTTCACCGATCGCAATCATGACGGCTTCGTCGGTGGTCAGGTGGGCTATGACTATGCCATCCGCGGCTCCACGGTGGTGGGCGTCTTCGGCAGCTACGACCTGTCCAACAACAAGGAATGCAGCACCGCCGGCAGCGTGACCGATTGCTTCAAGGTCAATCGCAATATCGAGGCTGGTGCCCGCATCGGCCAGGTCTTCGGTGGCCAGAACCTCGTCTATCTGAAGGGCGCGTACGTGAACGGCCGCTTCGGTGCGAACAGCAGCGACCTGGCGACAGGAGCCTATGTTTCGGATCACGAGACGCGCGATGGATGGCGGGCCGGCGTCGGTCTGGAGCGCGCCCTTGGTCGTCACGCTTATGTGAAGGCGGAATATAATTACAGCCGCTACAACCGCTTCCATGGCGATCTCGGCCCGGAAGACATTTCGCTGCGGGTCGCCCGTCAGGAGGCGCTCGGAGGCCTCGGCATCCGATTCTGAGGGCAGGGTGGGTGCCTTGCGGGGCACCCACCGGCCTTGGCGCAGGATTTGGCCCCTCGTTCAGCCGGCAGCGGGGGGCGGCTGGTCGATCGCTTCGAAAATTCGACCGGTGGCTTGGAAATCGCCTTTCATAGGAAGGTCGATCCCATGGGCCATCCAATATGCGCCGCTGTGGATTTCCTGATCGGCGCTCGCCGCCACATCGATCGCGCGGACTCGGTAGTGTCGTGCCGGGTCGAGCCCAGCCAGGCCAATCCGCGGCAGCACGTCGAGTTCCGTGCTCGAATGCAGGAAGGCGAAGAGCACCGCCTGCCGTCTGTCGCTGGACACATAAAGATTGGCGACGCGACCGGACGCATCGCCTGGGCGCACCAGACGATAGAGCGCGCCGCGCTGCACCGTCTGGCGAACCGCCTTGTAGGCGGCCACCATGCGCGCCGCATCCGCGAAGTCGGCATCGCTCCACTTGTTGAGATTCGCACCGATGCCGAGGCCGCCCTGCATCGATGACAAGAAGCGATAGTCCAGCGAGGTCGTCCGATTGTTCGCCCAGCTCGGGCTGTCGGTCACCCAAGCCATCATGGTGCCGGGCGCATAGGCATGGGTGAAGCCGTCCTGGATGGCCAGGCGGTCATAGGGATCAGTATTGTCGGACGGCCACACTTCGTCGGTGAGCGTCATGATGCCCAGGTCGACACGGCCGCCACCGCCTGAGCAGCTTTCGATCTCGAGCTTCGGATGACGTTTCCTGAGCTCGCCGATAATCCAGTAGAGATTGCGAACATAATCGACATAGAGTCGCTGCTGGTCGGCCGGATCGACGCCGGGCTGGCCCGGCTCGGTCCAGTTGCGGTTGTGATCCCATTTCAGGAACTGGATGTCGTTCTTGCTGACGAGATCGTCGAGCACGGCGAGGATGTGGTCGCGGACGTCCTTGCGGGCCAGATCGAGGACCAGCTGGTTGCGCTGCTCGGAGCGCGGCCGGTCCTTCATGTTGATCACCCAGTCGGGATGCGCGCGGTAAAGGTCGCTGTCCGGATTGACCATCTCCGGCTCGACCCAGAGGCCGAAGCTCATGCCCAAGCCGTGCACTTTGTCGATCAGCGGCTTGAGCCCGTTGGGGAATTTTGTGCGGTTGACAGTCCAGTCGCCGAGCCCGGCATGGTCGCTGTTGCGCGCACCGAACCAGCCATCGTCCATCACGAAGCGTTCGACGCCGATCTTTGCCGCTTTCTCCGCAAGCGCCATCTGGCCCTTCTCGTCGACTGCAAACTCGGTCGCCTCCCAGCTATTGTAGAGCACCGGGCGAAGCCTGGGGGCCGGCGCGCCCGGCAGGACGTTGTTCAGCTGGAAGCTGTGCATCAGGCGCGAGGCGTCGCCCATGCCATGATCGGAGTAGCCGGCGTAGAAGACCGGGGTGTCGAGCGTCTCGCCCGCTTTCAGCCGATAGGCGAAGTCGAACGGATTGAAGCCGCCGACGATGCGGACGTCGCCGACCGGATCGCGGTCGACACTGATCCGCCACGAGCCGCTCCAGGCAAGCGCGCCGAACCACACCGGCCCCGTCTCCTCGGTGGAGAGACCCTGGCGATCGATCGCGAACCAGGGATTCGCCTGATGACTGGTCGAGCCGCGGCGGCTTTCGAGTACGGTGGAGCCGGCGGTGACCGGCCGGTCCTGCAGCGTCCATTCCGCGGCCCATCGCCCGGTCAGGTAATGGAGCCGATAGTCGGAGCCGACGGGGAGCGACCAGGCGGCGGACGAGGCCTGGTCGATCCGGACCGGCGTGCGGCCTGCGTTGCGGATCGTTGCCGAGCGGCCGACGATGCCGGTATCCGAATCGATCGTGTAATGCAGGGTCACGCGCAGCGGGCGCCGGATATCCGCGAGTTCGACGGTGACGCCGTCGCCTTCGGCATGGCCGGAGACATAATGGAGAACGACGTCCCGCGCGCCGTCCGGATAGGCGACCTTGAGCGTCGGCTCGGTATAGAGGCCGCCGCCCCAACCGGGATATTCCTGCGCTGCGATCGACGCGGACGGATCCACGCTTGAAAGCTCCCGCGGCGCATGCGCGGTGACATCGTCGTCGGGCGCAAGCCGCGCCCCCCAATAAGCGGCCTGCAGCATCCCCTGATCGTTGACGGCGAAGATGTAGGTGACGTTGCCGCCGTCGAGTCGGAAGGTCCGGTTTGTCGGATCAAAGCGCGCGGAGGCATGGGCGGCTGGGAGGCAGGCAGCCGTACCGAGCAAAACCGCTGCAAGACGCCCGAAACGCGATACCAAACCCGCCATCACTTGCTCTCCCGAACCTGCCGCGCCGCCATTCTGTGGTCCGCGCGTGCGCCGTCGCCGGACACGATAGCAACAAACCCGCTAGACACCAGATGATATATGTCATATTTATATACTCAGCGGACAACGGAGATCCGCTTCGTTAGGGGAGTCTAGAATGCGGAATCTGTCGCGTCACTGTGCCTCTGTGGTGGTGCTCCTGGGCGGGACAAGCCTGCTCGCGATCCTGCCGGTCGCGGTCGCGCAGGCACAAGAGCAGGCGACGCCTGCCTCGCCGAATACCGCCGTCCCGGCGACGTCCACCGTCGATCCGGCGGCCCCGGCGGGTGAGATCGTGGTCACCGGCACCCGCGCCAGCCTTAATCGCGCGCTAGATCTGAAGCGCCAGTCGATCGCCGTCGTCGATTCCATCTCGGCGGAGGATATCGGCAAGTTCCCCGACCAGAATGTCGCCGAGTCGTTGCAGCACGTGCCGGGTGTCTCGATCGATCGCTCGGGCGGCGAGGGGCATACGATCACGGTTCGCGGCTTCGGGCCGCAGTTCAACACGGTGCTGCTCAACGGGCGCCTGCTGGCGACCGAGAATGCCGGTCGCGAGTTCAGCTTCGACATCCTGCCGTCGGAAATCCTCAGCGCCGCCGAAGTCTACAAGTCGTCCACTGCGGATCAGCAGGATGGCGGCATCGGCTCCACGGTCATCCTGCGCACCGCGCGCCCGCTCGACCATCCCGGCTTCCACGCCTCGGTGAGTGCGGCGGCGAAGTTCGACAGCACGCGAAACAAGGGCACGCCCAACGGTTCCGCGCTGATCAGCGACACCAATGATGACAACACGTTCGGCATCCTCGCCAGCGTCGACTACGACAAGCGCGACAGCCGCTTCACCGATGTCGATACGAGCGGCTGGGTGTCGCAGCCGACTGAGGGCTGGCTGCCCGCCGCCAACCTGCACGGGATCACCGCCGGCCCCAGCACCAACGTCTATCTTCCGCGCACCCTCAACTTCACCTCGACGCAGCAGAGCCGCGAGCGGATCGGCGGCACGCTGGCGATGGACTGGGTCGTCTCGGACAAGCTGAAACTGGAGTTCGACGGACTCTACACCCAGCTCAAGATCCATTCGACCACCAACCAGATCGGCTGGTACACCGATCCCGGCGATATCCAGGACGCTACCGTCGATCCGAAGTCGGGCAACACCGTCACCAACTTCGTGCGCAAGGCGGATGGCGGCCTCAAGACCGACAACATCCTGTCGACCTCGCCGACCGACACCAACACCTACCAGCTCGGCTTCAACGCCAAGTGGACGCCGTCGGATCGCGACACGATCGTCACCGACGTCTCGCATTCGCGCGCCCATAATCGCTACAATTCGATCTTCGACGTGGTGGGCGAGACCAATCCCAATGTGAATGCGGTCTTCAACCTCAATCCCGGCGGCTATGACAGCGTGCCGACGATGACCGGCCTCGCGCCGACCTTCGATCCCAACCGGGCCTATCTCCATTGCTGTTCCGAGCGCGGCGCCGGCGTCACCGACGACGTCTGGCAGATCTCGGTCGATGGCAAGCATGACTTCGACACCAGCATCCTGTCGGACATCAAGTTCGGCGCGCTCGGCACGCGCCGCAAGAAGAGCGTGCTCTCGGTGCTGACCCCGAGCCCGGCGGACTGCTTCTATTGCGGCTATTACGCCAAGGCCGACCCGTCGCTGTTCAGCCAGTTCAGCCCTGGCAGCATCCTAGGCGAGCCGGCGCTGTCCTGGCTCACCTACGATCATGACGCGCTCGTTCGCTACGAAGGCAGTGACGCGGCGATCAGCCAGAACGGCAATGCGGCCTCGGAAGCCGCCTATCGCGCCGTTTATGCGGCCGACGGCAACAGCACCGCGCCGATCTACGATCCCAAGGGCTCGGGCGCGGTGCGCGAACTGACCGGCGCCGTCTATCTGCAGGCCGATCTCAAGGGCGACTGGGGCAGCCACAAGTGGAGCGCGGTCGTCGGCGGGCGCTATGTCTACACGGCTGAGCGCGCGACCGGCAACTCGGTCGAGATCACCAACATCACCCAGAATCCGGGCGACCCGACCGCGTCGGTGGCGACCTTTAGCCCGCCCGTGGCGGTCTCCGAGAAGAATCACTACGGCTTCTTCCTGCCGTCGGCGACGATCCGCTTCGACTGGAGTCCGAAGTTCGATATGCGCGCGGCGGTGTCGCGCACCCTGACCCGCCCGACGCTCACGCAGCTGACGCTGAGCCAAAGCTTCACCTTCCGTCCGCCGAACCAGAGCTCGATCTCGGTCGGCAACCCGCAGCTCAAGCCCTATCTCGCTTGGAACTTCGATGCCGGCGTCGATTATTATTTCGGCCGCACGAGCTATGTGAGCCTTGCCGGCTTCTACAAGACGATCAGCAATTTCGTGTCCGACGGCACGTTCAACGAGACGATCTTCGGCGAGCCGTTCCTCGTCACCCGCCCGATCAACGCGAACAAATCGAAGGTCTACGGCTTCGAGGCGACGGTTCAGTACACGTTCGACAAGATCCTGCCGGCGCCCTTCGATGGCCTCGGCTTCTCGGCCAACTACACCAAGGTCGAGAGCTCGACGACGTTCGATCCTTCGCTCACGACCCAGGTGTTTAACGTGGAGGGTCTGTCCGACAGCGCCAACGTCATCGGCTTCTACGAGAAGGGGCCGGTTCAGGTCCGCGTCGCCTACAATTGGCGTGCGCCGTTCCTGCGCTCGACCTTCGGCGACAACGGCCAGCCGACAAACGTCGACAGCTATGGCCAGCTCGACATGACGGGCAGCCTCAAGCTTACCAGAAATGTCAGCGTGTTCGTGGATGTGCTCAATGTGACTGATGCGAAGCAGCGCATCTACTCCTCTTTCAAGGATCGCTTCGCCGGCCTGTACGACACTGGTCGCGTCATCTCCGGCGGCGTGCGCGCGACCTTCTGACCGTTTCCCTCCCACTGGGGCGGCCTTTATGGTCGCCCCTTTTTATGTTCCGGGGCGATGTGGTCGGACCAGCGCGGCAATGGCGTCTCGAGATTGCAAATATCCTCCGAAACGCGATTCGGCGCGGACGGTGTGACAATGCATTTGCTGATCGTACGCTTTCAAGGCTGGAACGCTTCCGGATCAATGTCGATGACGAAACGGACCGACAGGCTTGGGGACCGACCCGAATTCTCTCCCGTGAACAGGGTCTGACGCCGTATGACGCTGCCTATCTTGAACTCGCGATACGAAAGCACCTTCCTCTGGCATCGTGTGATCGCGACCTTATTGCCGCGGCTGAACGGCTATCGGTAGTCACGCTTACAAATTAGGGTCCAAACCCAATCGGTGATTGACGCCCGCGCGAGTGCCGCCAGAGTATTGTGGCTGGTTGGAGAAGCTCGATGTATGTGCCCGAAGGCTTTGGCGTAGTGACGCCGTACATCTTCGCTGACGGAGCCGAGGAGTATGTGCGTTTCCTCGAAGCGGCGTTCGGCGCGCACGAGATCGGCCGTAGCACGGCTCCGGATGGGCGCATCGCCAACTGCCAGCTTCGGTTCTCCGCGGCGACGATCATGGTCAGCGAGGCATCCGACCAGTTCCCCGCGACCCGCGCAGCCCATTACCTGTATGTCGCGGATGCTGACGCCGCGATGGCGAAGGCAGAGCAGGCCGGTGCCGAAAAGATCATGGAAGTCGGGGACATGCCCTACGGCGACAGGCAGGGCGGCGTCAGGGACCCGGCCGGGAACATCTGGTGGGTGTCCCAACGGATGACCGCCGCACCATATTTCTGACGCTGGCTTGATCCTCGGTTGAGGTAGAGCGGCTTTCCTGATTCACGGGTGGTATGGATCATGGGAGGTTGGGCATGCTCGACCGCATGCCCGGCGCCATGCGGGTCCACCGACGAACCGTCGAACATGTCCTCGGCACGCTCGAGGACTGGATGGGGAGAAGCCACTTCAAGACGCGAAGGCGCGAGAATGTCGGAACCGAGATCGCCCTTCACATCCTCGTCTACAACATCAAACGTGCCATCGCGCTAATCGGTGTGCCGAACCTCATGGCAGCGATGCGGGGCTAACCGCCGTGCCGCGCCTCTAGATCTCGAAGATGGCGTTTCCACACAGCCTCCACCATCTCGTGCCGATCACGGCTATCCGGCCGGCCCGGATCGGGTCGGAAGCCGACCAGCGGGTTCCAGGAGCAGAATCTCCCGAGCCGCTTCCGTCCACTTCTTGCCGTTGCGATCGGGTTTTACTGGCTCCAAGAGCCGACGCTCGGCCGTAAGTACGGGCACGACGCCCTGCGCTGGGACTTTGTGGTCAGGCGGCTCCTGGCGAACGAATCGAGGATAGCTGCCGGTCCGAATCTACGATAGGAAGCGGGCTGTTGTCTCCTCACGAGTCGCCCATGGATGCCTCCACGCTCCGCAAGGCCGCCGAGATGGCCCGCCTGAGGGCTAATGACGCTCCGAGGCGATACGAGGACGGGATGGCCCGTCTAGGCGCCCAGCGTGCTCTAGATCAGCTCGTGAGAGACCTTGACGCCACTGCGGACCACGAGGATCGCATGCGGTGACAGCAGGGAGTTGCGTCTGTGGCCTTCGATCCCATTGACGGCCCGCCGAGTGCCCGGCCGGTGCCTGAGCGACCTGCCAGGCAAGAGCTTAGGTGGTGGCAGGCCGTCCCGATCATCTTTGTGTGCATCGCGCTGGGCCTCTTGGCCGCTCGGCTCCTGCTGTTGACGCTGGATAGGCTGATAAGGGCTGTGTTGCCTTGAGGGGCTGTGGGGCCTGCGGGGGACCGAACGGACTGCAAGCGGCCCAATAACGGAACGTCTTCGCTGGCGCGTTGACCTAGTGGTCAAAGTTTGACGCTTGGTACCCGACGCGTCGCCCAAGGCGATGGCACCGAATGGTGGGAAGTGCGGAGGCTGCTTTCGGGCAAGCGGAATAGT
>Ga0105237_10001274_pt1 | contig 33620 bp, 31 predicted proteins | sample KBSC24metaG_FD_81520 | JGI IMG/M metagenome (GOLD analysis project Ga0105237, IMG submission 81520) | Corn rhizosphere microbial communities from Kellogg Biological Station, Michigan, USA - KBS C2-4 metaG | ecosystem: Host-associated > Plants > Roots > Rhizosphere > Soil | place: Michigan, USA... | reverse complement strand
GTCGGGACGGGCGCCATCTCGATGGGGTTTGTCGCCACCGTGTCGACGCGCTGGTTCGAACAGCGGCGCGGGCTGGTCACCGGCGTGCTCACGGCCGCAAGCGCCACGGGCCAGCTGATCTTCCTTCCCGTCGTCGCCGAGGTCACCACGCGGCACGGCTGGCGCTGGGCGTCGCTGATCGTCGCCGCCGCGGCGCTGTCCGTCGTCCCCCTCGTGCTGCTCTTCATGCGCAACTACCCGCAGGACATCGGCCTGACCGCGTTTGGGGCGAGCGAAGCGACGGGAGAAAACACAGGGGCCACCACGACCGTCCCTGCCGAGGTCCCGACGGGTAGCTTCAGCGCCGCGTTCGACGGGCTGCGGATCGGCGCGCGTGTTCCGGCGTTCTGGCTGCTCGCCGGAAGCTTCGCGATCTGCGGGATGACCACCAACGGATTGATCGGCACGCACTTCATCCCCGCCGCCAACGACCACGGCATGCCGACGACCGTGGCCGCGGGGCTGCTCGCCACCGTCGGCATCCTCGACGTGGCAGGGACGGTGTTCTCCGGCTGGCTCACCGACCGCGTCGACCCGCGCCTTCTTCTCGTCGTCTACTACGTGGGCCGCGGCATCTCGCTGGTCCTGCTGCCGTCGCTGCTCTCCCCGCACGCCGAGCCCGGCACCTGGGTCTTCATCATCTTCTACGGCCTGGACTGGGTCGCGACCGTGCCGCCCACCATCGCGCTGTGCAGGAATTACTTCGGCGTCAGAACTCCGGTGGTCTTCGGCTGGGTGTTCGCCTCCCACCAACTCGGCGCGGCGGTCGCCGCTGCCGGAGCCGGCTGGTTGCGCGACATGCAGGGCGACTACAACCTCGCGTTCTACCTCGCTGCGGGGCTCTGCGGGGTCGCCGCGTTACTTTGCGTCAACGTACAAAAAGCCCAGGTCAGCACCACCTGACGGGACGCTTCGCGCGATCTTGACTTTGCCGATTGGCAATCGGAGCCCGTACGATTCGACCGGCGTCGCCGAGGGAGTCGGGCCCGGACGACGCGCTTTGAATTACTTGAGGAGCCAATACACGTGAAGACTCGCACCAGTCGAGCCATAGGAGTATCCGCCGCGATCGCCGCGATCGCCCTGTCGCTGCCGCTTGCAGTCAACGCGCAGGCAGATCCGGACCCGGCGCCCACGATCGAGGTGAAGCCGCCGCCGGACCCGCAGGGCAACTGCGACCCCATCAAGGCTGAGCTGACTGCTGGTGGGAACTCGCTCGTCACCATCAACAAGCTGCCCGTCGGGCAGGCGCTGTCCAAGATCCCGTCGATCAGCACCTTCTACTCGGCGATCTCGGGGGGGCTCAATCCCGAGGTGAACATCGTCCCGGTGCTGGAGAACGGCCCGTACGTCGTGTTCGCACCGACCAACGACGCGTTCGCCGCGCTCGAGCCGGGCCAGCTGGACGCCATCAAGGCCGATCCCGCCGCGCTCTACAAGCTGGACTACTACCACGTCTTCCTCGGCCTGCTGGGCCCCGACGACCTGCAGGGCCAGCGGCCGACGCAGCAAGGCGCCGAGATCAAGGTCACCGGCAAGGGTGGCGACATCAAGGTCAACGACGACGTCAAGGTCGTCTGCGGTGGCATCCAGGCCAACAACGCCAGGATCTACATCATCGACAAGGTGCTCGACCCCGCGACGGCGCCTGCGCCGATCACCCCGACGGTGTCCGCTAGCGCTACCGCCGCGGCCGCCACGACTTCGGCCACCCCGGCACCCGCCGCTTAATATTTCGGGCGTTTGTGCACGCTAACCCGCGCTAGTCGCGGGTTAGCGTGCACAAATCGCGTTAGAGGCCGAGGTCGCGGCCGATGATCTCCTTCATGATCTCGGTCGTGCCACCGAAGATGGTCTGGATGCGCACGTCGACGTAGTCGCGGGCCACCCGGTACTCGTTCATGTAGCCGTAGCCACCGTGCATCTGCACACACGCGTCGACGACGCGCTTGTTGAGCTCGGTGCACCACCACTTGGCCTTCGACGCCTGAACGGCCGTCAGCTCTCCGTCGACGACGGCCCGCAGGCACCGGTCGATGTATTGCTCGCCGATCTCGAGCTCGGTGTCCAGCTCGGCCATCACGAACCGGTTGTGCTGGAAGCTGCCGATCGGCTGCCCGAATGCCTTGCGGTCCTTGACGTATTGCAGCGTCTCGGCGAACGTCGCACGCGCGCCCGCGATGGCCGCGATCGCGATGGACAACCGCTCGGAGGGCAGGTTGGTCATCAGGTGGTAGAAACCCTTGCCCTCCTCCCCCAGCAGGTTCGCGCCCGGCACGCGCACGTTGTCGAAGTGCAGCTCGGCGGTATCGGCGTAGTGCAGACCCATCTTGTCGAGCTTGCGGCCTCGGCTGAAGCCCTCCATGTCACGCTCGACGACCAGCAGCGAGAACCCCTTGTGCCCGGCATCGGGATTGGTGCGGGCGACGACCACGACCAGGTCGGAGTTGAAGCCCGCGGAGATGAAGGTCTTGGAGCCGTTGAGGATCCAGTCGTCACCGTCGCGGACGGCCGAGGTCTTGATCCCCGCAAGATCGCTTCCCGCGCCGGGCTCGGTCATGGCGACCGCCCCGATCAGCTCGCCGGTGATGTAACCGGGGAGCCACCGCTCCTTCTGCTCGTCGTTGGCCAGGTTGACGAAGTACGGTCCGACGATGTCGTTCTGCAGGCTCAGGCCCGGCGTGGCCGCCCCGTACTTCGCGAACTCCTCGACGATCACCGCGTTGAATCGGAAGTCGTCGACACCGCCGCCACCGAACTTCTCCGGCAGGTTGAACCCGATCAGTCCGTATTTGCCTGCCGCGACGTAGGATTCGCGGTCGACGAGCCGCTCACTCTCCCACTTCTCGGCATAGGGCGCGCACTCCTTCTCGAGGAACTGTCGCGCGGTGTCCCGCAGCTGCTCGTGCTCGGGTTCGAATACCAGTCTCTTCACGTTCGTCTCCTACTTGGCTTTCCAGACCGGCTGGCGCTTCTCGGCGAAGGCCAGTGGTCCTTCCCGTGCATCCTCGGATCTGATCAACGTGCCGATCTCGCGAACGGTCCTCGTCCAGCTGGCTTCCTCGGCTGTGACGACGCCGTCGTCGACGCCGTAGGCCAGCCGCTTGCTTGCCCATACCGCGAGCGGTGCGTTGACGGTGATCCGTTCGGCGAGCGCGAGTGCCGCGTCGACGGCGGTGCCGTCCGGCACCACTTGATTGATGAGGCCCCACTTCAGTGCATCCGCCGCCGAGATCGGCTCGCCGGTGAAGATCAGCTCCATCGCCACCTTGCGGGGCAGCTGATCGACGATCCGGAACACCCCGCCAGCCGCGGCGATGAGGCCGCGCTTGACCTCGGGCAGACCGAATTTGGTGCGTTCCTCGGCGACGACGAGATCGCTGGCCAGTGCCAGCTCGGTGCCGCCGCCAAGCGCGGTGCCGTTGACCGCCGCGATGGTGGGCTTGTCGATGACGTGTTGCACGTAGCCGGCGAAGCCCCACTCCCCGTGCTCGGGATGGTAGATGTTCTCCCGTCGCGAGATCGCCTTGAGATCGGCTCCTGCGCAGAATGATTCACCGGCGCCGGTGATGACGACCGCCCGTACTTCGGCGTCGTCCTGCGCCGCCTGCAGTGCGTCGCCCACCGCGACGCTCACCGCGCCGTTGACCGCGTTGCGCGCCTCGGGACGGTTGATGGTGATGAGCAGGACGTTGCCCCGCCGCTCGGTGAGAGCGGCCGGGGCCGTCGTCGTGTCGGTCACAGCAGCTCGAGGATGGTGGCGTTGGCCTGGCCGCCGCCCTCGCACATGGTCTGCAGGCCGTACTGAATTCCCTTGTCCCGCATGTGGTACAGCATCGTGGTCATGATGCGGGCGCCGGAGCCGCCGAGCGGGTGACCAAGCGCGATCGCGCCACCGTTGGGGTTGAGCTTCTTCTCGTCTGCGCCGATGTCCTTGAGCCAGGCCAGCGGCACGGGCGCGAACGCCTCGTTGACCTCGAAGACGCCGATCTCGTCGAGCGACAGGCCCGAGCGCTTGAGCGCCTTCTGCGTGGCCGGGATCGGCGCGGTCAGCATGATGACCGGGTCGGCGCCCGCCAGCACCGCGGTGTGCACCTTGGCAAGGGGCTTGAGCCCCAACGACTTCGCCTTCTCCGCCGACATGAACAGCAGGGCGGCCGAGCCGTCGGAGATCTGCGAGGCGTTGCCAGCGTGGATCACGCCGTCCTCCTTGAAGGCAGGCTTGATGGTGGCCATCTTCTCGACCGTGCCGCCGCGACGGATGCCCTCGTCGACGAGGACGGCATTACCGTCCTGATCCTTGATGGCGACGATCTGGTCGTCGAAGGCACCGGAATCCTGTGCGGCGGCCGCCTTCTCGTGCGAACCGAGGGAGAACTGGTCGAGCGCGGTGCGATCGAAGCCCCACTGCTCGGCGATCATCTCGGCGCCGGTGCCCTGGTTCGGGGTCTGGGTGTACCTGGCGCGGAAGGCCTCTGGGTACGGGTGGCCGCCGTTGGCCAGCGACGAACCCATCGGGGTGCGGGACATCGACTCGACGCCACCGGCCACGACGACGTCGTAGTGGCCGGCCACCACGCCGGCCGCGGCGAAGTGCACCGACTGCTGGCTGGACCCGCACTGCCGGTCGACGGTGACGCCGGGAACGCTTTCCGGCCAGCCCGCCGCGAGCACCGCGGTGCGGGCGATGTCGAGGGCTTGTTCGCCGGCCTGCATGACGCAGCCCCAGATGACGTCGTCGACGAGGGCAGGGTCGATTCCGGCACGCTGGACCAGTCCGTTGAGCACCTGTGCGGACAGTTCGCCAGGATGCACCCCCGAAAGGCCGCCGTTGCGCTTGCCGACTGGTGATCGGACTGCTTCGACGATGACGGCTTCAGCCATGGAATTGCTCCTTCGAAGTGGGGTTGACGGGTACGAAGATCATTGGGTGGATATCACCGAAAGTAGAACAGCAGGTTTACTAGGTCAACTTACTGGTTGGTAGAGAACCGCCGATCGTGGCCGCTCCGCACGCCACCACATGTTTTACTGAGTTCTACAAGCAACTACGCAGATCGATTTCGGGAGACCCATTGGCTCGCACCACGCCCCTGGCGCCCATGATGGGGGTGGATTCCGTCACGCCATTGGCCGGCGCACCGATCCGCTCGCCGAAGACGGCTGAGCTGGTCGCAGGGACGCTACGCCGCATGGTGGTCGACGGCCAGCTCAAGGAGGGCGACTTCCTGCCCAACGAGGCCGAGCTTATGGCGCACTTCGGCGTCAGCCGGCCGACGCTGCGCGAGGCCGTCCGCGTGCTGGAGTCCGAGCGGCTGGTCGAGGTGCGACGCGGTTCGCGGACCGGAGCCAGGGTGCGCGTGCCCGGCCCCGAGATCGTCGCCCGCCCCGCGGGCCTGCTGCTCGAGCTGTCCGGCGCGACCATCGCCGACGTCATGGTCGCGCGGGCGGGCATCGAACCCATCGCGGTACGCCTGCTCGCGGAGGCAGGCACCCCGGCGGCGTACGACGAGCTGGACGACATGCTGGCCAACGACGTCAAGGCGGGCTGGGAATCGGGCCGGTTGGCGGAGACCACCGGCGAGTTCCACCGGCGAGTGGTCGAGCTGTCCGGCAACGCCACCCTGACGATCATCGCCGGCATGCTGCACGAGATCACCGTGCGCCACACGGCGTTCGTGATGAAGGAGGGCCGGAAGGTCTCCAAGGCCGACTACGAAAAGCTGACGAAGTCCTACCAGCGCCTGATCACCCTGCTCCGTTCCGGCGACGGGGCGGCCGCGGAGGCGCACTGGCGCATACATCTCGACACCGCCCGCCCCCTGTTGCTGAAGGGTTTGGAGACCGTCAAGGTCCGCGACGTCATGCAGTAAACGACGCCGCCGACCACGTCACCTGAACAGGAACCGTGTCGTCCCACGGCTGGCGCGTCACCATGTCGGCGACCCGCACGAAGCCCCGCTCGAACTCACCCGTCGCGGCGTCGACGAGGCGGTACTCCTGCTGCTGCTTGTGAATCGGTTGCGCATCCAACAGCAGCACCCTGACCTCGCCGGGCTCGAAGTGACACCGTTCGTGCAGCGCGGCGATCAGCTGTTCGTTGTGCATGTGACCGTCGCCGAAATTCCAGCCGATCGCGGTACTGCAGATCCGCTCACCGTCGGTCAGGACGTAGTCATGCTCGTTGCGGCCGGCCATCGCGCGGTGCGCAAGCGTGAACATGGCGCGGCCATGAGTGTTGAAGGCGCGGAAGGCATATCCCATGTACTGGTACATCTCGGCAGTCTCCTTGCTGCCGTAGAACTTCTCCATCTGCGCGGCGGGCATGCTGGCGATCGCCACGATGCCCTTGGCGATCTTCTGTTCGGCCGACGGTTTGACACACCACAGCGTGGTGTCCCAGTTGCCCGCGTAGTACCGCATGCCAGGCAGGAAGGACACCTTGCGCGGGAACAGGTTTCCGAGCACCACCGTCCCGGCGACCACGGCGAACAACACGATCGGCCACGGGCTCTGCAAATCTCCGAGCCCGATCCCCGCGTGCCCGACGAACAGCGCCAGCACGCTGAACATCATGAAAACGTTCCACTCCAGCGGCACTCCCATCGGGATGGCGCTCAGGATGCCGAAGTGGAAGCACACCATGACGAACGCGGCGATCGCCGTCACCCAACCGCCGTGCGAGAAGAACAACACCAGCGGCACCAGTCCCTCGATCGCGGTGCTGAAGTGGGCGACGAAGCGCGACAACCGGCCTGGCCGGAGGTCGTCGGGGAACTTCTCGAAGAACATGCGCTTGATCCACCGCGGCCGGATCACGGGGTTGTTGCTCATCATCGTGGAGATGACGAACGGGAAGTGTTTGTTGAGCTTCGACGTCGCAGCGCCGAGCCAGATCACCAGGCAGACGAGCTTGGCGGCGATGATGATGTCGACGCCGCTCAGCAGGAAGGCCGCGGCGAGCGGGGCGTATACCTCGCCGCGGGCCGCCAGGAAGATCACCTTGTCGCGCAGACCCAGCACGGCCAGGATGCCGAGAATCGTCCCGATCTGCCAGATCGGGAGCACGCCCACCTCGGTGTTCAGCTCCGGGATCGGGCCGGTGCCGTCGGAGAACAGCGCGAACAGCAAGGCGATCAGCAACGCGGCGTACAGGACTACTTCGAAGGGTGTGCGCGACGTGCCCTTCGTCAGTGGCACCCGGTTCGGCCATGGCGGGAGCCGAACGGTCTTGGGTCGCAGCCAGTACAGCGCCGAGCCCATCGGCGGGAAGAACCTGTTGTTCAGTGGGCCGAATCCGCAGCCGAGCCCGACCACCTCGAACAGCATCGTGTACAGCACGACCTTCTCGAACACGATGGGCTCGTCGTACCACTGCGCCACGTTGGTGAAGCCGTCGATGCCGGTGGTGGTCAGCACGACCAACCACGCCACCAGGACGTAAAGCAGGATCTTGACCACGTAGAACAGGTGCAGTACGACTGGCGTCCCGAAGCCGACCTCGGCCCAGTGCCTGGCCATCGGAACGATGCGCTCGGCGCGGGTCCCCTTGCTCCACTCCGCGTAGTCGACCGAGGGTGCGTCCTGCTTCAAAAAACCCATGCGGGCAGATTAGAACGTGTTCTAGATATGGGGAATGGGTTCGAAGCTCTGACCGCGATCGGGCCGGGCGATCAGCTGAACGGAGTGTGTGGCCGCGATAGCACCACGCCGTCGACGGTGATGTCGACCTTCTCGTTGTAGAACGCGATGAGCCCCGCGATCGGGGCGACCGCGGGCAGCGGGTAGGCATACGTCCACGCCAGATCCTGGTGCAGGGTTTCGCCGCCCCGCACCGACCAGTAGCCCGACGTGGTGCCCTTGTACGGGCACAGGCTCTGGGTGTCGCTTGGCTCGAGGTTGTCGAACACCACGTCGGTGCGGTCGATGTAATACCTTGTCGGCAAACCCGTTTCGAAGAGGGTGACCGGAGCGTGGGTATCGGCCAGGACGACGCCGTCCAGTTCGACGTGGACGTGGCGGTGCGAGCGCAGCGCGTCGATCCTGGCGTAGGGGTTGCGGGGATGGCCGACGATCGGCTCCTCCTCCTCGAACCAGTCGAGGCTGTCCCATTCGAACCGAACGGTGCCTGCGACGGGGCCCCCACCGTCGGCGTCGAAGACCCGCGCCGCGCCCTTACGCGTGCTGCCGCCTGCGGTCAGGGAGTGCATCCGGGACGGTCCGAACTGCACCTTCTGCGGGTGGTCGTCGTCGACGAGGAACTCGTCGCGCACGTCGGCCTGAGGGACGTAGTACTGCGGATAGTTCGGCACCTCCCACACGTAGAGGGCGTGCGTCGTGTCGAAGACCAGTTGGCCACCGACGAATCCGCGGACCCGCCGCGGCGACGGTTCGACGCGGCCGCGTTCGGCCGCCATTTGCGGGTAGTCCCGCTCGGGTTGTGACATCCCACTAGCCTGCCTGATTGACCGGCGGCCGGTAGAAGATCGCGAGCTGGCCGATGCCGCCTGCCAGCCCGAGCACGACGGCGACGATCAAACCCCACCAGCCGTGCAGGTAGTCGTAGACGCCGCTGGCGTGGAACAGCGCGTAGTCCAGGCTGAGCTTGCCTGCCCCGACGGTGGCGATCGCGACCGCCGCGACGGCGAGCACCAGGTTGTACTCCCAGCCCTCCTTGACGATGAAGAAGCCGTTCTTGCGGTGCACCGTCCACGCGGCGACGAACATCAACGAGACGAAGCCTCCTGCGGGAATCGGAGTGAGCAGCCCGACGGCAAGCCCGAGTCCGGCGGCCATCTCGGTGCTCGCGGCCACCCTGGCGTGGAACTTGCCGGGCTTCATCCCCATGCCGTCGAACCAGCCCGCCGTGCCCGCGAGACCCCCTGGGCCGAAGAACTTGTTGTAGCCGTGCGCAGCCATGGTCAGGCCGAGGACGACGCGGAGCAACAGAATGCCGAAGTCGTAGGCGGTCATGTAACAGAATCTAGGTGATCTGTCACGCCGCGGCTACACCGCGGCCCAGCCGCCGTCCACGCTGAGCACGGCGCCGTGGATGTTCGTCGCGTCGTCGGACGCCAGGAAGAGCACCGATGCCGCCACCTCCTCCGGCGTGCTCATCCGCCGCGATGGGATCCGCGCCAACACGGGTGCCACGTGGTCGGCGAACTCGAGCTGGCGTTCGGTGCCGATCGGACCGGGCGCGACGGCATTCACCCTGACGCCGGACGGCCCGTACTCGTCGGCCCACGACGTGGTCAGCGAGTGAATGGCGGCCTTGTTCGCGCTGTAGATCGCGGAACCCGAGCTGCCATGCAGCCCCGTGATGGAACCGATGTTGACGATGGCGCCGCGACCGCGCTTCGCCATCGCGGGTGCGATGACGCCGGTCAAGAGGAACGGCGCGAAGACGTTGACGGCGAACGCATCCCGCAATGCCTGTTCGGACACCTCGGCCGTTGGGGTCGGCATCAGCAGCATGGCGGCGTTGTTGACCAGCACGTCGATCTCACCGCCTGCCGCAATGGCGGCCTGCTCGGCGAGGTCCGTCGCGGCGCTCGCCCCGCCGCCGAGGTCGGCAACCACGAACGCCGCCCGCCCACCGGCCGACGTGATGCCCGCAACTACGTCGTCGCCACGTTCCTTGTTTCGCCCGCTGACGACGACGAACGCGCCTGCGTCGGCGAGGGCGCGTGCGATGGCGACGCCGAGACCGCCGGTAGAACCCGTGACCAGTGCTGTGCGGCCTTCCAGCCGCGTATCGTTTGGACTCATGAGTCCAAGAATGGCGACGTAAAAATGGACTCGCAAGTCCAGAAATTTACGGCTCAAAAATTCACTGCTCAAAAATTCACTGCCAAGGGCATGGCCACCCGCCAGCGGATCATCGACGGCGCCGCAGCCGAGATTCGCGTGAACGGCGCCGTCGCCACCACGCTCGACGACGTAATGGCACACACCGGGACGTCGAAGAGCCAGCTGTTCCACTACTTCCCGCACGGCAAGGAGCAGCTGCTGCTGGCGGTGGCCGAGTTGGAGGCGGCGCGTGTGCTCAGCGACCAGCAACCGCACTTGAGCAAGTTGACGTCATGGGCGGCATGGCAGCGGTGGCGCGACGTCGTCGTCGAGCGCTACCGCAAGCAGGGCCAGCAGTGCCCGCTGTCGACGGTGATGTCCGAGATGGGGCGCACGCCAGGCGCGCAGGCGGTGACCTCGGCGCTGATCGACCAGTGGCGGACCGAGATCGAGTCCGGAGTGCGCGCGATGCAGCAGCAGGGAAAGATCGCCGAGTCCGTCGACCCAGGGCGTACGGCCGCGGCGCTGCTCGCAGGCATCCAGGGCGGCGTTTCGGTGCTGCTGACCACCGGGGACATCGGCTATCTCGAGGCCGCGCTGGACGTCGGTATCGCCAACCTCCGCAAGTAGATCCGGCGACGATCGGGTGAATGCCCAGCAAATCGACCCCCAACGACCGCCGTGCGCGCGACAATCGTGCAAGGGAGATGTAGGGGGTACATCATGGCCGACACAATCGCGCGTCTACGGGAACTCAACGCAGAAATCGATTCTCGAGATCCGGACTTGGCGAAGGAGGTGCAAGCCAAGCGAACCTCCGCGGAGTCCGAAGTCACGTTCGAGACCGAGAGACGGATCGCCGACCCGGAGGTCCTGGAATCAGCCGCCGCCCTTGAGGCCCAGGGCGCGATGGAACTCGAGTCCATCATCTTCTTCACGAAGCGACCCGTGCTCGACATCAAGCACGACGTCGCCGAACTCACCTTCGCCGATGCCGAGAGCGAGGTGTGGCGGACCCGCTTGCAAACCGCGTCGGATCGGATGGCGAACGCCGCCCGCGCGATCGGTCGCATCGAGCTCGAGGGGCACGACGAGTTCGCGTGGGTCGGGACCGGCTGGCTGGTGGACCGCGACGTCGTCGTCACGAATCGTCATGTCGCGCTGACGTTCTCCCAACGGTCCGGGGATCGCTTCGTGTTCCGGCCCGGCTGGGACCGACCACACATCGACGCGTCGATCGACTTCGTCGAAGAATTCGACAATCCCTCGGAATCGGCATTCGTCCTCAAGCAGGTCCTCTACATCGAGGAACAGGGGGACGGTCCAGATCTCGCCTTCCTGCGGGCCGAAGCCGCCCCTGGCACGCAGTTGGCCGACCCCATCGCGTTATCCACCAAGGCCAAGCCCAACGGCTTCGTGGCCGCGATCGGCTATCCGGCGCGCGACCCCCGGATACCCGACCCCGTCCAGATGGACCGGATCTTCAACGGCCGCTACGACAAGAAGCGGCTCGCCCCCGGCGAGATCCTCGACGGAGCACAGGCCGCGTCGTTGAGCCACGACTGCAGCACCCTTGGCGGCAACTCGGGCTCCGCGATCGTCTCCCTGGCCACCGGTGAGGCGGTCGGCCTTCACTTCGGCGGCACCTTCCTCACCGCGAACCGGGCCGTTCCGAGCGTGGTGGTCCGCGAACGACTCGACGCCGTGCTCAGTGGGCGGCCGATCCGCCCGCCGCGCCAGCCCCAGCAGGAACCACGGCCCGAGACGCCGCCGCCCGTGGTGGCGGCTGCGCCACCCGCGTCGACCGGGGTGACGTACGTGATCCCGCTGCGGGTGACACTCGACGTCGGCGCCCCGCAGATCGAGACGACGACGGTCACCACCGGTCCAATCACGGCCGCTGAACAAACCGACTTCTCCGCCGAGATCCCAGCCTCGCAGCTGGCCGGCAGGCAGGGCTACGTCGACACCTTCCTCGGCACCGGCGATCTGAAGGTGCCACTGCCGAGAGTCACCAAGGACAAGGCCGACATCCTGACCTTCGGCAACAACGAACACGTGCTGAAGTACGAACACTTCTCGGTGGTGATGACCAAGAGCCGCAGGATGTGCCGGTTCAGCGCGGTGAACATCGACGGCACCCAGGAGCAGCTCGGCCTGAAACGGCCGGGCTGGCGACGCGACAGCCGGATCGGACACGACGAGCAGATCCGCGACGAATGCTACGGCGACCCACCAAAGTTCGCACGAGGCCACATGACCCGTCGCGAAGACCCCATCTGGGGTGACGACGAATCCGCGGCGAACGGCAACGCCGACTCGATGCACGTCACCAACGTCTGCCCCCAGATGCAGACGTTCAACGCAGGCACCTGGCTCGACCTCGAGAGCTACGCGCTGGACAACGCGCGCGAGGCGGACATGAAGATCAGCGTGTTCACCGGACCGTTCTTCACCCCTGACGACATCACTCGGGACGGTGTGAGGATCCCTGCCGAGTACTGGAAGATCATCGCGTTCATCCACGACGACACCGGGAAATTGTGCGCCACTGGGTACACGCAATCGCAGAAGGAGCACATTACCGAGGTCGAGATGGTGTTCGGCGAGTTCGAGACCTACCAACGCCGGATCGCCGACATCCAGTCCAGGACCGGGCTGTCCTTCGGGCGGCTCGCGAAGGTGGATGCCTTCGTCGAACGCGAGGTGCTGGGAGCTCAGCCGATCCGCGGCGCCAACGACATCGTCTACACCGGCGGCGCCTGACGTCAGGCGGTCTTGGCCGCCATGTGCGTCTTGCCCCACTGACACATGGCCTCGGTCACCGGACCGAGTGACTCTCCGTACTCGGTCAGCGAATACTCCACGCGCGCAGGCACTTCCGGGAAGACTTCGCGCCGGACGATGCCGTCCGCCTCGAGTTCGCGCAACTGTCTCGTCAGCACGCGCTCACTGATCCCGTGCGTCTTGCGCCGGAGCTCGGCGAACCGGTGCGCCCCGCCACGTTTGAGGTAGAAGACGAGCACGGCCTTCCACTTGCCGCCGATGACGGCGAGGGTGGCCTCGACGGGGCATTGTTCTGCCCAGCGGTCATCCGGTCCTGTGGCCTGCACACTAACCTCCCGGTCCGTAGCTCACCTCGAAGTCCGTCATTGCTGGCATGACCCCGCGGCCGTAGCGTAACGCGCATCAGAATCGCAATCATCGGGGCAGGCAACGTCGGGCGGGCGTTGGGCGGCGCGTGGAGCGCCGCTCACCAGGTCACCTATGGCGTCCGCACCCCAGAAGACCCCAAGTACGCCGACCTCGCGGATGCTGTCGCCACCACTGCGGCCGCCGCCCAACACGCCGACGTCGTCGTGCTGTGCACGCCGTGGCAGACCACCCAGCAGGCCATCGCCGACTGCGGCGACCTGGCGGGACGCATCGTCGTCGACTGCACGAATCCGTTGACCCCCGACTTCTCGGCGCTCGAGATCGGGCACACCACGTCGGGCGCCGAACAGGTCGCCGAGTGGGCACGCGGGGCCCGGGTGTGCAAGGCGATGAATCAGATCGGTGCGCCGATGATGGACCACCCGGACGTCGAGGGCACACCGGTGATGCTGGTCTGCGGTGACGACGACGCCGCCAAGGAGGTCACGTCAACCCTGGTGTCCGAGTTGGGCTTCGAGGTGGTCGACGCGGGCGAGCTGGCACTGGCCAGGCTGCTCGAACCGTACGCGTTGATCTGGATCCACCTGGCGTTGCGCCGCGGCTTCGGCACCGGCTTCGCCTTCGGACTGTTGAGGGGCCAACCGTGACGGTCGAGTACATCCGCTACCGGATCGACGCGGACCGGCGTGACGCGTTCGTCGCGGCCTATCGGCAGGCGGTGACGGAACTCGACGACAGCAAGTACTGCCTTGGCTACCAACTCGCGCAGTGCGAGGAGGAGCCCGACAGGTTCATCCTGCGCATTTACTGGACGTCGACCGACGATCACCTCAACGGGTTTCGGCCGAGCGAACAGTTCCGCAGGTTCTTCCCGCCCATCCGCCCGTTCGTCGACGACATCGAGGAGATGCAGCACTACGAAGTGGTGGAGGGTCTGGACTCCGACCCCAGTGCCTCCTCGAGGCGCGCCACGTAGGCGTCCAGTCCATCCGGGCCACCCACCGCCGACTCGGCGGCGTGCACGCCGATCGTGACGGTGTCGCCGACACCGACCACGACGTGCGTCAGGCCCATCATCGGCGACAGCCCGGCGAATGCCGACGCCAGCACCACCGGAGCGCCTCCGAACGCGAAGTCGCCCGCACCGCAGTTCACGCTGGACACCACCGTGTTGCCCGTCACCGCAGGCACCCGCACGTCGGGGTCGAAACGTTCCATCCCCCAACGCAACAACGGTGCGGGGGTCGCGGCGAAGGCCAGATCTGCGGCGCGCATCGCGGGATGGGCGGCCCGGCGGCGCCGCGCCTCGAGGTCGGCGGCGATCCGCGAGCTGCGCTCCCCCGCGGCCAGCGTCGGGTACAGCCCGACGCCGACGTTGCCGAAGTGGTTGAACGCCAGGCGTGGGGGCGGTTTCGCCATCGGCACCTCGGCACCGAGCGCCGACGGATCGTCGCCGAGGGCGCGCAGATGGTCGGCGAGCCCCGCCGACACCGCCGACAAGGTGGCAACCGTCACCGTCCCTCCCGACAGTTCGGAGCGCTTGCGAACCACCATGCGCAGGCCCGTCGAGCCGGAGGGTCTCGCGTTGGTCCGCAGCAAGGGACGCAGATCCGCTTGTGGCGGAACGACTCCCGCCTCGACATCGGCCTCGAACCGGCGATGCGCCCGCGCGGCGCGCACTCCGAGCAGCGGCATGGCCAACGGGCTGGCGGACCGCGAATCGATCCCCGGCACCACGGCGTCCACCCTGCCGAACATCAGCGCCGCGGGTGCGCAGGTGCGTCCTCCGCCACCGAGGGCATGCGAGATCTGCAGTACCGCCACCGTCGCCTCTCCCGCGACTCCCGGCACACCGTCGACGCCGGTGAAGACGTGCAGTCGCCACGCGGCCGCCCGCGCATCCAATTGGTCGGCGATGAGCCTGCTCACCTCGGCCAGACAACCAGCCCACGTGCGGTTTTCGAGGTCGTGCACGACGAACTGCGAGCGATCGACACCGCGGTGCCTCCACGTCGGATAGCCGAGTCCGCCACGATCGTCGACCCGCACCATCAGGTCGGGGCAGCCGCGCGCCCGGGCGGCGAGGCCTGTCAGTGTTGCCTCCAGGTCGGCTGGCACACCGGCGAATCCGAACAACAGGAACGTGTCGTTGGGGATCTTGGCCGACATCCAGAACGTCTGCGCATCGGTAGGCGTCAGCCGTCGGGTGGTCATCGCCCAAGGCTAGGCTGCTGGGCATGCTTCCGGCGGCAAGTCACAACGGGGTCGTCCTCATCACCGGCGCCTCGTCGGGCATCGGCTCGGAGATCGCGCGGGAGTTCGCCAGCCGCGGTCGACATGTGGTGTTGGTGGCCCGGCGGGCCGAGAAGTTGCGCGACCTCGCCGAATCGCTTGGCACGGCGGCCGACGTGCTGGCCGCCGACCTGTCCAAGCCGGCCGACCGAGCCGCACTACCGGACAGGGTGGCCGAGCTGAGCCTCGTCGTCGACGTCCTGGTCAACAATGCGGGCCTCAGCACGTCTGGACCGATCGCCCGATCCGATCCCGCGGCTGAACTCAACCTCATCGAGGTCGACGTCGCCGCCGTCGCCGACCTGTGCAGCCGGTTCGTGCCAGGCATGGTCGCGCGCGGCAGTGGCGCAGTGCTCAACGTCGCATCTGTTGGGGCGTTCGGTCCGGTGCCGGGGCAGGCGGCCTACGGCGCGGCCAAGGCGTTCGTGCTCTCCTACACCCAGGCGCTCGGAGCGGAACTACGCGGCACCGGCGTCATCGCCGCGACGCTTTGCCCCGGGCCCGTCAAGACGGGCTTCGGCGAAGCGGCGGGCATCGCCGACGAGGACGCGGAAGCCGCTCTACCGAAGGCCATGTGGGTCGACGCGGACGAGGTCGCGAGGGCCGCTGTCGACGGACTGGCGGCGGGCAAGACGGTGATCATTCCCGGTGTGTTCAACCGGATCGGTGCAGCCGCGTATCAGCACCTGCCGCGCCGGCTGCTGCTACCGATCCTGGTCCGCAGCCATCCGTCCCTGAAGAAGCGCTAGCGTCCGACGAAGTCCAGGATGTGGCCCGCCACCACGTCCGGCCGATCGAGTTGCAGAAAGTGCCCTGCGCCGTCGACGATTTCGACTTGACTTCCCTCCGGAAGCACCGGCTCCACCCACCGCGAGTAGTCCGACGTGGCACACCCGTCGTCGGCGCCGTGCAGGTACATGGTCGGGAGCACGGGAGGCGACAGCCAGTGCTGGTGCAGTTCGGCGTAGCGCGCCGGCGGCTTGCTGTTCCTGACCGTTGCGCGGTAGTAGCCGAGGGCGGCGCGCCAGTTCGGCGGGGCTCCGATGGCGTCGAGCACCACCGCGACGTCCTCGGTCGCGTGGTAGTTCGGCGACCATTGAGCCCACAGCCGTGGCACCACCCATGACGCGGAACGCTCTGGTAGCCAGGGCAATTGGAAGTACATGATGTACCAGCTACGCACCAGCTGGCGCGGCAGCCGAGCCAGCAGCGCTGCGGCATCGGGCACCTTGCCGAGCGGCTGGAACGACGCGGTGGGCGGCACCGACATGATGACGGCCTTGTTGAACGGGCTGTCGGGCATTGCCGCCAAGCCCGCTCCCGCGATTGCGCCCCAGTCGTGCCCGATGATCACGTCTCGGCCCGTCGGGCCTGCCGCGTCCAGCACGCGCAGCGCGTCGTCCATCAACGCACCGACGTGATAGCTGCCAATCGACGAGACCGATGACGGGGCGTACCCGCGCATGAACGGCGCCACCACCCGCCATCCGGCATCGGCGAGTGTGGGCGCGACCTTGCGCCAGCCGTGCGCGGTGTCGGGGAAACCGTGCAGGCACAAGGCGATCGGCCCGTCCTGCGGCCCCCACACCAGCGCCTGCAGCGTCACGTCTCCTGTGGTGACGTCGAGTCGCTGGGGTTCGGTCACCACCGTCGACCTACACCGGCTGGAACTCGGAGATGAGCCACTTGTCGCCGTGCTTGTCCAGAGTGACCTTCACGCTCGACGCGGTGTCGGTCGGCGCATCGGCGCCGACGATGACGGTCTGGTTCACGAACACCAGGACCACGGCGTGATTCGGTTCCGCCGAGACCGACGCCGCGGCGGGCACCGTCGCGACCGCGGAGATCCGCTTCTGCTGTGCGCCGGGGATCACCACGTCGTTGATGAGCGACGTGTACGAGTTCTGGAAGTCTCCGGTGAGCAGGTTGCGGGCGTCGTTCAACTGCTCCTTGACCTTGTCGGGTTCATACGACAGCAGCGCGATGGTGCTGTCCTTGGCGACCTGCATGGACTCGACGCGGGCGGTGTCGGAGGTGCGCACCGAATTGTCCACGTACTTGAGGAAACCCGCGGCGAGCGCCAGCACGAGTGCCAGTCCCGGCAAGACGCCGTATGCGAAGACCTTCGGCCAGTCGGTGCGACGCAAGGTCAACGGCGACGAAGGCTCTTTGGTGTCGGCACCGTCTGCGGCGTCTTCAGCCTCTTCGACTGCCTCGCTGGTGTCGGAGTCGGCCTTGGTCTCCTCGGCCTCGTCGGTCACGGTTGTCTTCTCTTCGTCTGTCACGGCACGAACTCCACGTTGGAAACCTTGGTATCGCCGCCGACCTTCTGCACCAGGATGCGCATCCGCCAGGCGCGCGGCTGCTGCTCGGGCTGGCCCTCGACGGTGGTGTTGACCGCCACCGCGACGAGAACCTGTGCCTCGTCGTCGGACTCGGACTCCAGGCCGGCCTCGGTGACGGTGCCGACGGACTTCGACTTCACCTGCTTGACCACCTCGGTGAACGGCTGACTGCGCTGTTGGAAGTCGTCGTAGAACTTCCCGGTCGCCGAGTCCAGGATGCGCTTGACGTCGTCGTCGACGTGCCGGTAGTCGATCGTGGTGAGGTTGATCGCGCCCTGCCTGCCGACCTGGAGGAAGACCTTGCGTTGCGCGTCGAGTTGGTGCGACTGGTAGGCACGGAAGCTCAGCCAGCCGACCAGACCCCCAAGCGCGAGCACGACGACGAGGCCGACGATGGTGGCCAGCCGGACGTGCGACATCCGCGCCGTGGCGTCCTCGGCGTCGGGTTCGGGGTAGTCCTCACCGTCGTCCTCGGCCTCGTCGAGGAATTCGGCAGTGGACTCCTCGTCGGCGTCGACGGTGTCGGCTATCGGTTCTGCCGGTTCGGATGCAGGCTTGCTCAGCTCCCCGGAGGGGGCAGCAGCATCGTCTGCCATGTTTGCTCCTCTTTGGCGTTACGGGCCAGGTTGCCTTGCGTGTACACGTGCCCGTCCGGTCCAACGTACGTGCCTGTTGCCGGATCATATTCGGCGGCTGCGATTGGCGGAGGCACCGCCGCGGGGGGTGGCGCCGACTGTGCAGGTGGTGACCCCGGCGGCAACTGCGGAATGGCCTGTCCGGACAGCGTGGCGTTCGGGTCGCCCTTCCAGTTGAAGCCGTCGTTGAGCGGGATGTAGTTCTCGTTGCTCTCGCACAGCTTCACCGTCGGTGCGCGTTTGCCTGGCACGGTCTCGCACGGCAGGTTGCGCGCACCGCGCACGTTGAACGGGGAGTCCTGCGGGACCCGGCAGTAGACGTCGCCCGCGGGCCGGTCGGGGTAGTCCTCGAAGCTGGCAGGCCGCTGCTCGTTTGCAGGCAGGAAGCCCGTCGTGCATGGCGGCGGCAGATTCAGATTCAGGTTGAAGTTGAGGTACGCGCCCTTGAGGTCCTGCTTGGAGTTGCGGTTGGCGGTACCCGTGGCCTGCGTCGTCGCGGTGCCCTGCGGGAGCAGCACCAGCAACTGCTCGAGGCTGGGCTGGTACGTGAGCGCGACCTCGCCGACGGTAACCAGATTGGCCAGCACGATGGGCAGCGTCGGCTGCAGACGCTGGAACAGCGCACGCACCTCGTCTGCCGCACCAGGTGCCTTCGCCAGCACACCCCGCACGGATTCGTCGTTGGCCTGCAACTCACCAGTGACGGTCGCCAGGTTCGACGCCCACGCCCTGATCGAGTCGCCGGTGTCGGTCTGGGTGTCCAGGATCGGCTTGGACTGGTCGATGAGCGCGGTCAGCGGATCGAGGTTGGAGCGAGCGTCGATGGCAAGCGCCGTCGAGCCCTTCACCAACCGCGACAAATCCGGCCCGAGTCCGCCGACGGCGAGGTAGGACTCGTCGACCGCAGTCTTGAGGTTGTCCCGCGGGATCGCGTCCAACCCGCGATTGGTGGCCTCGAGCAGGGTGTTGACGTTGGTGGGGATCGAGGCGCGGTCGAGCGGGATCACCGAACCGTCCTCGAGCGCCGGGCCGTCACCGCTTCGCGGGATCAGCTCGACGTACTGTTCGCCGACCGCGGACTGGCTGTGCACTTGGGCGTCCAGGTCTGCGGGGATCTTGACGTCGGACTTCAGCGAAAGCGTCGCGGCGACACCGTTGTTGGTCAGGTCGACGCTCTCCACGCGGCCCACCTGAACGCCGCGGTAGGTGACGTTTCCGCGCTCGTAGAGGCCGCCGGTCTGCGGCAGTTGCAGGGTGACGCGGTAGTGCCCCGCGCCGAACAGCATGTTGGGCAGGTTCATGTAGCCGAACGCCATGATGCTGATCGCGACCACGGCGATGGCGATGAAGATGCCGAGCTGGATGAGGATCGATCTGGTCAGTCGCATGTCACGGCCCCTGATCCCAGTGGTAGGGCATCGTCAACGGATTGCCTTGGGTGTACGAGTTTCCCGAGGTGCACGGACTTGGCAGCTGACCGATGGTGCGGCCCCACTGCAGCTCCAGCCACGTGAGATCGCACTCCCAACGCGTTCCGGTGAACATGCCCGAGTCGAGCCTGCTCAGCGTCGCGTCGACGATGAGCGTGAGGTTCGCGTAGTCGCCACGCATCCAGTTGGTGATGGTTTCCTTCGGGAACGGATAGGTGGTCAGGAAGCTCAGTGAGCGCGTCAGTGCCGGACCGGCGTTGGCCAGCGATTCCAGCACCGGCCCAAGGTTCTTCAACTCGGCGACCAACGACTCCTTGGTCTGGTTGACCGAATCCGCCGCCAGCGCACTGAACTTGCCCAGTTGGGTGAGCGCGTCGGCGAGCTGATTGCGCTGGTCGCTCAGCACCGCCAGCGCGTCGGGGATGGTCCGCAACGCCTTGTCCACCACGGGTTTCTGTGCCGCGAACTGTCCGACCAGAGCGTTGAGGCTCTCGGTGGCCGCGGTGATGTCCTGCTTATGGTCGTTGTTGTAGGCGATGAACTTGTCGAGCTGCTCGATGAGGCTGCGCAGGTCGGCTTCGCGGCCGGCGAACGCCGTGCTGAACGCCTGCGTGATGTCCTGGACGTTGCCGAGCCCACCTCCGTTGAGCAGCAACGAGATCGCCGCAAGCGTCTGCTCCGTGGTGGGGTACGCACCAGCCGACGACAGCGGGATCACGGACCCGTCGCGCAGCCGCCCCTCCGGCGGTACGTCCTTGGGCGGTGACAGTTCGATGTGCTGGCTGCCGAGGAGGCTGGTCTGGCCCACCTTCGCCGTCGCGTTGGCGGGCAGCACGACGTCGGCGTTGAGCTTCATGGTGACCAGCGCGTGCCAGCCCTCGCGCTCGATACCAGTGACGTTGCCAACCGTCACGTCGCCGACCCGCACGCGGGAGTTCTGCTCGATGTTGTCGACGTCGGGCATCTGCGCCTTGACGGTGTAGGAGCCAGGCCCCTCGCCCTGCACGCCGGGCAGCGGCACGGAGTTCAGCCCGCCAGCGCCGCAGCCGGACAACACCGCCGACACCGCGGCGACGAGCACGGCGAATCGAATTAGCTTGCGGTTCATCACGACCCCGGTCCGTTCGGCATCATCAGCCCTGGCAACCCATCGGCCGGGTTCGTCGCGATCGGCGCCTCTGCTGGCAGCGGCGGGCCCGGGGCGTCGCTGGAGAGCGGAGACGCGTTGGCCGGCGGTGGTGGGTTCGGAGCTGGCGGCGGACCGGCGGGGGGAACGTAGTCGGGCCGCATCCACTCCTCGCTATAGGTGATCTCATTCGGCCGCGCCTGGGCGCCGACGAAGAGGTTCTGCCCGATCGGCGGGAAGTTGTACTGCCGGTTCTTGATGATCGGCGCCAGGTACTGCACGCAGAGCTTCGCCGAGTCTTGAGCGCCCATGCGGGACGCGGCCTGGACGGCACCGCAGATGAACGTGATCGGGTTGGCGAAGTTGTTGATCACCGGCACGCTCGACACCGCGCCCTGCGCCGGTTGGTAGATGTTGATGTAGTTCTGGAACGTCGTCGGCGCCACGTGCAGGAATTGCTTGATGTCGTCGATGCTTTCGGTCAGCGCCGTCGTCACCCCTGCGAGCTTGTCCGACGTGGTGCCAAGCGTCTCGCGGTTGTCCGCGACGAAGCTCTGCACCTGGCCGACCGCATCGGACAGATCCCGCACGGCGTTGCCGACCTCGTTCGGGTCGTCGGCGAGCAGGCCGGAAACCGATGCCAGGTTCTGGTTCAGCTGGCGCATCAGATTGATGCTGTCCTGCAACGCGGACACCAGGATCGAGAGGTTCTTCACCGTCGAGAAGATGTCGGTGCTGTGGTCACCGAGCGCTGAAAACGCTTGGGACAGCTTGATTACGGTGTCGCGGATGTTGGCGCCCTGGCCGCGCAGATTGTCGGCCGCGGTGTTGATGACCGCGCCGAGCGTGCTGACGCCGCCGGGCTGAGTCGGCTGGAGCGTTTCGGTCAGCCGTTCCAGCTGCTTTCGGAAGTCGTCGTATTCGACTGGTACGACGGTGCGTTCGCGCGGAATCACGGCGTCGTCGGCGAGTACCGGGCCGCTCGAGTAGGACGGCGTCAGCTGGATGGCGCGAGACGTGACGAGCATCGGCGACAGAATCGCGGCGTTGACGTCGGCGGGCACCTTGTACTTGCTGTCGTACCAGAACGACACCTTGACGCGCTGGGGCTCCGGCTCGATCGAGGAGATCCGGCCGACGGGCACGCCGAGGATCGTCACGTCGTCGCCGACGTAGATGCCGTTGCTGTTCTCGAAGTACGCGACGACGTTGTGGCGGTTGATCGTTTCGCTCCCCCGCACCAGCACGAAGACGCCTGCGGCGAGCAGCACGATCAGCGCGAGGGCCAGACCTGGCCGGGCGTAGCGCTTGACCGGTGGCGGTGTGATCGCGGTGCTCACTGGCCACCTCCCTCGGCGGGCGGCAAGGGCGAGCGAAGCGACGGGGCGGGCGGAGGTACCTCACCGGGGGCGGGGATCAGCACCGGGCTTGGCGTCGGCACCGCGGTCGGCTGGATGCCTGGTGGCGCCTGGGCGGGCGGTCCTGGCGGCGGTCCGCCGGGCGGCGGCGCGGGCAGCGGTTCGCGGTACGGGTAGCAGCCGGTCGGGCCGGGCAGCGGCAGGCCTGGCGGGCCGCAGCCCTGATCGCCAGGGTTACCCGTAATGGCATCGGGCAGATTGAGATTCGGCTCTCCGCCCTGACCGGTGCGCGGGTACGGCAGCGGTAGTGCCGGGGTGCCCGGCTGGCCGATTTGCGGATCGATGCGCTCGGACGGCAGCAGCACGTTCGGGTCGAGACCGAGGTCGGAGAAGGCCGCGTCGATGAACGGTTGAACGAACTGCCCGGGAAGCAGGTTGGCCACGTACGACTTGAAGAACGGGCCGCCCGACACCGACTCGCCGAGCGACATCGCATAAGAGTTCAGCAGTTTCAGCGACTTCTTCAGTTGGTCCTTGCGGTTGTCGAGGATGGTGAGGACGCCGTTGAGCTTGTCGATCGCGGGCTTCATCGTGGTGCGGTTCTCGGCGATGAAGCCCTGCAGCTGGACACTCAGCGCCGAGATGTTGCCCGAGATGGCATCCAGTGCGGCGCTCTGGTTCTGCAGTTCGGCAAGCAGGGCGTTGGTGTTGCGGACCAGGCTGACCACCTGGTTGCTGCGCTCGGCGAGCACGGTGGTCGACTTGTCGGCATTGGTGAGCAGCGAGCGCAGTTGGGCGTCACGCTCGTTGAGGCTCTGCGAGAACCGCGCGACGCCCTCGATGGCGAGCTTGAGTTCCGGTGGCGTATCGGCGAATGTCTCTGAGAGCACCTTCAGCGAATCGGACAGTTGGTCGGTGTTCAGGCCGCTGATCGTCGTCGCGAGATCGCCGAGCGCATCGGGCAATTGGTAGGCGGGCGTCGTGCGGTCGGCGGGGATGGTGCCCTGTTGGCTTCCGTCACCGCGGGGCGTGACTTCCAGGATCTTGGTGCCGAGCAGGCTCTTGGTCTTGACCGCGGCCTCGGTGCGGTCGCCAAGACGAACGTTGTCGTCCACCTCGAACTTCACCAGGACCCGTTGCTCCCCGTCGAGGTCGACGCTCGTCACCTGGCCCACCCGCATGCCGGAGACCTGAACGGCGGCACCGCTCTTCAGTCCGCCGGCTTCGACGAAGTAGGCGGAGTACGACCTCTGCTGGGTGAGGAACGGCAGCTTGTCGTAGTTGAGCGCGGCGAAGACGATCGCGGCGAGGATCGCGAGACCGATGGCGCCGATGGTGAATTGGTTGCGTTCGGAGAATGGTTTCATCGCGGCGTGCACCTCCCGGTGCTCTGCCCGGCAACCTTGACGTACACCGGCTGACCGCCCTTTCCATTGAGCTTCAGCACGATGTCGCACAGGTAGAAACTGAAGTAGTCACCGTAGATGCCCTGCCGGGCCAACGCCTGATAGGCGTCGGGCAGGGTGTTGACCAGGTTGTCGAAGTAGTCGTGGTCGGCCACGACGATGCCTGCGGCGCGGTCGGTCTCGGTGATGACCTTCTGGAATGGCGGGCGGGCTTGCGACAGGAGGTCGGCGATGCTGCCTGCCGCAGCGTTGGTGTACGCGAGGCCGTTGGCGATGTCGGTCTTGCGGGCCTCGAGGCCCTTGATGAGGTCGGCAAGCGAGTCGACGCCCTTGGCGAACTGATCGCTCTGGTCGCCGAGCGAGCCCAGCACCGTGTTCAGGTTGACGATCACCTCGCCGATCAGCTGGTCGCGGTCCGCCAGTGTCGAGGTCAGCGCTGCCGTCTGGGTGAGGAACGATCCGATGGTCGCGCCCTGCCCCTGGAAAGCGCTGATCAACTGCCCGGACAGCGCATTGACCTGGTTGGGATCGAGCGCACGGAACAGCGGGCGGAAGCCGCCGATCAACGCGTCGAGATCGAGCGCGGGCGAGGTCCTCTCAAGCGGGATGGTGCCACCGGCGTTGAGCCGCTTGGTATCTCCCGCGCCTTCCTCGAGCGCCAGATAACGCCCACCGATGAGGTCGTCGTACCGGATCACCGCACGCGATCCCTGTGTGAGCACCACCGAGTCGTCTGCGGTGAAGTCGACGGTCACGGTGCTGTCGTCGCGGATCGACAGCTTCTGCACCTTGCCGACCTCGACGCCCGCGATCCTGACGAAGTCGCCGTCCTCCAACCCGGACACGTTGACGAACTCGGCGTGATAGCCGTTGTCCTTCTGTCCGAGCCGCAGCTGCGCGAAGACCGCAAATAGCGCGAACACGCCCACCAGGCACACCACCAAGAAGATGGCCAGGCGCCATGCGGCTCCTGCCAAGTTGTCCTTCATGGCTGCTTGCCTTTCATGTTCGCATTCGGGTCGGGGTGTGGCGCCTCTACGGTGACGGGGCGACCGCGTCGGGTAGCGGCACGGGTGGCAGCGGCGTCGGCGGCATCGCTTGCGGCGCAGGCACGACGAACGGTTCCGAACCCGGTGTCGCGCCAGGGTCTCGCGGTGCGCCAGGCGGCGGCGCCGGCGGCAAGCCGGGCCACAGAGGGCTGCCGTCCGGCGCATACAACGGGGCACCGTAGGCGGGCGCGCCCGGGTACGGGATCGGGCCGGGCGCGGGACCACCGAACAGGTTGCGCAGGCTCGGCGGTTCCGGCACGCCGCGCGTCACCGGAAGGTAGTTGGCATAGCCGGGGAAGCCGATGCCCGGGTTCGGGCGCCAGTCGGTGCCGGTGCCGAAGCCGGTGTTGGTGATGAGCTGGCGCACCGGCCAGTTTTGGTCCACGATCGGCAACGAGCCGCAACTGGGCTTGCCGCCCGGTCCGCCCTTGGCGCCGACGATGGGCAGGTTGTCCGGGAACCGGTATGGGTCGTCGCCCAACATCAGGCCGGTGTCGAGGATGAACGACTTGCCGTTGCCGCCGGTGGCTTCGTAACCGCCGTTGTCCAACAACCACTTTGCGCCGACCAGCAGGCAGGTGTACTCGGGGTTGTACTTCATCAGCAGGTCGGTGGTCGGCTTCAATACGTTGATCGACTTGATCAGGTTGGCCTGGCTGGGTGCCAGCAGATCGATGCCCGCGTTGGAGAAGCCGGTGGTGGCCAGCAGCAACGCGTCCAGCTGCTTGGCGTGGGTGGCCACCGTGGCGCTGGTGGTGCTCGCCGCGTTCAGTGTGGTCAGGATGTCTTGTGCCGCAGCGCTGTACGTATCGCTGAAGTCCTTCACCGCCCGCCAATCCGCGCGGATGGTGTCGGCGCGCGGGTTGAGCGCAAGCAGAACCTCGTTCGCGTCGGTGGTGGCCTGGCCGATCCGGTCGCCCTGGCCACGAACACCTTCGGCCAGTGCCGAGAGAACGGCGTTGAGCTTGGCGGTGTCCACCCTGTCGAGCACGCCGACGAGGTTCTGGAAGACGGTGTTGACCTCGGTGGTGACGTTGCGCGACTCGAGCACCTGGCCGTCGTGCAGCCGTTGCGCGCTGGGATCGTCCGGGGCGATGAGGTCGACGAACTTCGCACCAAAGATGGTGGTGGCGTTGATCTGTGCCTCGACGTTGGCCGGGATGTACTTGATCTGATCGGGATAGATCTCCAAGGCCAACGACACCGGCGCCGGGCGTTCGGTGTCACCGCCGGCGATCGAGATGACCCGGCCGACCTGCACGCCGCGCATCTTCACCTTGGCGTTGGTCTCCATCACCAGACCGGACCGGTCGGAGGTCAGGGTCACCGTGACGTACTTCTTCAAGAACGTGCCCGAGAACAGGGAGTACGCCACCCAGACGATGGCGACGACGGTCAACACCAGGAATAGCGTCCACCAGCCGGGCGCCAGGCCTCGTTGTTTCCCTTGGTATTCCACGCTCATCGCGACGCCGGCCCCCGTTCAGCCGGCCAGGTTGAAGTTGCCGGACTGACCGTAGACGGCCAGCGAGATGACCACGACGACGAACGCCGAGATGACCAGTGAGGTGCGCACCGCGCGGCCGACGGCCTCGCCGACACCGGCGGGCCCACCGCTGGCGCTGAAGCCGTAATAGGTGTGCACGAGCATGATTACGATCGCCATCGCGATCGACTGGACGAATGACCAGATCAAGTCGACCGGATTGAGGAACGTGTCGAAGTAGTGGTCGTACACACCGCTCGACTGACCGTAGATGGCGGTGGTGCCCAACTTCGCGGCCCAGAACGACATCAGCACGCCGACGCAGTACAGCGGGATCACCACGATGACACCGGCGATCACCCGGGTGGAGGCCAGATAGGAGATGCTGCGGATGCCGATGACCTCGAGCGCGTCGATCTCCTCGTTGATCCGCATGGCCCCGAGTTGTGCCGTCGCGCCAGCGCCGATGGTGGCAGAGAGGGCGATGGCGGTGGTGGCAGGCGCGATCAGGCGGACGTTGAAGAAGGCCGATGCGAAACCGGTGAGGGCCTCGACGCCGATCTCGGAGAACTGGTTGTAACCCTGGACCGCGACCAGCGCGCCGGTGCTCAGGGTGAGGAAGCCGACGATGGCGACCGTGCCGCCGACGATGGCGAGAGCACCAGTGCCAAGGCCCATCTGCGCGATCAGCCGGATCAGTTCGACGCGGTAGTTGAGGAACACGTCGCCGATCGAGCGCAGCGTCTTGCCCATGAACTGGGTCTGCACGCCGATCTGGTTCCAGCTGTGCACCCAGCCGTCGACGGTCCGCTTCAACCGATGACTGGCCGTTCCGCCGCTCACATCGTGGCCTTCACGCCGACGGCGGTCGCGACGACGTTGATCGCGAACAGCGCCATGAAGGTGAATACCACCGTCTCGTTCACCGCGTTGCCGACGCCTGCAGGGCCGCCGCCGACGGAAATGCCCTTGTAGCAAGCGATCAGACCGGCGGTCAGGCCGAACAGCGCGGCCTTCACCAAGGCGATCACCACGTCGGCGGGTCCGGTGACCAACGTCAGGCCAGAAACGAACGCCCCAGGCGAGACGTGCTGGACGTAGACACAGAAGAGGTAGGCACCGGTGAGACCGACCAACACCACCGTCGCCGACAGCGCGAGCGATACCAACGTCGCGGCGAGTACGCGCGGAACCACCAGTGTCTGAATGGGATTGACGCCCATCACCCGCAGCGCGTCGAGCTCCTCGCGGATGGTGCGCGCACCGAGGTCCGCACACATCGCGGTGGCGCCGGCTCCGGCGATCACCAGAACCGTGACGATCGGCCCGATTTGGCTGACCGTGCCGAGGGCGGCGCCGGTGCCTGAGAAGTCGGCGGCGCCGAATTCGGTGAGCAGGATGTTGAACGTGAAGGTCAGCAGAACGGTGTAGGGGATCGTCAGCATCAACGTCGGAACGATGGCCACCCGCGCGACGAACCAGGACTGCAAGATGAATTCGCGCCAGGCAAACGGCGGCTTGAACATCAGCACGAAGGTGTCGAGCGTCATCGAGAAGAAGCCGCCGACGGCGCGGATCGGCTTGGCCGCGTTCTTGGCCACTGCGTCGGATGCGACCATCAAGCGTTCTCCCCTGCGCTGCACGTCAATACCATCGGCCGCTGATTCCCCTCGACTAAACCCGTCCCTGGCGAATGCCGTGATGGTGACACAGGAAGAAGTCGAAGAACCGTACAACAAGCATTTCGACGCCAGCAACAGCAGAGGGCGGCGCAGCGTCGCCATCGCATGTCGTTGCAGCCTCGCCCTGCAGGTCGCACGCGGCGGCGAGGAGCGGCGCGACGGCAGCAAATCGTCAGCGGCTCGAGATCACGCCGTGATCACGAGTTACCGACCGCCGCGTCCAGTTCGGCGACCACGATCTTGCGCATGCCGAGCATCGCGGTGGTCGCCGCGGCGACCACCGCCGGGTCCGGACCCTCCAGCAGTTCGTACAGCCGCTCCGGCACGATTTGCCAGCTCAATCCGTAGCGATCCTTGAGCCAGCCACACTGCGACTCCTCGCCGCCGTCGACGAGCTTGGACCAGTAGTGGTCGACTTCGTCCTGGTCCGCGCAGCGCACTTCGAACGACACCGCCTCGGTGAACTTGAACTCCGGACCGCCGTTGATGCCGAGGAACCGCTGACCGTCCAGGACGAAGGTGCCGTATACCACGTCACCTGGGGTTCCAGGGCCGGCCTCGGTGTAGCGGAAGAACGGTCCGGTGGACGAATTGGGGAAGACCGACGCATAGAACGCCGCGGCTTCCTCGAGATTGCCGTCGAACCAGAGAGAGGGAGTGATGTTGGGCATGCCATGTCGACTCTCGCGAGGTCGGAAACTCATCGAGTGCCGTCCCACGCGTCAGCCCGGGGCCGGTTACGAACGGGCAAACCGCCTGGGTAACGTGCAGTGGAACGGCCGAGAGGAACAAGGTGAGCACTGTGCACAGCACATCGCAGACGGTGACGTTCCGCGGTGTCGACGACCTGAACTTGATCGGCGACGAGTGGAACCGTGGCGCCGCATCGGCCGAGGCTCACCCGACCATCCTGATGCTGCACGGCGGTGGCCAGAACCGGCACTCGTGGAAGAACACCGGCCAGATCCTGGCCGACGGCGACTTCCACGTCATCGCCCTCGACAGCCGCGGTCACGGCGACAGTGACCGCTCGCCCACCGCGACCTACACCGTCGAGGCGCTGTGCGGCGACATCCTTCAGGTGCTGTACCAGATCGGCAGGCCGGTCGCCGTGGTCGGCGCGAGCATGGGCGGGCTGACTGGCATCCTCGCCGCGCACGAGGCCGGACCCGAATTGGTCACCAAACTCGTCCTCGTCGACGTGGTGCCGAGGTTCGACAAGGACGGCAGCGCACGCATCCGCGACTTCATGTTCAGCGGCATCGATGGCTTCGATTCGCTCGAGGAGGCTGCCGAGGCCGTCTCGGCGTACCTGCCGTACCGCACCAAGCCGCGTAGCCCCGAGGGCTTGAAGAAGAACCTGCGGATGCGTGACGGCCGATGGTATTGGCACTGGGATCCGGCGTTTCTGACCAAACCCGATGACGATCCGTTCCTCCGGATGGACATGCTGGAGCAAGCCGCGATCAATCTGCAGATCCCGATCCTGCTGATCCGTGGCAAGTTGTCCGACGTGGTTACCCCTGAGGGTGTCGAGGACTTCCTGGCCAAGGTGCCTGGGGCCGAGTTCGTCGAACTGGCCGACGCTGGACACACCGCGGCCGGTGATGACAACGATGCGTTCAGCGACGTCGTCGTCCGGTTCGTCGGCCAGTGACCGCCGGGTTCAACTTCCTGGAGCAGCCCGAACTGCCGGCGCCCCAGGTCACCGAGGCTCAGGCCGAACACCTGCTGCTGAAGCACTACGGCATCAACGCGCGAGCGGAATCGCTTGGTAGCCAACAGGACAAGAACTTCCTGGTACTCGATTCCGACGACCGGCCGTTCGGGGTGCTGAAGGTCGCCAACCCGGCATTCACCGAGGTCGAGTTGGCAGCGCAGGACGCAGCGGCCGAGTTGATCGCCGAGGCGGAGCCGACGCTGCGGGTCGCGGCGCCGCTGCTGAACCTTGCCGGCGAGAGCTGTACTGCGGTAACGGGTCTGCTCGACATTGCCACCGCCCACGTCCGGTTGTTGCCGTATCTGCCCGGGGGCACCCTCGTCGGCACGGGCCACCTGTCGCCAGCCGTTGTCGCGGGCATGGGCGACCTGGCGGGCCGCGTGAGCCGCGCCCTTGCCGGCTTCCACCACCCCGGCCTCGACCGCGCTTTGCAGTGGGACCTGCGCGTCGGCCATGACGTCGTCGAAACCCTCGTCTCGCACGCCGGCGACGCGTCGCACCGCGAACGGTTGACGGCGGCTGCGGCGGCCGCCTGGGCGAGGATCGCGCCACTGGCCGACGAACTCCCGCGTCAGGCCGTGCATCTCGACCTGACCGACGCGAACGTCGTCGCGGCACAGGCGCATGACGGCATCCGGCGACCCGATGGCATCATCGACTTCGGCGACCTCTCGGACACCTGGGCCGTCTCCGAGCTCGCCATCGCCCTGTCGTCGGTGCTGAGCCACCCCGGCGCCACTCCAACGTCGATCTTGCCGGGCATCAGGGCATTTCACGCCGTTCGGCCGTTGACCGCCGCCGAGGCCGACGTCGTGTGGCCGCTGTTGGTGCTGCGCACTGCCGTGCTCATCGTCAGCGGGGCGCAGCAGGCCGCACTCGATCCCGACAACGCCTACGTCACCGACCAGTCCGAGGACGAGTGGCGCATGTTCGAACAAGCCACGTCGGTACCGATCGACGTGATGACGGGCGCGGTCCGGGCTGAACTCCGCCTCACCGAGACTCCCACTGCGGTCAGCGGGGAGCCGTTGATCGCCGGCCTGGATCCGACGACGATCACCACCCTGGACCTGTCCCCCACCTCCGACGCATACGACGGCGCCTTCCAGCCGGGCGCGTGGCTGCCTGCCGACGTCGAGGACGAATTGGCAAGGGCCGCAGTGCGCGATGGTGCCTCACTCGTCGTCACCAAGTTCGGCGAACCGCGCCTGACCAGAGCGCCAGCGCTGAGCCAGGACAGCCCCGAGGTGATCCCGACCGGCATCGCGCTGTGGCCCGCCGAGACCGCCACGGTGACGGCGCCGTGGCCGGGCGTGGTCGACCGCGTCGGCGACGAATTGGTGCTGCGTGGTGGGCATTACGAGTTGACGGTGTCGGGCTGCGACGTGACCGCGGCCGGCGACGTCGAGGCTGGCGCCCCGCTCGCGAGCGCCGCCGCTGACCGCTGGATCGAGATCGGGATCCGCCCTGCGGGTGCCCCGCCAGCGCCCGCGTTCACCACGGCCGAGTTGGCGCCGGGGTGGCTGGTACTCACACGTGACCCGGCACCGCTGCTCGGGCTGGCCGCCTCGGCACCTGCCGATCAGCGAGATCTGTTGGCGCGCAGGGACGACAGCTTCGCCACTGTGCAGGAGCACTACTACCGGCGCCCACCCCAGATCGAGCGCGGCTGGCGGCACTTCCTGATGTCGACCTCCGGCAGGGTGTACCTCGACATGGTCAACAACGTCGCGGTGCTCGGTCACGCCCATCCGCGGGTGGCCGACGCCGCATCGAGACAACTGCGCAGGCTCAACACCAACTCGCGGTTCAACTACGAGGCCGTCGTCGAGTACAGCGAGCGTCTGACCGCCACGCTGCCCGACCCACTCGACACCGTGTTCCTGGTGAACTCCGGTTCCGAGGCAAGCGATCTGGCGTTGCGGCTGGCGATGGCGGCCACCGGACGACGCGACGTGGTCGCCGTCCGCGAGGCATATCACGGCTGGACGTATGGCACCGACGCAGTGTCGACGTCGACGGCCGACAACCCGAATGCGCTCACTACGCGGCCCGACTGGGTGCATGCGGTGGAGTCGCCCAACAGCTTTCGGGGCAAGTACCGCGGCGCCGACGTCGGCCGGTACGCCGACGATGCGGTGCGCCACGTCGAGGAACTCGTTGCCGCGGGCCGACCGCCTGCGGGCTTCATCTGCGAAGCCGTGTACGGCAACGCGGGCGGCATGGCACTGCCCGACGACTACCTGCAGCGGGTGTACGCAGCGGTGCGCGCCAGTGGCGGATTGGCGATTGCCGATGAGGTCCAGGTCGGCTTCGGCCGGCTCGGCGAGTGGTTCTGGGGTTTCCACCAGCAGAACGTGGTGCCCGACATCGTGTCGGTGGCGAAGTCGACGGGCAACGGTTATCCGCTGGGCGCCGTGATCACCAGCCGCGCGGTCGCCGAGGCGTTCGCCTCGCAGGGCTACTTCTTCTCGTCGACCGGCGGCAGCCCGCTGTCCTGCGCGATCGGACTCACCGTGCTCGACGTGCTCCGCGACGAGGACTTGCAGGGCAACGCGTCGCGCGTCGGCGGCCATCTGAAGGCGAGACTGCTCGCGCTGCGCGACAAGCATCCGATCATCGGCACCGTGCACGGCATCGGGCTCTACCTCGGCGTCGAGATGATCCGCGACCAGGACACCCTCGCACCCGCGACCCACGAGACCGCGGCGATCTGCGACCGCATGCTCGAGCTCGGCGTGGTCATTCAGCCCACCGGCGATCACCAGAACATCCTGAAGACCAAGCCGCCGTTGTGCATTGACGTCGACGGCGCCGACTTCTACGTCGATGCGCTGGACCGGGTGCTGACCGAAGGCTGGTAGTCCGCTCGTTCTTCGCGAACGTGCAACCACGGCGACAGATCCGCCTATTCTTCGCCATGGCGTCACGTTCGGCGCGTCGGCCCGTCCTGGCCAGATCTCGTCGATACCTGGCGCGTACGGCGTGGCCGACGGCGGCTGCGGTGCCCTACCGTCGAAGCCGATGTCTGCGATCCTGCTCAGCGCCCATGTCATCGTCGCGATCCTCGCGGTCGGCCCGATCGCGGTGGCGGCGAGCATCTTTCCCCGCTATGCCGCGACGCCTGCCGTGGCCGGTGTGCTGCATCGGATCTGCGTCACGTATGCGGCGGTCGGCGTCGCGGTGCCCCTGCTCGGCATTGCGACCGCGGTCTCGATGGGGTCGTTGGCCCAGGCCTGGGTGCTGGTCTCGATCGCACTGACCGCCGTGGCGGCAGTCGTCCTCGTCGCGGCCATCCTGCCCGCCCAGCGGGCCGTGCTCGGCGGTGCTGCCGCCGGTCGGCTGGCGATGTCCACGGGGATCTTCAACCTGCTGTGGGTGGCCGTAACGATCCTGATGATCGTGCGACCAGGGTCGTCCACCGGCGTTTAGATCATGTGATCTGTCATCAGATCACCCCTTCTAATTCTGGTTCGACCGACCTACGGTCGGGTCATGCGAGTAAAGGACGGCAGGCCGGAGTCGTTCACCAGGACGGCGCGCAAGGCCCAGATCGTCGGCTGCGCGATCGAGGTGATCGCCGAAGTGGGCTTCGCGCAGGCGTCGATTCGCAAGATCGCCGACCGCGTCGGAATTGCGATGAGCGCAGTGCTCTACCACTTCGGCACCAAGGACAATCTGGTCGAGGCGATCATCGAGGAGATGTATCGCTCGACGCTTGCGGTCGTCGTCCCGGCCGTCGATGCCGAGACCACCGCGGCGGACAAGCTCAACGCCTACATCCGTTCCACCATTGAGTATTTCGGCAATCATCGGGTCGCGCTGAAGGCGCTGGCCTCGATCGGGACGACCCATCAACCCGGCGACGGGCGTCGCGTCGACCAGCTGGGTCTCAGCCCCGGGATCGCCGAACAGCTGGTCGCATTGGATCCCACGGCGATCCTGCAGGACGGCCAGCGCGACGGCGAGTTCGGCGACTTCCCCGTGGCATCGATGGCGGTAGCACTGCGCGGCGCCGTCACCGCCGTGGTGGACAAGGTCCTGCGTGAACCCGGTTTCGACGCAAGGGCTTACGGCGAGGACCTGGTCGAGATCTTCGGCGTC
>Ga0105237_10001272_pt1 | contig 33629 bp, 33 predicted proteins | sample KBSC24metaG_FD_81520 | JGI IMG/M metagenome (GOLD analysis project Ga0105237, IMG submission 81520) | Corn rhizosphere microbial communities from Kellogg Biological Station, Michigan, USA - KBS C2-4 metaG | ecosystem: Host-associated > Plants > Roots > Rhizosphere > Soil | place: Michigan, USA... | reverse complement strand
TGTCGGTTGCGCCGAACTCGCGTGCGAGCGCCTGGCGCGAGGGGTGGCGGCTCATCGCGATAATGCGCTCGGCGCCCATCTGCTGTGCCGCCATGACGCCCATCAACCCGACTGCGCCGTCGCCCACCACGACCACGGTGCTGCCGGGGCGCACGCCAGCGGCATCTGCCGCGTACCAGCCAGTGCCCAGCACGTCGGAGACCGCCAGCATGTGCGGGACCAGGTCGTCCGGCGGCAGCTCCGGCGTGGACACCAGCGTGCCGTCGGCCAGCGGGATGCGCGCGTATGGCGCCTGCGCGCCGAGCATGAACTCGCGCTGTACGCATGACGACTGAAAGCCGAACCGGCAGTGCGGGCAGGTATTGTCCGAGAGCGCGAACGATCCGACGACGAACTGACCGGGGCGGACGCTGCGCACCGCGGAGCCGACTTCGACGACCACGCCGCAATACTCGTGGCCCATGTTCACCGGGCCCTGCTGTGCTTGCAGGCCGCGGTACGGCCACAGATCGGAGCCGCAGATGCAAGTCGCCGACAGGCGGATGATGGCATCGGTGGGTTTGACGATGGTCGGGTCAGCGACCTGTTCGTAGCGAACGTCGCGCGGGCCGTGCAGGACGGTGGCGTGCATTGGCGGTTCCTCGAAGGATGGCGGGGATCGAAAGGGGCGGGTTCTGGCGGTCCGGCCCGAATCATCAGGTCGTCGGGTCGGCAATCGCCCACACAGCAGTCTGCGGACGGGGTCGTCGTGCGACTAGGGGATGAATGCTTCTAGGGTTCATTAGTCCGGCTTCTCGGCTGGCATACCGGCGGTCAGCCACGACGGCGCAGCACGCGAGAGTGAACCAAACCGTGGGAGGCCATATTCATGCTGAACGGCGGACGTTGTGCGAATTCGCGGCGAAGCCGCGGGCCAACGCGGCAAGTCGCCGAACCGAGAGTTCGCCGTTGAGATCGGCAACCCTCACCTGCACCAGGCAGTGAGCTCCCTCATCGGTCCAACGCATCTGCTGCTTCTTCGCCATGCGATGGCTGACGACCTGATTGACGGCGGACTGTGCGATGCCGCTGGCGATCGGCAAGCCCTTGCCCTGGCGGGCGCCGTAGTTCGCGAGCGTGCCGGCGTTGTTGTCGAGATAGAAGTAAAGCCGGCGCACGTTCGACCAGAGCGTCGAGTCCTCGTAGCTGTCGCTGGCCATCAACGCGGCGTCAAGGGCCTTGATCCGCGCAACGGCCTTGCTGCCCTTGCCGTGCCAGACCAGCCACTTGGCGCTGTGGAGGGCTTGCTCGACCGCCGCGCTGCTCCAGGGCAACGGACTTGCTTCCGCGCACGGAACGCTCGGCCGCCTGGAATTTCATCGCCACGTGGAACCAGTCCAGAATCCGCCCTCTCGCGAGCCGGCTTCCCGCAACCGCCTTTTCGAACTCGCCAGCGTCGTCGCTGATCACGGTCACTCGCTCGTCGGGGCGCACGCCGCTTCGACACAGGAACTGGTCCAGCCGCGCGGCAGCGGAGGAGACCTGCTTGTGGACATAGGCGTAGACGCGAGGCGCTCGATCGACGAAGGTGGCCCGGCCGGCCACGATGTTGACGTGACGTGTTTGGGCGATCTGCATGGACTGAGGGGATATCAGCTCGCGCAGGGCACGCGCGGCCTTGCGCTGCTTCGGAGTGCTGCTGAAGTGCAACCACGCGGAGTCGACGCTGACACAGCCGACGCTCGTCGATTCGCGAACGCGCGTGTCGGTGGCGATCTCTCGCGACGTGGGCATCTCGCGCTCGATCTGCGCGTCCAGCGCTGCACCAACCGCAAGAACTGCGACGGGTGCTCCCAAGGGAAATCGCCTGGTCCTTCCTAGTCCGAGGTTGTGGGCGTGCCGGTGCGCATCTGGGAATCGCAAGCCTCGCCGATCCGTCAGTCCGCTGTGCAAGGCGGTCCCACGGCGCGTCACGCTGGCAATGCGGGCTCGAACTGCACCCTGGCAAGACGCACATCGTGTACTGCAAGGACATCAATCGACAAGCTGACCATCCGGTGGTGCAGTTCACGTTCCTCGGTTATACATTCCGACCGCGTGAGGCCGTCGAAAAGTACGGTCGTGTCTATGTGAACTTCGCTCCGGCGGTCAGTCGTGAGGCCCTGCGATCAATGAGGCAGACGATTCGTGGGTGGCACCTGCAACTGAAGTGTGATTGCGAGCTGGCCGATTTATCGAGTCAGTTCAATGCAGTCCTGCGCGGATGGCATGGGTACTACGCGAGGTATAACACCTCGGCGATGAGTGCCGTCTGGCTACACATGAACGCCTATCTGGTTCGATGGCTGATGCGCAAATGCAAATCCCTGGCCCGTCATAAAACGCGGGCGTGGCAAACCTTGGCCAAGCTGGGGCAAGCCAGCAGGCATGCCTTTGTGCACTGGTCGCTTGATTGTGTTCCGAAGGTCGGATGACGGGAGCCGGATGAGTCGAGAGCTCACGTCCGGTTCTGCGAGTGGCTGGGGGGCCAAGAGTCACAGCCACACTGATGAGCTTGACTGTGAGATATCGATAACGGCAATCTACCAGAGCTGCCGCGCCACAACTCTGAAGGCACCATGACCGCGCCAACCTATAAGGACCCGACACAGCCCGTCGCCGCTCGTGTTCGCGATCTGCTCGCTCGCATGACACTGGAAGAGAAGATTGCCCAGATGCACGCCTTCTGGCTGATCCTCGACGAGAAAGGCGAGCACCGCGTACGTCCGGGCGAAGCCTTCATCGCCAGCAGCGACGACGCGACGCTGCAACAGCGCCTCGCGCTGGGCGTCGGCCAGATCACGCGGCCTCTGGGGACGCACGGCGTCCCGGCGGCGACCGGCCTGCGCGCATTGAATCGGCTGCAGCGCTTCCTGAAGGACGAGACACGGCTGGGTATCCCGGCGCTCTCGCACGAGGAGTGCCTGATGGGCCTGATGTCGCGCGAGGGCACGCTGGTGCCCTCGCCGCTTGCGCTATCGGCGACCTGGAACCCAACGCTGGTCGAGGCGGTCGGCACGGTGATCGGCGCCGAGTGCCATGCGGTTGGCTGCCAGCAGGGCCTGGCACCGGTGCTCGACGTCTCACGCGACGTGCGCTGGGGCCGTACCGAGGAGACCTTCGGCGAGGATCCGTATCTCGTCGGACTGATGGGCGTGGCTTATGTGCGCGGCCTTCAGGGGCCGCGGCGCGACCTGCTCGCGACGTTGAAGCACTACGTCGGACATTCATTCGGCGAAGGCGCTCGCAACCATGCGCCGGTCAACGTCGGCTGGCGCATGCTCAACGACGTGTTCCTGCTGCCGTTCGAGATGGCGGTGCGACTGGCCGACGCGGGCAGCGTGATGCCCGCCTACCACGACATAGACGGCGAGCCCTGCCACGCCTCGCGACACCTGCTCACGGAGGTCCTGAGCGACAAGTGGGGCTTCGATGGCCTCGTCGTTGCCGACTACGTGGGTGTCAGCCTGCTGTACCAGCACCACGGCATCGCGCGTGACGCGGCCGAAGCCGCAGCGCTGGCCTTCAACGCCGGGCTGGACGTCGAGTTGCCGGGCGACGACTGTGCGCAGCACCTCACCGAGGCGCTTTCACGCGGGCTGATCACGCGCGCGCAGATCGACGCGACTGTGGCGCGTGTGCTCGAGCACAAGTTCAGGCTTGGTCTCTTCGAGCAGAGGTTCGACGACCCAGTCGAGCCGCCTGCGTTGCGTACATCGGCCACGCTAGAGACGGCACTGGAAGCGGCTCGTCAGTCCATCGTCGTGCTCGACGACCACGCTGGCATTCTGCCGCTATCGCCGGACCATGCGCAGCACATCGCGCTGATCGGCCCGACTGCCGACGATCCGCTGGCGCTGCTGTCGGGCTACAGCTATCCGGCGCATGTCGTCGTGCACGATCAGGTTGAGCGCACCGACCACATCGTCACGCTGCGCGTCGGCTTGGAGGCGGTCTACGGCGCCTCGCATATCAGCTACGCACGCGGTTGCAACATCCTCGACGAGCGCCGGGTCGGTGCGCCGGTGTTCCCAGGTGACCTTGCGGACGGTGCCGTGTTGCAGAACTCGTCGCTCTCGATGCGAACGGACATGATCGCGGCGGCAGTTGAGGCAGCCCGGGGCGCTGAGGTCGCAATCGTCTGCGTCGGCGACTTGGCTGGGCTGTTTCAGGCCGGCACGATCGGCGAAGGCTCGGACACGGACAGCCTCGCGCTGCCCGGTGTGCAACAGCAATTGCTGGACGCCGTGGTCGCGACGGGCACGCCGACGATCTGCGTGCTGACCAGCGGGCGCCCCTATGTGCTTGGCGGGCTCGAGGAGCGGCTGGCCGCACACGTGATGGCTTGGGCTGGCGGTCAGCAGGCGGGCACCGCACTGGCCGACGTGCTCTCTGGCCGCGTGCCGCCCTCGGGCCGACTGACAGTCTCGGTGCCAAAGAGCGCCGGTGCGATGCCGTACTTCTACAATCACAAGCTCAAGAGCGCGGGCACGCCGGTCGCGCTGCACTTCGGCGCACTGTACCCCTTCGGCCACGGCCGCAGCCTGACGAGCTTTGAATACCGCGATCTCGAACTCGCCGCCGCCACCGTCGACATCGAGTCCGGCGACATCGTGCTGCGCTTTGACCTGGCCAACATCGGCGCGCGCACCGGGGTGGAAGTGCCGCAACTCTATGTGCGCGACCGACATGCCAGTGTCGCGCGGCCGGTGCGGGAGCTGAAGGCCTTCGCTCGTCTCGAGCTCGCACCGGGCGAGGCGGCGCGTGTGACTTGGCGCGTACCGGTCGACATGCTTGCTTTCACTGGCAGCCAGGGAGAGCGCCTCGTCGAACCTGGCTTTTTCGATCTGATGGTCGGCGCGTCCAGCGCGGACATTCGCCTGCGCTCCACCGTCGAAGTGAGCGGTGAGCCGCGCGTGTTGCCGCGCAATTGGCGCATGACCAGTTCCGTTGACCTGCTGCGACTGTGACACCGCGAATCGGTGATCGTTGGGGGTCGGCCCCGTGACGTGCCAGACACGACCCGATCCCCTTGGAAAGGCCCGACCTATCAGGCAATGGAATACACGGTGACGCAATGCATGATGCTGCGCCCATGCAGGTCCGGCGGCCGTGCGACGTGGGTCAGTCCTGTGTCCGCCGGGGCGACCCGGCCGCTTCGATCGAATTCCGAGGACTGATCCCTTTCATCGATGTGCGCGCTGACCGTTTCCACAGGGAAAATGGCGCCACCCACGGGATGGTGCACGATCACGAAGCGCACGGTGCGGGCCACGGGTCGCCACATCAGGTCCAAGGTGCGGTAGCGCACGACGACGTCATGCTCGCCGTAGATCGGGCTTGGTGCGCAGGTGAAGGCGCAATCTTCCTTGTTGGCGAGATCCCTCAGACGAACCTTCTCGCCGTAGATTCGTGGTCGTCCTTTGCCACTGCTGGCAAGCTTTGGAGAGGGCCTGTCGGCGACGGCGTTGCTCTTGGCGCGCGTGAGCAGATGATGCTGCTTGTCCAAGAGGGGAATGACGACCTTGGCACTGGCGTAGTAGGCATCGGCGACGAGCAAAACTTGTCGCTCGCACTGGCGGGCGATTGAGAGGCCGCCGCCCTTCGTGTTACTGCGGACTGCTGCGAGACCGGCAATCCACAAGCTCGGTTACCGGCAGGCCGTTGGCCACGCACAGTACGGAGCGTGTCTCCTGCCGGTTCGGCACGAGATTGGCCAGATGAACTATCCTCCCGACGTCGGCACTCGCACAGTGTTCCGGCATCGAGTGCCCGGCGCGGCCGAGCAATGCTCTTGGCGTGATTCGTCAGGTAGATCCATCAGAGCCGATCACCGCGGGGCCGACCTGGAACTCGCATGGACAAGTACTTGCGGACTTGTCCGCGGCGAGACCCACACGCCCAGCTCGAGCCGCAGCATTCGTTGGCAATGCGCTCTTCGCCCCCCGATCGGATTTCCCTCGCCCATCTGCCTGAGATCGGCAAGGTTGAAAGGATCACGAGCGAACCGAACCCCAACGCGCTTGCCGTCCCGAAGTGGTCTGCCATCAGTCCGCCGAGCAACGCCCCGCTCCCGATCGCCACTTGCGCTGCGGAAACGCAGATGGCCTGCACTGCCTCGAGCCGCTGCGGCGCCGCGCGAAACATCCACGTCTGAAGACTGATCGGCAGCATGCCGAAACCCAGCCCCCAGACGACAACCATGGTGATCGACGACGGAGTACCCGCGTGCCCGAGCAGCACCAGCCCCACCACCGCGAGGCCGAGCACCAAGCTCGTGCTGAACAGCGCTCCTCGGGGGTTGCGGTCGGCCAGCCAGCCGCCGATCAGGTTTCCGAAAAACCCGGCTGCGCCATAACCGAGCAGCACGCCGCCCAGCGCGATCGGCTGGATGCCGGTCACATTCAGCAGGAAGGGGCTGATGTAGGTATAGGCGCAAAACTGCCCGCCAAATAGCAGCAGGTTGCAAGCCAGGCCCAAGCGAATCTTCGGTTCGCGAAACAGGCCGGGGACTTCGCGCAGGCCGTTGCGTGTGCCGGTCGAAGGCAGCGACGGGAGCAATGCAAGCAGAAGCGCTAGTACCACGAGCGAGACGCCGCCGGCGGCACCAAAGGCCCAACGCCAGCCGACCCATTCGCCCAGCAGCGCGCCGGCCGGGACACCGGCGACCGTGCCGATGGATACGCCGGAAAGGATCAGGGCGCCGGCTCGCGCTGCGTTTGCGCCCGGCTTCAGGCGTGGCCCGAGCGATCCGCCGACGGTCCAGAAACCGCCGACGGCGATCCCCATCAGCAGGCGCCCGAAGAGGACCACTGCGAACGATCCTGAGATGCCAACGATCAGATTGGAGAGAGCCAACAGTCCCAAGAGTCCTGCCAGCAACCAGCGCCGATCGAGTCGGCCGGCGAATGCGATCGTCAGCGGTGCTGCAATGGCGCCCATCACGCTGGGCAGCGTGACCATCAGGCCCGTCCGCCCTTCGGTCTGCCCCAGTTCGCGAGCAATCTGTGGAATCAGGCCAACTGGCAGGAATTCGGTGCTCACCAGGGCAAACGACGCGATGGCGAGCACGCCGACGGCGGCCCACGAGCTTTCGCCGGGCGGATGGGACGGCGCGCCGACAGGGGCGGCGAGCGCCGGGAGAGGCGCGCTCACGTTCGAGCCCCGCGAACGCGGGCCGGAAGGGTGGTGTGCATCATGCGGGCAGTCCAGCCAGCAACTTGTCCAGCGTCACGGGGTAGTCCCGAATCCGCACCCCAGTGGCGTTGTAGACAGCATTGGCCAATGCAGCCGCTACGCCGCACAGCCCCAACTCGCCCACGCCCTTCGCCTTCATCGGCGAAGACATCGGATCGGTTTCGTCGAGAAAGACGACGTCCTGATGCGGGATGTCGGCGTGCACCGGGACTTCATAGCCGGCCAGGTCGTGATTCACGAAGAAGCCGCCGCGCTTGTCCACCGCCAACTCCTCCATGAGTGCGGCGCCGACGCCCATGGTCATCGCGCCGATCACCTGGCTGCGCGCCGTCTTCGGATTGAGGATGCGCCCCGCGGCGCAGACGGCCAGCATGCGCCGCACGCGAATTTCTGCGGTCGCCACATCGACGCCCACCTCGACGAAATGGGCACCGAACGTCGATTGCTGTTGCTGCTTGTCCAAATCGCCAAATTCAATCCCATCCGCGACGACGAGTTCGCCATCGGAGGCAGCGCTGGCCAGCGGCACGGTGCGCCCCGCCGCATGCACCATCCCGTCGGAAAAGCCGGCGTCCGCGCTCGTGAGGCCGAGCTTCTGCGCCACGCGCTCCCTGAGCTTCATGCAGGCCGCGAACACGCCCGCAGTGGCGCTGTTGCCACCCCACTGGCCGCCCGAGCCGGAAGACACCGGAAAGCTCGAGTCCCCCAGGCGGACGACGACGCGATCGAGGCTGACGCCCATCGTCTCCGCGGCCGTCTGCGCAATGATCGTGTAGCTGCCGGTGCCGATGTCCGTCATGTCGGTTTCGACCGTCACGATGCCCCTCGCGTCGAGTCGCACCCGCGCGGCCGATTTCATCGGCAGGTTGTTGCGGAAGGCGGCCGCAACCCCCATGCCGACGAGCCATTGCCCGTCGCGGACTTGGCCCGTGCGTGCATGGCGCCGATCCCACCCGAAGCGTTCCGCACCCGTCTGCAGGCACTCCACGAGGCGCCGCTGCGAGAACGGGCGCCCGGGCTTCTCAGGGTCGACCTGCGTGTCGTTGCGAATGCGGAACTCGACGGGATCCATGCCGAGCTTCTCGGCCATCTCGTCCATCGCGATCTCGAGCGCCATCAGTCCCGAGGCTTCGCCGGGCGCGCGCATCGCGTTGCCTTCGGGCAGATCGAGCACGGCCAGCCGCATGGTGGTCAGCCGGTTCGCGCCCGCGTAGAGCAGTCGCGTCTGGGCGATCGCGCCCTCGGGCGCGCCCCCGGGAAGGTCGCCGGACCAGGCTTCGTGGCCGATCGCGGTGATCGTTCCATCGAGCGTGGCGCCGAGGCGGATGCGCTGGATCGTCGCAGGGCGGTGCGTGGTGTTGTTGAAGACCAGCGGCCGCGCCAACGCGACCTTGACCGGCCGGCCGGCCGCCCGCGCGCCTAGTGCTGCCAGGATCGCGTCGGTTCGAACGAAGAGCTTCGCGCCGAAGCCTCCGCCGATGTAAGGCGCGATGAGGCGCACGTCGGCAGGGTCGATGCCGAGCGTCCGGGCCATGTCGCCGACGCTCCAGGCGATCATCTGGTTCGATGTCCACAGCGTCAGCTTCTTGCCCCGCCAGCTCGCGATCGAGGCGTGCGGCTCCATCATCGCGTGGGAGTGGTCGGGCGTGGTGTAGTTGGCGTCCAGCTTGACGGGTGCCGCAGCGAACGCGCCCGTGAAGTCGCCGATCCGGCTGTCCGGGGTGTCCTTGTAGACCGAGGCCGAGCCCTTGGCTGTGGCCAGTTCGAAGGCGCCCTCAGTGCTCCGGTAGTCGATGCTCACGAGCGCTGCCGCGGCACGCGCCTGCTCGAAGGTCTTGGCCACGACCAACGCGACTGCCTGGTGGTAGTGCTCGATGCCGGGGCCGCCGAGCAGGCGGGCCGTATTGAACTTGCCCTTGCCGAGCTTGCCGGCGTTCTGCGCGGTGACGATCGCAAGCACGCCCTCGGCGGCCCGTGCCGCCTTCAGGTCCATCGAAACGATGCGACCCTTGGCGATCGAAGAGCCCAAGACGTAGCCGTAAGCCGCATTCGGCACTTCGGCGTGATGTTCGTAGGCGTAGCGCGCAGTGCCGGTGGTCTTCAGCGGCCCGTCGACCCGGTCCGTCGGCTTGCCGACGACCTTCAACTGATCGATCGGATTGGTGGTGGCCGGTGTGTCGAATTTCATTGATCAGGTCCTCGCATGCGTCATGACGGCGCCCAGCGTTCGCTCGACGAGTGGCAGCTTGAAAGCGTTCTGGGATGTCGGTCGTGCGCCAGCCAGCAGCCGCTCGGCCAAGCGCTTGGCACCATTCGGCATCTCGGCCTCGGCGGCCTCGATGCGCCAGGGCCGGTGGGCCACGCCGCCGAGCGCCACACGCCCGGAGCCGTCTTTCTGCACGACCGCGGCCACCGAAACAAGTGCGAAGGCATAAGAGGCTCGGTCGCGCACCTTGCGATAGACGTGCACTCCGCCGATCGGCTTCGGCAAGGTCACCGCGGTGATCAGTTCGCCGCGGTCGATCGCGGTCTCGATCTGCGGGGTGGTGCCAGGCAGGCGATGGAAATCCGCGATCGGGATGGTGCGTTTCTGCCCATTGGGCCGCACCGTCTCGATCTCGGCATCGAGCACGCGCATCGCGACCGCCATGTCGCTCGGGTGCGTTGCGATGCAGGCATCGCTCGTGCCGATAACCGCGTGTTGCCGGCTCACGCCGCCGATGGCACTGCAGCCGCTTCCCGGCCGGCGCTTGTTGCACGGCTGGTTCGTGTCGTAGAAGTACGCGCACCGCGTGCGCTGCATCAGGTTGCCGGCCGTGGTGGCCTTGTTGCGCAATTGGCCGGAGGCGCCCGCCAGGACCGCGCGCGAGAGCACCGCGTAGTCGCGCCTCACGCGGTCATCGGCCGCCATGTCAGTGTTGCGAACGAGCGCGCCGATGCGCAAGCCGCCCTCGGCGGTCGGCTCGATCCTGTCGAGCGACAGACCATTGACGTCGATCAGATGCCGTGGCGCCTCGATCTCGAGCTTCATCAGGTCGAGCAGATTGGTGCCCCCGGCGATGAACATCGCGCCGGGGGTCCGCCCGGCCATCGCCGCCGCTTCACCCGCTGACGTGGCGCGTTCGTAGCTGAAGGGCTTCATGCGGCTGTCTTCCCTGCGACTTCGGTGATCGCCTCGACGATGTTGGGATAAGCGCCGCAGCGGCAGATATTGCCGCTCATTCGCTCGCGCAGTTCCTCGGCCGACAGGATGGGCCGAGCCGTCAGGTCCCCGCTGACGTGGCTCGGCACGCCTTGCCGCATCTCCTGCAAGACTGCCACCGCAGAGCAGATCTGGCCCGGCGTGCAATAGCCGCATTGAAAGCCGTCGTGCTTTACGAAGGCAGCCTGCATCGGGTGCATCTGCTGCGGCGTGCCCAGGCCTTCGATCGTCGTCACGCTGGCACCGTCGTGCATCACGGCCAGCGTGAGGCAGGCGTTAATGCGACGGCCATCGACGATCACGGTGCACGCGCCGCACTGGCCGTGGTCGCAACCTTTTTTCGTGCCGGTCAACTTCAGGTGCTCGCGAAGCGCATCGAGCAGCGTCGTCCGGGTGTCGAGCCGAAGCGCTTCGCGTCGCCCGTTGACCACCAAAGAGACGGAGACGGTCGCTTCACGCGCCGCCGGTGCCGCGCGGGCCGGCACGGTTCGCTCGATCGCCCCCGCAGTCTCCGTGGCAACGGCGGAGGCCGCGCCGACAGCCAGTAGCTCGCGCCTCGAAAATTTTATCCTGATCGAATCGTTCATTAGATTTCCCCGCGCCCGCCAATCAGAACGCGCTGGCCTGCGGGGACTCAATGCAAGCCTGCGCAGAGGGCGCTTCAACCGGCGCTTCGGCCAGGATCTGGTAGGACGTCGCTGAAGTGGCAAGCCGGCCGAGATGCCGTTCATGCAATTCCATGGCCGACAGTGGACGCGTCCGAACGAGCACGGTGCGCTGCACCGCCACCTCGCCTCGGGCTCTGGCGGTCTCGATCGCTGTATCGGAATCCTGGCCCAGATGCATCAGGTAACTCGCGTAGGGGCCTGGCACGACCTCGACCCTCGTTTCGCTCGCCGGGGTCACCGATGGTGCCGGGCAAGCCGAGGTCTCGTTCAGCACGACGCAGCGGTACTGGGTGTAGCCCGAATCCACTTGAGCGGAGGACACGGAGGTGATGGACATCGAAGCTGCAAGGGCAAGCGTCGTTTGCGCAACCAGCGAAAGAACGCGACGGGATGTGGTAATCGAAGGCATGGAATTCCTCTTGAAGACTTTGCCGTGGCGCAGGCATCGGCCTTGCGCCGTGACGGGTTGGTCATGCCACCAGGGTTTGCCCGCTTGCAGCAGACAGGTTTCTGATGTTTTGAATGAATTCTGGTCGACGGCGGGGAGGCTGACTAGACCGCTCAATCGGCATGAGCCTATGGCTGTCGTTCATCAATCGATGGCCGACGACAAGGCCGTAGATCGCAAGTACCCGGGGCGCCGATGGCAGACTCGGCCTACCTGAACAGGTTGGAGATGTCCCCCATGATGAGAGAAAACATCAGCGATCTGCTGATATTCCTGGCCGTTGCGCGCGAAGGCAGCTTCACCCGCGCAGCCGCCAAGCTCGGGCTGTCGCAGTCGTCCCTGAGCCACACTGTTAGAGCATTGGAGAGCCGGTTAGGGCTGCGGCTTCTGACCCGCACCACGCGCAGCGTCGCCCCGACGGAAGCTGGCCAGCGGCTGATGGAAGCCGCTGGCCCCCGTCTGGACGAAATCGAGGCCGAACTGATCGCCCTGGCGGAGTTTCGAGACAAGCCCGCCGGGACCATCCGCATTACAACCACCGACTACGCGGCCAACATGGTGCTCTGGCCCAAGCTCTCGAAGGTGTTGCCAGACTACCCGGACCTGAAAGTAGAAATCATCGTCGACTATGGCCTTTCCGACATCGTCGCCGATCGTTTCGACATCGGCGTTCGATACGGGGACCAGGTAGCCAAGGACATGATCGCGGTTCGCATCGCCCCGGATTGCAAGATGGCCATCGTGTGCTCGCCGTCGTACCTCGAGCATCGCTCGCCGCCCGAGAGCCCGCAGGACTTGCTCTCGCACAACTGCATCACCCTGCGATTGCCGACCAAGGGCGGCATCTATGCGTGGGAGTTGAAGAAGGGAGAGCGCGAGCCGCAGGTACGCGTTGACGGGCAGGTGACGTTCAACGGCGTGTACCAGATGATCAATGCAGCGATCGATGGCGCCGGCCTCGCCTTCGTACCCGAGGAGATGATCCTGCACCATGTCGCCAATGGAAAGCTGATATCAGTAATGGCGGACTGGTGCCCGGAGTTCCCGGGGCTGCACATCTTCTACCCGAGCCGCCGAGAGTCTTCGCGCGCGATGTCGGCCGTGGTGGACGCTCTGCGGTATCGAGCTTGACGCGTCTGACAAGTCGTCGCCCGTGTGTCGACGCCTGATTCATGGCTGTGGTTCATGAGGGCATCCGCCCTGATGGGCTTTATCCCGCCCTTCAACACAAGCAAAATCAATGGAAGGTCGACGGGGCGCCCCGGTCGTCTTTGCAGTTCGGCCGGCTTCTTTCCTTTCGCGACATGGCGTCTCGACTTCGGAACGATGACTCTCATGACCGCCCCACGCATCAGGACCGAGTTAGGCCGATCCGACCTCACACGATGAACAATGGAACACACGATGAAAACGATCTTCATGCTTCTGGGATTTTTGATCAGCCCCTTTTCGATCATGGCCGCCGACTTGTCCGGCGGAGCCGACAACTTCTTTACCAGCGACAAGGTCACCGTCCAGAAGGTGACCTTCAAGAATCAGTACAAGATGAATGTCGCGGGGAACCTTTTCATTCCCAAGGGTTTGGCGAAGAACGCCAAGTCCCCTGCGATTGTCGTCGGGCATCCGATGGGTGCGGTCAAGGAGCAGAGTGCCAATCTCTACGCCACAAAAATGGCTGAACAGGGATTTGTCACCCTGTCGCTGGACTTGTCGTTTTGGGGAGAAAGCGAAGGACAGCCGCGCAATGCCGTATCGCCCGACATTTATGCCGAGGACTTCAGCGCGGCAGTCGATTTCCTAGGCAGCCGGCCCTTCGTCGACCCGGAACGGATCGGTGCCATCGGGATCTGCGGCAGCGGCAGCTTCGTCATCAGCGCGGCCAAGATCGATCCTCGAATGAAAGCGATTGCCACCGTGAGTATGTACGACATGGGTGCTGCCAATCGCAATGCACTTAATCACTCACAGACTCTCGATCAAAGAAAGCAGATCATCGCGGCGGCCGCAGTGCAACGTAACGTCGAGTTTGCCGGCGGTGCAACCCAGTACACCGGCGGAACGGTTCAGGAGTTGACTGCCGATACTCACCCGATCCAGCGCGAGTTCTACGACTTCTACCGGACTCCGCGAGGCGAATACACGCCCAAGGGCGGTTCATCGAAGACCACGACTCAACCGACGCTCGTCACGAATGTCAAGTTCATGAACTTCTATCCGTTCAATGATATCGAGACCATTTCTCCTCGCCCGATGCTTTTCATCACGGGCGACAAGGCGCATTCCAAGGAGTTCAGTGAAGAGGCCTACAAGCTGGCCGGCCAACCCAAGGAACTGGTCGTCATTCCTGGAGCGGGCCACGTCGATCTGTACGATCGCGTCGATCTCATTCCGTTTGAAAAGCTGACCGCGTTCTTTCAGCGCAACCTCAGCAGTCTGTAACTGGCGCGAGCCGAGATGCCGACAGGCACTATGAAGGTTTTGCTTCTGGGCGCTACCGGCATGGTGGGGCAAGTCGTTCTTCGGGAATGCCTTCTCGACAGCGGCGTCGTCTCTGTCACGGTTGTGGGTCGCTCTCCAGTGGGGCTCGACCATCCAAAGCTTGTGGAAGTCCTGCATGCCGACCTGTCGGATCTCCAGCCCATCGTCTCGAAACTGAAAGGCCATGACGCGTGCTTTTTCTGCCTCGGTGTTTCATCGGTCGGAATGACTGAAGCGGCCTACCGCGAGAAGACCTACGACCTGACCTTGGCCGCTGCACGAGTCCTGGCGAAGAGTGATCCCGATATGTCTTTCAGCTATGTCTCCGGCGCCGGAACGGACAGTACCGAGGTCAGGTCGACGATGTGGGCGCGTGTCAAAGGTAAGACGGAAAATGACTTGCTGAAGGTCGGCTTCTCGCGTGTCTTCCTGTTCCGCCCTGGAGTCATCCAGCCTCTGCACGGCGTGAGAACGAAGACCTCCCTGTATCGACTCATCTACGCGGTGTCCGGCCCGGTGATCTCGATGGTGAAGCGATGGATGCCCGATCGCGTCGTCACCAGCGAGGAGTTCGGGCGCGCGATGCTGGCTACGGCCCGCAATCTGAAGGCGAGTGCCGTGCTCGAGGTGAAAGACATCGTGAAGTGGGGCGCAGTTGATCGAGCATCACCGCCTGCACGCGATAACAACGAAAGAATGGACGGCAACGTGAAGATCCGCATCAGCGTCGAAGGCAAGTCGGCGGTCGCCGCTTTGGCAGATTCAACCGCCGCCCGAGACTTCCTCTCGATGCTTCCGCTCACGTTGACACTCAAAGACTATTCGCGCACCGAGAAGATCAGTAATCTGCCGCGCAAGCTGTCCATCGAAGGCGCGCCCGCTGGCTACAAGCCCTGCGCGGGCGACATCTCCTTCTACGCCCCCTGGGGCAATCTCGCGGTGTTCTACCGAGACTTCAGGTATTCCGATGGCTTCGTGAAGTTGGGGAGGATTTATTCGGGGATGGATGTGCTGGACAGCTCTGACCCGATCACGGCGACCATCGAGCAGATCAGGCCATGACGCCGTCGGCAATCCGCTCGGGGGAAGGCGCGCGAGGCCGAGTCTCGGGCGCGCTTCGAAACTTCATCGATCGGGATGGTGGCCGGCTCGCCCGCAGTCGATTGCTGTTGATCGCGGTGATGGTGGCGCGCTCGCTGCTCGGAGTCGAGGTGTTCAAGGTGGTGTTGGACTTGACAACTCTGCAGGCCGGCCTCGCGTTGCTGCCGATGACGTTTGCGAGCACTTTGGCGGCACTGGCTGCCTCGAAATTTGCCTACCAATGGGGCACGGCCCGACTGGTCACGCTCGGCATCGGGCTCAACCTTGCGGGCTTGGCTTGGTTCGGCCATGTCGTGCCGATCGCCCTTTGCTTCGCGAGCATTGCGATGCCCATGGTTCTCATCGGGATCGGTCAAGGCGTTGGCTTCAGCCCACTTGCCGCCGCGGGAGGCGGCCGAGCCGGCTCTGCCGCTGCTTGAGGGCTCCGCCCAAGAGGGACGCGCTCCGACGCACGTATCGCTCATGGGGAATGGCAACACAGAGTGGAAAAATATCCCGCCATACGGTACATTGTGTATTTTCAGGCTCACTGAACCGCATCGCGGGTATCCTCATGAAGCACCATGGAAAGTTCTACATCGGCGGCGAATGGGTCCACCCTTTTGCGGCCCGGTCGTTCGAGCTCGTGAATCCGGCGACCGAGACAGCGTTCGCCTCCGTGAGCCTGGGCAGTGCGCAGGACGTTGACCGGGCCGTCCTGGCCGCACGCGCCGCCTTTCCGGCGTTCGCCGGCACGGGCAAGGCGGAACGCATCCGATTGCTCGAGCGGATCGTCGAGGCCTTCGAGGCGCGCGAACCCGACATGATGGCGGCCGCGACAGAAGAATTGGGTGCGCCTAGCAGCATGGTGGCGGTCACCCGGAGCGCGCTGGAGGCTTTCCGTCAGGCGATCGTGACGCTCGAGGGCTACGAGTTCGAAACGCGAAAGAGCAATCACATCGTTCGGCGCGAGCCCATCGGCGTCTGCGGCTTGATCACGGCGTGGAACCACCCGATCCAGATCGTCTGCACGAAGGTGTCGGCGGCTCTGGCAGCGGGTTGCTGCGTGGTACTGAAGCCAAGCGAGTTCACACCGGTCAGCGCGATCTTGTTGGCCGAGGTGCTGCATGACGCGGGTGTGCCGCCGGGAGTGTTCAACCTCGTCAACGGGGACGGCCCGGGCGTGGGCACCGCAATCGCTAGCCATCCCGACATCGACATGGTGTCGATCACCGGCTCGACGCGAGCCGGCATCCTGGTAGCTCAGGCGGCGGCGCCGACCGTTAAGCGCGTTTGCCAGGAGCTCGGCGGCAAGTCGGCCAATCTGATCTTGCCCGATGCCGACTTGCAGGCCGCAGCGCGCTGGAACATCTCCCGGGGTTGTTCCAACACAGGGCAGTCTTGCCATTCGCCCACGCGCATCCTGGTTCATGAAAGTCAGGTGGAAGAAGTGCTGTCGCTGCTGGCCGCCGAGGCAAAGAAGCTGGTGGTCGGCGATCCGCGGGATCCCGCCACGGGCATCGGCCCCGTCGTCAACAAGGCCCAGTTCGAGCGCATCCAGGGGTACATCCGCAAGGGCATTGAAGAGGGCGCGCGCGTGGTCTGCGGGGGCTTGGGGCGGCCAGTGGGCCTGGAGCGCGGCTACTTCGTTCAGCCGACGGTATTTGCCGACGTGACGCCGAGCATGACCGTCGCGAGGGAAGAAATCTTCGGGCCTGTGCTGGCGGTGATCTCCTATCGGACGGAATCGGAAGCGGTCGAGATAGCGAATGGCACGCCCTACGGCCTCGGGGCATACCTCTTCACTTCAGATGTCGAAAAGGGCCGCTCGATCGCCGCGCAACTGCGTGCCGGGCGCGTGTTTTTCAACGGCGCCCCGAGCAACCCGGCGGCGCCGATGGGGGGTTACAAGCAATCAGGCAACGGGCGCGAGATGGGTGTCTTTGGCCTCGAGGAGTATCTGGAAGTGAAAGCGTTGCTCGGCTTCGAGTGACCCGAATGCACAAGTCGTGCAAGGAAGGAGCCTTGCGGTCGGGGCTGCGGCGGGATCCCGATGTACAGGAAGTTGGTCTCGTCCCGCCTCGCGCCTCGCACAGCGCTTTTTTGCGGCAGAAGTGAGCGGTAGATCGTGTTGGCAAAGGGCAAATTTCGGTTGGCGGTAGGCTATCTCGGAATCTTGAGCGGCACGGTGCGCGAGGTTCGGCGCGACCTCGGCTGGATGATCGATCTCTATAGGTGTAGCGCCTGCAGTCCTTGCCACGCTGCAATCTGAGTCCCCTTCGCAGCGGTTGCGGTCGGTCGCGGCAAGCCCTCGAACTGACGGTCTTGGTCAAGAAGCAGTCGCTCGTGCGCCCACGCCGGCCCTTCGCCAACGGCCGGTATCAGGGTACTGCTGACATTGCCGGTGACCGCGGTCGCTTCGCAAGGCATACGCCCTCCTGTCGGCGCCGAACATCGCCCCTTCCAGACCGAATGACTGCTTCTCTTCCGCTCGACGGGTCGCTGCCGACCCACACCGGCCAGTCGGCCATCGGCGATGGCGGTCAGTCGCTACTCGGCGGGCCGGCCATGAGCGGCCGCCTGCGAAAGTCCGCTGATCGGCGGTCCCGCGCGCTGCGGGATCGAGCGTTCTGCTCGGCCCCTTATCGGGTGTAGCGGCACTCCGGTAGGCAGGGAAAGACGCGCGGCGTCGCGTACTCCCGACCCGTCATGGCCCGGGCAAAGAAGTAGTTGCAGCGGCCACGCTCGCTCAGCACGTCGATCGGGACGAGGCCGGCCTCATTGCACGGAAACGCCAAGCCCCTTCCGGCGTTGAAAAGCGACTCGAACCGTACCTCGAACTGCATTGACGTGGCGGTGGCTTGCATGTTGTCCATGGTCAACTCCTGAGGGTGAGCACTGCGGGGCTGCCTGGTTCCCAGATCGCACAGCGCCGTCGGTGGCGCCCGCCCCGGGTCGTCCAGTGCTCCATCAATGGGCAGCACGTTTAGATAGGACACATGAACTATAATAGGTCATCAAGACAAAGATGGCAAAGAGATCGCGTGGCAGGGAATACCCTGCACGGCTCGGCCTCTCATCGTTATCGCGCGTCGAACACACTTCGGGACTACGCTGGAAGCCATCGTGTGAAGACCCGCATGGGCGCGGCTGCACGTTGCATCGCAAGCAGTCGAAGGAAGTACCAAGATGAAGTCGCACGCGAAGCGCGGGTTGCGGGGCATGCCTGCCGCGGAGGGTCAGATCTCGCTGCCCGTGCAGGGCGTCTTGCACGGGCTATGGCGCGCAGGCGAACTGCCTTCGACATAGTCCTGTCCAGGGTCCTAATGGGGAGAGGTCGGGTTGTTCTCGAGCGCCCGCCGCAAAGTGTCTGCAGGTGTAGTCGTGTAGTCAGCAGTGGGCCTACTTCATTCCTCGAAGGCGATCGTGGCCAGACAGGTGCCGCGCGGCACGCTACGCATCGTGCGGCACGCGCGCGCTGACACCAACTTGCTACCTGTTTCGCTGCTCCTCAAAGCAGGACGGCGCCACCGTCCACGATCAGGGCTTGGCCGGTCATGTGGCGCGAGGCATCGGATGCCAAATAGACTGCCGCCCCCTTGATATCCTCGTCTCCGCCAAGGCGACCCAGCGGTGTACGCTGGACGACTTGCTCGCCGAGTTTCTCCAACAAACCGCTGGCCAGTTTGCTGGGGAAGAAGCCGGGGCAAATTGCGTTCACCCGGATTCCGTAGGGGCCCCACTCCGCCGCCAGGGCGCGGACCATATGCATGGCAGCAGCCTTGGACGCGTGATAGGCCACCGTGGTCATGCCAGGCGGCGGGGCTCTGAAAGCGGCGACCGAGGCCGTGATGATGATATTGCCTTGGCCTTTGGGAATCATCACTCGCTTTGCCACCTCGCGCTTCAGGAAGAAGGGCGCCGAGACGTTCAGGTTCATGACCTTGTGCCAGGCATCATCGGGATAGTCCTCTGCCTTGGCCCCCCAAGTGGCGCCGGCATTGTTGATCAAGATGTCGATGGTGCCCTGCCGAGACAGCACGTCGTCCACAAGGGCAGGAATGCCATCGAACTGCTGCAGGTCGTTGACGAAGGTGTCTACCTGGTAGCCCTGGCTTTCCAGATGCTGCCGGGCCTCGGCCAACTCGTCGGACTTGCGTGCCGTGATCGCCAGCCGAGCGCCCATTTCGCCCAATGCCTCGGCGATCTGCAGGCCCAAACCTCGCGATCCACCGGTGATCAGGGCGGTCTTGCCCGTCAGGTCAAACAGTGCTTTGACGCTCATGTTGAGCCTCCTTTGAAGCGCAAAGAAATCCGGAGTCGCAGCGAGGCTTCTTCAGCGATCGAGCGCAGCCAGCACCTCGTCCAGCATCTTCTTGGCGTCCCCGAATAGCATGCGCTTGTTCGCGTTGTAGAAGAGCGGGTTGTCGATGCCGGCGTCGCCGGAAGCCATGGATCGCTTAATCACGATCGAGTGCTTGGCTTTCCAGACGTTCGGCGCGGCGATGGTGCGGGTCATGACCTCAGGCTGCGTGGCGATACTTGCCCAGTTCCAGCTTGGCAATGGCGTTGCGATGGACCTCATCGGGACCGTCGGCGAAGCGGAGCGCGCGCGCGTTCGCGTAGGCGTAGGCAAGCGGGAAGTCGTCGCTGACGCCGGCACCGCCATGTGCCTGCATGGCCCAGTCGATGACTTGGCAGGCCACGCTTGGCGCGACCACCTTGATCATGGCGATCTCGGCGCGGGCTACCTTGTTGCCGGCCACGTCCATGGTCCAGGCTGCCTTGAGCGTGAGCAACCGGGCCATGTCGATCTTGCAACGCGCCTCGGCGATGCGCTCCTGCGTCACCGTCTGCTGTGCCAGCGCTTTGCCGAAGGCGGTGCGGCTGCTGGCGCGCTTGCACATGAGCTCCAGCGCGCGCTCGGCCAGGCCCACGAGGCGCATGCAGTGATGGATGCGCCCCGGACCGAGGCGGCCCTGCGCGATCTCGAAGCCGCGACCTTCGCCCAGCAGCACGTGGCTTGCAGGGACCCTGACGTTCTCGAAGTACATCTCCATGTGGCCATGCGGCGCATCGTCGTAGCCGAAGACGGGGAGCGGCCGCACGATGCGGATGCCGGGCGTGCCGGCAGGGACCACGACCATGCTCTGCTGCGCATGCGCGGGGGCCTCGGGGTCCGTCTTGCCCATCGTGATGAAGACTTTGCAGCGCGGATCGCCAGCGCCGGAGATCCACCACTTGTGGCCATTAATCACAAAGTGGTCGCCCTGGCGTTCGATGCTCGTGCAGATGTTGGTCGCGTCGCTGGAAGCAACCTCGGGCTCGGTCATCGCGAAGGCCGAGCGGATCCGGCCTCCGAGCAGCGGCTTCAGCCAGTTGCTCTTGATCTCGTCGGAGCCGTAGCGCGCGATGGTCTCCATGTTGCCGGTATCGGGCGCCGAGCAATTGAAGACCTCGCTGGCCCACAGCACGCGCCCCATGATCTCGGCCAGCGGTGCGTACTCCTGGTTGGTCAGGCCCGCGCCGTGGTAGCCCGAGGCTTGTGCCGTGTCCACCGGGAGAAACAGATTCCACAAGCCAGCTGCCTGCGCCTTGGGCTTCAGGCTCTCAATGGTCTCGAGCGGCGTCCAGCGCCTGCCGGCGGCCGTGTTGGCGGCCAACTCGGCAGCGCACGCTTGCTCTGCCGGGTAGATGTGGTCGTCCATGAACTGACGCAGACGCGCTTGCAGTTCCTTGGTCTTGGGCGAGTAGTCGAAGTCCACTGGATTGCTCTCCCGGGATGATCGGTGGAGTCGGGCCGGCCTGGTCAAACGCGTCTGGCAAAGGACCATGCCAGTTCGGCCATCGGACGTGCGGTGTCGCCGGCGGCCTTGGCCTGGGCGCTCGATGCAGTGCCGGCTTCGACCCGTTTGACGATGCCCTGCATGATGGCGGCGATTCGGAACATGTTGTAGGCCAGGTAGAAGTTCCAGTCAGCGCGCAGTGTGTCCACGTCGCGGATGCCCGAGCGCTCGCAGTAGCGCTGGATGTAGTCCTCTTCCTGCGGGATGCCCAAGGCGTCGAGATCCAGGCCTGCGATCCCGCGGCTGACCGAGGGGGAATGTGCCAGCTCATGCAGTGGTAGGCGAAATCGGCCAGCGGATGGCCCAGCGTCGACAGCTCCCAGTCGAGTACCGCAATCGCGCGGGGCTCGGTGGGGTGGAACACCAAGTTGTCGAGCCTGTAGTCGCCGTGCACGATGGACACGCGGCTTTCGTCGCGCGCGCTGTCGGGCATGTTCAGCGGCAGCCATGCCATGAGTTGGTCCATCTCCGAGATGGGCTGCGTGATCGAGGCGACATACTGCTTGCTCCAACGTCCGATCTGGCGCTCGAAGTAGTTGCCTGGCCGGCCGTAGTTGGCCAGGCCGCGTGCCGCAAAGTCGACGGTATGCAGCGCAGCGATCACGCGATTCAGCTCGTCGTAGATCGCCGTGCGTTCGTGTGGCTGCATGCCCGGTAGCGACTGGTCCCACAGCACGCGGCCCTGCATGAACTCCATGATGCTGAAGGCGCGGCCGATCACCGATTCGTCCTCTCACAGCGCCAGCATGCGCGGCACAGGGACGCCGGTGCCGGCGAGCCCGTGCATCACGGCGTATTCGCGCTCGATGGCATGGGCCGATGGCAGCAACTTCGCAGCAGGCCCCGGCTTGGACCGCATGACATAGCTGCCGTTCGGGGTCACGAGCTTGTAGGTGGGGTTGGACTGACCGCCCTTGAACGCATCCACTGTCAGGGGCCCGGCATAACCATCGACATGCCGCGTCAGCCACACGCCGAGTGCATCAACGTCAATGGCGTCATGGCTGGAAATCCGGCGAGTGCCGACGAAATCGTCGAAGTCGTTCACAGCTTGCTCACCAACTCCGGCACGGCGACGAACAGATCGGCCACCAGCCCGTAGTCGGCCACTGAAAAGATCGGCGCCTCTTCGTCCTTGTTGATTGCGACGATCACCTTGGAGTCCTTCATGCCCGCCAGGTGCTGGATCGCGCCGCTGATGCCGCACGCGAAGTACAGCTGCGGCGCGACGATCTTGCCGGTCTGCCCGACCTGCCAGTCGTTTGGCGCGTAGCCGGCGTCGACCGCGGCGCGGCTGGCGCCGAGCGCGGCGCCGAGCTTGTCGGCCAACGGCGTCAGCACCTCGTCGAACTTCTCGGACGAGCCGAGTGCGCGTCCGCCGGACACGATGATCGTCGCCGCGGTCAGCTCGGGACAGTCGCTCTTGGCGATCTCCGAGCCGACGAAGGTTGACTTGCCTGAGTCGGCGACTGCAGCCACCGATTCGACCGCCGCAGATCCGCCGGTCGCTGCCGCCGGATCGAAGCCGGTGGTGCGCACGGTGATGACCTTGACCGTATACAGGCTTTGCACGGTGGCGTTCGCGTTGCCGGCGTAGATCGGGCGCTCGAAGGTATCAGCGCTGTCGACCTTGCTGATGTCGGAGATCTGACCGACGTCTAGCTTGGCCGCGACACGCGGCGCGACATTCTTGCCCGCGGCAGTGGCCGGGAACAGGATGCGGCTGTATGCCGAGGCCACGGCCAGCACCTGCGCTGCGACGTTCTCGGCCAGGCCGTGTGCCAACTGCCCGCCGTCGGCGTGCAGCACTTTGCTCACGCCGGCGATCTGCGCTGCGGCCTTCGCTGCGTCGGCAGCGTTGCTACCTGCGACCAGCACGTGAACATCGCCGCCACACTTGGCGGCCGCCGTCACGGTGTTGAGGGTGGCGCCCTTGATCGACTGGTTGTCGTGCTCGGCAATGACGAGTGCAGCCATCTCAGATCACCTTCGCGTCGTTCTTCAACTTCGAGACCAGCGTCGCGACGTCGGGCACCTTGATGCCGGCGCTGCGCTTCGGGGGTTCACTGACCTGGAGGGTCTTCAGATGCGCCTTGATGTCCACACCGAGGTCGGCAGGCTTCACCACGTCCAGCTGCTTCTTTTTCGCCTTCATGATGTTGGGCAGCGTGACGTAGCGCGGCTCGTTCAGGCGCAGGTCGGTGGTGACGACCGCGGGCAGCGTGATCGAGAGCGTCTCGAGGCCGCCATCGACTTCGCGCGTCACCTTTGCCTTGCCGTCAGCCAACTCCACCTTCGAAGCGAATGTCGCCTGCGGCAAGTCCGTCAACGCTGCAAGCATCTGTCCGGTCTGATTGCAGTCATCGTCGATCGCCTGCTTGCCGAGGATCACTAGGCCCGGCTGCTCCTTCGCAACCAGCGCCTTCAGCAGCTTGGCGACCGCCAGCGGTTGCAACTCGGCGTCGGCCTCGACGAGGATCGCGCGATCGGCGCCGATCGCCATCGCGGTGCGCAGCGTCTCCTGGCATTGCGTCACGCCGCAGGACACGGCGATGACCTCGGTGGCGGCGCCACTTTCCTTCAAGCGCACGGCCTCTTCGACGGCGATCTCGTCGACGGGTTCATGCTCATCTTGACGTTGGCGATGTCGACGCCGGTGCCGTCGGACTTCACACGGACCTTCACGATGTAGTCGACGACACGTTTGACTGGGACAAGGATCTTCATTGGACACACTCACTCAACGGCGTGGCACGACTTCAGGCGGGCGCTCGGGCGACCTCGACAGCACGTAGATCTGTGCTTCGTGTCGCGCGCTCGAGCGCGCAATAGGCGTGGTACAGCTCGTACAGCATGAACGCCCAGGCGGACAACGCGGCGATGTAGAACAAGGTGTGCTCTGTGTCGTCGCCCGGTATATGAAAGTAGTCGTAGGTGGTGGCGATCGCCTGCCCAGTTGCCGCGACCAGCAGAACGCCCAACGCATGGCCTTTCTCGCCCGCGTAGAACAACCTCATCGCGAAGTACACGAGATAGACCAGGAAGATCACCCACATCAGCAGGTAGAAGGCCGGCTTGTACGCGGCAGGCGCGGGGTAGCTGTCCGCTGCGATCAGCGCGACGGCGCCGCCGGAACCGAGCACGAAGTAGAAGACTTCGGCAAGGTGCGACGGCTTGTAGCCGTGGGTCACCCTCATCAAGCCCGCGACGACGACGATCGGGAAGCCGAACGCCCGTGAAAACGCGTCGAAGAAATAGGCGATGGTGTAGAGCGTGTCGGAATGGACCAGCGACCACACGAAGAAGTTCGTGCCTGAGGTCGCCATGACCAACCACTCGATTCCGCACAGATAGTTGTGCTTCTTGATGAACTTCCAGCCATAGACGACGGCCGCAAGAATCATCAAGATATCGGCCAAAGAGAACAGAACAGCTTTCATGGCTATTGCCCCTTGGGTGAGGAAGGGGTGGTCGATTTGAAACTGGCGAGGTAGGCGGCCATGGCTTTTCGGTCGTCCGCCGACGCGGCGGCCGCAAGTGGGTTCATGGCACCCGAGGGATCCTTGCGCGCATTGGCGGCAAAAGCGTCGAGCTGGGCCACGAGATAGTCGTAGCCCTGGCCTGCGAGGCGAGGGAAGCCGTCATGGCCCTTCAGCTGTTCGCCGTGGCACGCAGTGCAGTTCGCCCTTGCCACCAGTTGGCCGCCCTTGTCTCGCAGCGCGGGGTCCGGTTCGAAGAAGCGGTTGTCTTCGCCCGGCTGGCCGGCGTAGTAGGTCGAGAAGCGCTCGATATCGGCGTCGGTCATCGTCATGGCCAGCGGGCTCATGTTCGGATTGGCCCGCTCTCCGCTGGCGAAGCGGCGCAACTGGTTGGCGACGTAGGGGGCGGGCTGACCCGCCAGCTTGGGGTAGCCCTGGTGCTGCGAGTTGCCTTTGACGCCGTGGCAGACCGTGCAGGCATCGGTCCGCCGCGGCCAGGCTCCGCCGTCGGCCTCATCGGCGGCCGCCGATGCCGCGACAAAGCTGTTCAGGCGGTACAGATCCAGCAGGGTGCGGCCATAGAGCGCGAGCAGCACCACAACCACCGCCAGCGCGCCGAGCAGGATGTATTTCTTCATTTGCGTCCTATGCACGTTGCAGCGAACTGAGCGCCGTCAGGGCGGCCTGGTGGCCGGAGCGCACGGCACCGTCCATGTAGCCAGCCCAGATCTCGGCGGTTTCCGTGCCCGACCAGATCAGGTTGCCGCAAGGCGGGCGCAGGGCCTGACCATGCTTGCTCCAGAAGCCGGGCGGAATCGGTGAAACGCAGGTGATCGACCATGCGTCCGTGCGCGCCCAGTCATAGTCGTGATACTCCACCGGAGACAGCGCTTCGTCACCCAGCGCCTGCGCGTAGATCTTCGTCAACATGCGCTTCGTTGCCTCCAGGTCGGATGGAGCCCACGCGTTCATGAGGAACGCGTTGATGACGCCGATGCTCGCGTCCGGCGGCGAGTTGTCCCACGCCCAAATGACCGGGCCTCCCAACTGGAAGATGTGGCCGTTGAGCCCCTTGTCGCGCCAGAATGGGCGGCGGTAGACCATGGCCGATTTGCGCGCCGGCGCGTGGGCCGGCCATGCGCGTTGCAGGGCCGCACGGTTCTCCGGTAGCGGCGGATCGAACTGCACCTGGTTGCACAGCACCGGGTGGATGGCCATGATGACCCGGCGGGCGCGCACCACGCCCTGGTCGGTTTGCAGCGTGACCGTGTCGGTGTTCCAGCCGGAGATCTTGCGCACCGGCGTCGACATGCGGACCTTGCCCTGCAGCGCCTTCGCCATGTTGATGCTGAGGATCTGGGACCCGCCCACGAAGCGCGTTTCCTGAGCGCTATGCTTGATCGAGTCGAGCTGTTCGTAGTCGCTGTCCGCCGAGTTGACCATCGACAGGAAATGCAGCAAGCCCATCTTGGCCGGTGCGGCGCCACCCGAAAGCATGATGCTGGCGTTCCATCCCCCTCGGTCCTCGGGCTTGATGTTCTGCTTTGCCAGCCAGTCGCCGACCGACAACTTGTCCAGCTCGTCGCGCTTCGGCGAGGTCCAGGGCGCTCCGCAGGGCACGGCGCGCGACAGTTCACTGAGCTTTTTGGCGATGGTCTCGTCGGTGCCGAACGTGCCTTTCAGGTCCATGGCCAGTCGGCCGTCGCCGCCCAGGAGGACCGTCTCGCCCGTATAGTAGGTCGGGAAGGTGCCGACATTCAGCTCGCGAGCCAGGTCGGCCACTGCAGTCTGGCCGGGCCCGATCCACTGGCCACCGGCTTCGGAAATTTGCCCACCGCCCAGCTCGTGGTTGAGGGTGCGGCCGCCCACGCGGTTGCGCGCCTCCAGCACCACGAAGGATTCGCAGCCGGCGCGGTGAAGGTCACGCGCGGCAGTCAGGCCGGCCAGGCCGGCGCCGACGATCGCAACGTCGAGGACATCGCTTGGCGGGGCGGCCTTCGCCGAGGTGGCGTCAATGCCAAGAGTTCCCGCTGCAACGGAGGCTCCGGAAAGCTTAAGCAGGCGCCGACGCTGTGCGTCGACCGGAGGGGGAGGGGTTCGGGCCATGGTCAGCGTGCCTCGCTCATTCCTTGCCCCACCCGTCTTGATAGAGTCGGCCTGCCAGCACGCCCAACCATGACGTCAGGATGTAGTTCTCGCCGTCTTCGATGAGCGCAGAACGCACGTCGCGGAACAGCTTCTCGATCGGATACTCGCGGGTGGTGCCGTTGGCGCCGAAGAGCTGAAACGCTTCGTGTGTGATCTTCATCGCCTCCTCGGTGACGCTGACCTTGGCCTGTGCGGTCGCGTAGGGATGGCTTTGCGGCGAGAGGCGCGCATAGGTCAGGCTGCGGCGCGCGATGGCGCGCGCCATCTCCAGTCGGCGCAGCATCTCGCCGACACGGAGCTGCGTCATCTGGTGTTCGATCAGCAGTGCCCCACCCTGCTTGCGCTCGTGGCAATAGGCCAGCGCCAACTCGAACGCAGCGCGCGCCACACCGGTGAAGACCTGCCCCATGTGCGTTCCCGCATAGGACCACGCCGAGGTTAGGTTGCCGAGGAAGTCGTCCTTCAGCGCGATCGCAAACCGCTTGGGAACCTTGACGTTGTCGAAGAAGATCTCGCCTTGCGGCAACGCGCGCTGGCCGATCTTGTCCAATGGCTTGCCGCGCGAGATCCCGGGCAGATCGAGCGGAATGATCATGCCGATGCCGTTCGTCAATGCGGCGTTCTCTCCCGTGCCATAGAAGCCGTCGCCGTAGTCCGCCGCCATGTAGGCGAGTGCGACCTGCGCGACCGATCCATTCGACACCCATGACGAGTACTGCCCATTGATGACGATCTCGTCGGCCCCTACCTTTGCAGTGACGTTGCCCAGCGGCTGCTTCCCGTGTGCACTGACTTCTTCCCGGTAGAGAATTCCGCCGTCGGAGCCGCGGTCGGGCTGCGTGTTGGCCCAGCAGCCGATCTTGCCCGTGCACATGTCGATCAGCTCTTGATTACCCACCGAGTGGGCCATCATCAACGGCATTCCCGCGACACCCAGGGAAACGGCCAAGCCTGAGTCGCCCCAGCCGAGTTCCTCGCCGATCAGCGATTCAACGCGAATCGCCATCTCCGGCGGCAGCTGTGCGAGCACCAGCGGATCGAGCCCGAGTTTTGCGCTCTCGATCATGACGGTCCAGAACGGGGAGCCCGCGGCGATCACGTCCGCCGGCGCCATTCGGTCGAGTTCCTTTCCGATCGGCCGCAGCACGTCGCGCGCGAAGCGGTGGACGCCATGTTGGATGGCGCTTTCCTCCTCGCTCAACGGTGTCTCGAATCCGGTCAATCCGACCGACGGCAGCTCCACCGACTTTTTTAGACGAATCATTTCAGCTCCTATTGCCAACCAGCAAGTCGACCGGTCATCTCTTGGCACTGCAAGTAGTACAGTACGACAAAGATAGGGCATGATGACAATCAAAGAAAGAAAAGAAAAGTGAGGGTTTTCCCGCTCCTGCGAACGCCGGTCCGGGCTGCGACCTAGACGCGGATCGCTCGAGAGCCGCCTTGCTGCCGTAGGCCTGTCGCGGTTAGCGGAGTAAGGGAATTCACCCTCTTCGATCCCGTTGTCTATTTGTATGACTGACCTATGATAGTCATTGTGTACTACAAGAACGCGGCTATGAGCCTCATGACGGGCAAGCGGCTCGGCAACGCCTGGATCAGCTTCAACGCCGTCCCCAAACGCAACGCGCTAGAGCCGGCAGGCGTTCTGGTCGTTGAAGAACTGTCGTCGCTCAGGGCCGGTGATCCATTTCGCGCACCTTGCTTCCGTCAACTTGTCTAAGGAAATCACAGCATGACGCAGACTGCCAAACGACAAATCATTGTCCCGGCCGCATTCCAGGCCATGTACGACAACTACCGCTTCGCGCCCGCGACTCGCGTGGGCGACACCATCTGGCTTTCCGGACAGGTCGGCATCGACGCGCAGATGCAGCCGGCCGACGGCATGCCCGCCCAGGCCCGGCTCGCCTTCGAGTACGTGAAGCTCATCCTGGCGGAAGCCGGGGCGACTTTGGCGGACGTGGTGGAACTGACGACGTTCCACACGACCTATCACCGCGACCTAGAAGCCTTCATGGCGGTCAAGAACGAGTTTTTCCCGGACCAGTACCCGTCCTGGACGGCGGTCGCCGTGACGGACCTGGCCATTCCCGGACTTCTCGTGGAGATCCGGGTGGTCGCGGTCGCCGGAAGCGGACAAGCCTGATCTTCGAAGTGCCGGAACGTTGCGATGGACGCCTACACCCCCACAGATCACTCGAGGCGCAAGCCCACCGAACCGAGCCGTCGCACGTTCCTCGGTTCGGCCGTCGCGCTGGGTGCGGCGGCACCAGCATTGGTCGCAGCGGCATCGCTGGCTCAAAGCGAAGACGTATTGGACATCGCCATCATTGGCGCCGGTTTGGCGGGTCTGACCGCGGCGCGAGACCTGCACCGCGCGGGGAGCCAATCTTTCGTCGTGCTGGAGGCGCGAAACCGCGTGGGCGGACGTACCTTCAACCACGACTTGGGCCAAGGAGTGGTTTCCGAAGCCGGCGGCGAGTGGATCGGCCCCGGACAGACGGCCATTGCCGACCTGGCGCGCGAACTCGGCATCGGCATCTTCGACACCTACTACCGCGGCAAGACCGTCATTCTGTCGAACGGCAGCCGAGTGACCGAGGATACGGACGGCGCCGGCGGCGGCTCCGGCCCAATCGCCACCAAGATCGGCGCGCTGGCGTGCGCGGTACCGAGCCACGCTCCCTGGAAGGCACCCAACGCGGCGGAGCTCGACAAGCTTTCGTTGGGCCAGTGGCTGGCCCAGCAGAGTTTGAGCAACGAGGAGAAGTTCGCGTTCAGCCTCGGGGCGAACCTGACGTACGGTGTTCCGCCGGCGCAACTGGGCCTGCTCGAGTACCTGTCGATGGTCAACAGTGCCGGCAGCAACTACGCAGTCCTGGAGTCGATCAAGGGAGGCGCTCAGGAGTCGCGCATCGCCGGCGGGTCGCAGCTGCTGTCCATTCGCATGGCGCAGCAGCTCGGCGACAAGGTGCGGCTGTCTTCTCCGGTCCGGCGCATTGCGGGCTGGAACAAGGACGTTGTCGAGCTGCACACCGACCAGGGCATCGTGCGAACGCGTCGTGTCATCGTTGCCCTGAACCCCGCTCTTTGCAACCAGATCGCTTTCGATCCTCCGTTGCCTACGGGACGCGCACAGTTGCAGCACCTTTGGCCGGCGTATTCGCCGATGCGCAAGACGGTACACGTGTACGAGAAGCCGTTCTGGCGCGACGATGGACTGAACGGGCAGATTACCCCGCTAGACGGACCGCTGATGTGGTCCATCGACAACTCCCCGCCCGATGGTTCGCTCGGCGTGCTGATGGCCTTCGTCAGGGCAGCCTATCTCCCCGCCGACCCCAAGGCCGCCGAGCCGATTCTGTCGGCGATCTACGCCCGTGCACTGGGCGACAAGGCACGGCATCCGATCCAGTACCACGACATGGACTGGGGCGGGATCGACCGTTGGTCGCTGACTTGTATCGCCCCCATACCCGCCGGCTTCTGGACGAGGTGGGGTGAGTTCCTGCGCCCTGAAACGGGCCGCCTGATCTGGTCTGGAACCGAAACAGCCGACATCTGGGCGGGATCCATGGACGGCGCGGTGCGTTCCGGGCATCGTGCTGCGCTGCAGGCGCTGGGAAAGGTGCGCGAATGAGGCTGCGTGCAATCGCGTATGCGGTCGGCGGCGTCGCGGCCGTCATGCTCCTGGGGGGCGGCGCGCTGTTCGGGCCCGAGCTCTACAACGGCTACCGGCTGGAAAAGGCGCTCGACCAGCAGTTCGAAGCAGCCCAGGCCGACGGCGGCCCCTGGCCGCAGTTCGCGCGGTCCTGCTACGGCTGCCACGGCCCGCAGGGCCGCTCGGCCAATGCGCAGTACCCGGCGTTGGCGGGCCTGCCGGCACACTACCTCGAATCACAGTTGCGCGCCTTCGCCGGCGGGCAGCGGCACAGCCCGTTCATGGGGCCGCTGGCCAGGAATCTCAGGGACGAGCACATCAAGACGCTGGCGACTTACTACGCGCGACAGACGCCCCACCAGAACGAGAGCGTTCCGAGCGACGCCGCGCTCGGCGCCAAGGGACTGGCAACCGCTCGAGCCCGAGGTTGCGTGGCCTGCCACGGCGAGGGCCTGAAGGGCAAGGACCTGGCGCCTCGTCTGGCGGGCCAAGGCGAGGCGTATCTCGCGCAGCAGCTCACGGCATTCAAGACCGGGCAGCGCCGCGACGCGACCGGCGCCATGAGCAGCGTGGCTGCCAACTTGCCTGACGACGAAGTTCTCGCAATGGCTCGCTATCTGGCCAGCCTTTCGCCCTGATCGAATCGGTGACGACGCCGGGAATACCCTAGCTCCAAGTCGCCTGCAAGCGATTGTCTTAGTGACCTATGATAGGTAGACTGACCTAGTTGAACAGTAGCTTGCCGTCCCCCATTCAACTCACCACTCGAAAGGCCGAATCCCCATGAAATGCACGACGTTGTGTCTCGGCGTCACTCTCTTGTTCAGTGGTGCGGTCTGCGCTGCGGTCACTGAGCAGGACGTGGCTCGCCTTGGAAAAGAACTGACTCCTGTAGGCGCCGAGCGCGCGGGCAACAAGGATGGGACGATTCCCGAATGGACCGGTGGGGACGTGAAGGCGCCGGCCGGCTGGAAGGCCGGCGCGCCACGGCCTGATCCCTACGCAACCGACAAGCGTCTGTTCTCGATCGACGCGACAAACGTCGACAAGTACAAGGACAAGCTCGCCGTTGGGCAGGTCGAGATGATCAAGACGATCCCCGGCTACCGGATGGATGTCTATCCGACGCATCGCTCATGCGGCTACCCGGACTATTACTACGAGCGCACGAAGAAGAACGCGTCAACCGCCAAACTGGCGCCCAATGGTCAGGATCTAGCCGAGGCGCTAGCCGCCGCCGTGCCATTCCCAATTCCGCAGAGCGGCGTCGAAGCGATCTGGAACCACAAGCTGCACTGGAAGGGCGAGGGCTTCCACATCGAGCTGGCGGGCTTCATCCCGCCCAAAGGCAGCGAAGGCATCGGCGAGCCCTTCGGCCAGGAGGAGTGGCAGATGTCGCCGATGTGGTCGCCGACGAACGCCGGCGTCGCCGACGCCCGCGGCGTCGAGTGGCTGTATCTGAACACCTATACCAGCCCGACATCGATTGCCGGTGACGCCGTCCTCACGCAATACAACATGTCGAAGGCCAACGACGTCTGGCTGTATTTCGCAAGCCAGCGTCGTGTACGGCGCGCGCCGACCTACCAGTACGACGCGCCCGTGCTCAACACCGAGAACCTGCAGATCGTCGACCAGTACGCCCAGTTCAACGGCCCGGTCGACCGCTACGACTTCAAGCTCGTCGGCAAGAAGGAGCTGTACGTCCCCTACAACACCTACAAGATCAACTCACCCGCGAACAAGGTCGAGGACGCGGTGAAGCCGAAGTTCCTCAGTCGCGACCTGACCCGCTACGAACTGCATCGCATGTGGGTGGTGGAGGGCACTCTCAAGGAGGGCATGCGGCACACCTTTCCCAAGCGCACTTTCTACATCGACGAGGACAGCTGGACGATCCTGGTTCAGGACCTGTACGACGCCCAGGGCAAGGTCTGGCGGACGACCGAGATGGGCCCCTACATGGCCTGGGAGGTGCCGGCCTGCGTGTGGTTGGCCAACAGCAGCTATGACCACCAGGCTCACCGAGCGGTGATCGACCGCGTCGTCGCCGGCTACAAGGAGCCGGACTGGCTCGCCGCGCGCGAAGGACGCCTGAAGGAACGGACCTTCGAACCGGACGGTTTGCGTCGATTCACCACGCGATAACAACTCGAACACGGAGAGAAGCATGAAACTGCGTCCGATCGCGAGGGTGAAGGCACGCCGTGGGCTCACGGGCACGATGATCCTGGGTGTGTTGGCAGCGGCGGACGCCGGCTCGGCTCATGCCGCCAAATGGACGCTCGACAACGACTGGTCGGTGGACCTCGACTCGACCGTCTCGTTCGGCGTAGCGGTGCGCACGTCGAAGCCGAACTGCAACTTCATCGGCAACGACAACGGTGGTTGTGTGGGCAGCAAAGCAACGCCGCTGCAAAACAGCAATCCCGCCGCCTTCTCGTCGAGCATGGACGTGCTGCGCATCAATCAGGACAACGGCGACCTGAACTACAAGCGTGGGCAGGTCGTGTCGGCCAATGCGCAATGGACCGGCGATCTCCTCGTCAAGGGCACCGATGGCTGGAGTGGCCTCCTGCGCGGCGTGGCCAACCATGATTTTGCGATCGACCGCACGAAGGCGAACGAACTCGATCCTGATGCGAAGAAGTTCGCCGTCAGCAATCCGCGCTTGCTCGATGCCTACGTGAGCAAGGAGTTCGATGTCGGCGAACAGCAGGCGCGCGTGCGCATCGGCAACCAGGTGCTCAGTTGGGGCGAAGACCTCTACATCTTGGGTGGCGTGAACTCGATCAATTCGATCTACCTGCCGTCGGCGCACCAGCCGGGAACGCCGCTCAAGAACCTCTTCATTCCCGCGCCGATGATTTCGGCCAGCTCCTCGCTGAGCCAGAACCTCGGCATCGAAGCCTTCTACCAGTGGAAGTGGAACAACTACGTGTTCGACGCGCCGGGGACCTTCTTTTCTACCGGCGACATCCTCGGCAAGGGCGCACGAGGTTACTACTTCCCATCGTCGGTCTTCGGTGCGCCCAGCGGCACGATCGGCAACACCTCGACCTTCATCACCGGACCCAATCCCGCGACAGGGCTGCCGTACAACCGCCAGCTGCGCTTCGCAGAACTCGCCGATCCCAATGCCAACCCGTTGGGGCCCTTGTTCGGTACCGGCACCGTCATCCCGCGTGGCGCAGACAACGATCCGACCCATGACGGGCAAGGCGGACTGGCCCTGCGCTACAAATTCCCCGACTCGGGCAACGAGCTCGGCTTCTACTACTATCGCTACAGCGACAAGGTTCCGTTCGTGACCTACCAGGTGGTTGGCAACGCGGCCAATCCAATGGGCTGGGATGTCTACCGCGACTACGGCAAGAAGCGCGACCTGTTCGGCCTGTCGT
>Ga0105237_10001269_pt1 | contig 33646 bp, 34 predicted proteins | sample KBSC24metaG_FD_81520 | JGI IMG/M metagenome (GOLD analysis project Ga0105237, IMG submission 81520) | Corn rhizosphere microbial communities from Kellogg Biological Station, Michigan, USA - KBS C2-4 metaG | ecosystem: Host-associated > Plants > Roots > Rhizosphere > Soil | place: Michigan, USA... | reverse complement strand
TTTTGAGGCAAGCTTCGTAACGCCGAAGGCGTTGGCTAATTTCAGCCCAGGGTTGCTTCAACCCTGGGTAAACCAAACCCGTTCTTTTTCAACCCTGAAAGGGTTAATACCGCACATCTGGAGTTAGCGAACGCCTTCGGCGTTTAGATCATCGGGCCAACCTGATCTACAATCCGTCGTAGTAATTCTTCAGTGATCCATAAATTCTTGTGTTGATACATCAATCGGCAATGACGGCAGGGAGAGTAATGATGCGAACTAACGCAATACTGCGCGCAGTTTTTTTGACTTTCGCCGCGCTTGGGTTGACTTTAGCTTCTTTCGCGCTGGTGTTTGCCCAGGACGTAGGCGCCGATGTGGGCGGCGGCGCAGGAATTTTCAGAGCCAAAAATCCAGAGACCAAGAAGAACGCAACCAAACCCACCCCAGGTGCGAAACCAACCGGCCGCGCCGCTAACACCACCCGCCCCAAGGCCTCCGCCGCCGTCGCCGAACGCGTCGAAGACCTCCTCGACAAAGGAAATGCCGCTCGTGACGGGCGAAAGTTTGCCGAAGCTGAAGAGGCGTACAAGGAAGTTCTCAAACTCAAACCACGCGACGCGCGCGCAGCTTACGGCCTGGGTAACGTTTACTCCGATCAGCAACGTTGGGACGACGCGGAAGCAGCTTACCGGAATTCAGTGACGTGGGCTCCGACAGACGCCGACGCTTACATCGCCTTGAGTGTCGTGCTGGTTCAACCTCGTGTGGACGGCGACAACGCGAAGCGGCTCGCCGACGCGGAGACATTTGCGCGTCGCTCGGTTCAGATCGACCCGAAGAATGCTGTCGGCTGGGATCGGCTCGGAGTCGCGCTACAATCGCGTGGTCTGGCGAACAGTGAAACGGAACATTCCTACCGCCGCGCGATCGAATTAGATCCGCAGTTTGCTGCTGCATACGCACACCTCGCTCGTGTGCTCAATCGAATTGGCAAGCCGGCCGAGGCCGCACCGCTGTACCAGAAAGCGATCGAACTCGCGAAAGATCCGGCGACGCTCAACCTGATCGCCGAGTCGCTTCAGAGCGAGCAGTTGTGGCCGCAGTCAGAGCCGGTGTTGAAGAGTGCACTCGCGCTCGATCCGCAGAACCCGACGTCGCTCTTGTTGATGGGCCGTCTGTTGATCGTCTACCGCAGGTTCCAGGAAGCCGAACCCTATTTGAAGTCGGCCACAGAAGTCAGCTCGCGTGCATTTCAGCCATTCAATCTACTGGCGCGTGCGTACCTCGGCATGGATCGGTTCGGCGATGCCGAAGCCACTTACGAACGTGCTTCCGCGTTTGCAGGCACGGGCGAGAAAAAACAGCTCGCCGGGCTTTATGGCTTTGAAGGCGTCGGCGACGGTTACCTTAAATCCAACCAGAAAGACAAAGCTGTTCGCGCTTATCAACGAGCGGTCGAACTTGACCCGAACAATAGCGGCGCTGCCCAGAAGCTCGCGAAAGCTCGTCAGAACTGAGTGTCCAAATCGAATCTGATTCCCGGTAAAAGAGGTCCGCGTGTATGAAGAGTTGCCCCAAGTGTAATCGTACGTTTCCCGATGAAGGTCAGAAGTTTTGTACGTTTGACGGTGGCTTGCTGATAGCACCGCAAACGTTCGATCCGAATGCGACGATCCGTGCCACGTCAATGGATTTGAATGCGACCGCGGAACGACCCACCAGCCGCGACCTTCCGGATCCGAACGCAACAATCATCGAGAACTATCCCGCTACGGTTGCACTGCCACGCACGACTGGTCCAACCGGACCAAACACAGCGGACATCGCGAAACCGCCGGCAACGACGCCGCCCGCAACCGTTCCCCCGCCTGCGCCGCCGCCTCCACCACCGCCAGTCGATTTAGGATCGACGACAGCAGAAGTACCACCACCGCCACCGCCGCCCGTTCAGCCGCCAGCGCCGGCTCCTGCACCAGCAGCAGCAGTGTCTGCGCCTTCGGCTCCGTTACCTGCGCCTGCGGCGAAGAAAAAATCAAAAACCCCGTACATCATCGCGGGTATTCTCTTATTTCTCCTTATCGGCGCCGGCGTGCTCGCAGCAGCGTTCTTCTTTGTCGTCAAACCTCGTTTAGACGAGATGGCCCAGCGCAACATCGAGCGGCCACCGGCGAACGTAAACATCAGCACTCCAACTCCGGCCCCTTCCGTCGAGGCTCCGTCGCCAACACCCGAAGACACTTTTCAACCGCCGGCAGACGCAGTACAGTTCGTCAATTCAAACACCAACCTCGACGGCAAGTTGGCGGAACATTATTTCGATTTCTCGTTTTATTACCCGAAGTCATGGGTCCGCGATCCGAAATCGGGAGTACCGGGCGCAACTAACTTCGTAAAGGTTGACAAGACGCTGCCGCCAGATTTTACTCAGGAGAATTTTGCGGTAGGCTGGTACACGAGCACGGGCACGTTTGTCGGCGATATGCCGGATTATCCGCGGCGAGTCAAGGAATTCAGCGACGCGCTGGCGAAGATTTTTCCTGAATACCAGAAGGTGTCGGAAGGTCCAACCAAGGTAAACTCGATGGAAGCTTATGAGTTCCGTTGGCAGGGCCTTGCGAAGAACACTGACCGCGGCGACCTTCAATTATGGGGCCGCGTGATTTTCGTTCCGACCGGGCACGAAGGAGATACGGCCGGCGCAACCCTGACAATGCTCACGACGTCCCTTGCGCCGGAACTGTCATCTGTGGAAGATGTAGGGGAAAGAGGCGAGGCTCCGGTTATACTCCAGTCGTTCAGGTTTGGTAAAAAGCAGTAATTTTCGACATGGCAAAAAAAGTACTTAGCGAAGTGAAGTTTTGGACACCGCTCCGGTTGGCGGCCACGGTCGTGGTGCTGGGGCTGATCGCAGCGTTTGGTGTGTCCAGTTGTAATTCAAACGATCCGCCGGCCGAGGTTACTGTAAAACGCAATCCGAATGGCGCTAATGGACCGTTGGCCACGTTGCCGCGACTCGTCCTTGACGCCGAAAACAAGGCAGCGAGTGGACCACCGATCAAGCTTGCCGATCATTCCGGCAAAGTTTTGCTCGTCAACTTGTGGGCCACCTGGTGTGGACCATGCCGATCGGAAACTCCCGAGCTCGTAAAACTCAACAAGGAGTATCAGGGCCGCGGAGTGGAAATGATTGGACTCTCCACTGAAGACCCGGACGCTTCCGCGCAAAGCGTGGCGAATTTCGTGCGCACTTACAACGTGGATTACCAGATTGGATGGGCGACGCGCGAAGTGGCCCTGACACTGATGCAGGGCCGCACGTCTATTCCGCAGAGTTTCATCATCGCGCGGGACGGCCGCATCTTGAAACGGTTTATCGGTTTCAATCCGCAATCGACGCCGCCACAATTAAAGCAAGCGCTCGAGGAAGCGCTGGTCGAAAAGGGTTAATCCCCCTCGTTCTGAGGGTCGCCCTGCTTGTTCAGTCCCTCAGCCACATCTCTCTTAGCTTTATCTTCCAGTTCCTTCATCTCGCGTTCTACACGTTGCTCGGCTTGATCCATCGGCGCGGGTTCGTTTACTTCGTCCTGGGTTTTAATTTTGTTTTTATCGATACTCATGTTTTACGTTTCTCCCGATGACTAAGCTAACAATTCACCCGTTACAGAAGTACTGGGTTTTAATTACGATTCTGCTGCGATACAGGTCAGCGGTGGATCAGGCTCACGTACGACCCGACGCTACCGCGTTACGGTACTGACCGTATCCAACAATGACTTTCGACTTTTTTAAGGCAGTTGTCTCGACAAAGATTTCAGAGCGAGAGTAGACTCTGACCACATGCCTCCCCCAAATTTAAGGAGCAATTTTTATGAAGAAGAAGAACTGGTTACTATTCGGCGGTATTGCAATACTCGCGGCCGTGGCGCTGCTAGTCGTTAATTCAGCCCGAACCGACAAATCCAACACTGCAGCGAAGCAAACGCCCACGCCGGCGCACAACCACGAGCACGCGCAAACTGCCGCGAAAAGAGTACCGGCTTTTCAGGTTGCTCCGACGCGCGCCAGTCTCGGCGAACCCACCCTCGACCCCGAGGGATTTACAGGTATAACTCGCGATGCTTATCGCGCAGCCAAACAGATCCCGCTCACGCTCGCGCAACTGCCGTGTTATTGTCACTGCGACGAAGGCTTCGGACACAAGAGTCTGTACAGTTGTTTTCAAGACGATCACGCAGCACACTGCGCGGTTTGTGTTAACGAAGCATTGCTCGCGCTGAGTCTGCAAAAGGACCAGAAGCTGACCCCCGAACAAATACGCGAGCGGATCATGCAGGAGTTTTCGAACCAGTAAAGGAGAAATCAGGAAATGAGTAAGTACGCTATATTGTTCGTGTTTGCGATCGTGGCCGTGCTGGCGTGCAAGAGCGTGGGCGCAGTCAACGAACTTCCCGCAGTCGGGGCTGCCGCGCCCACTTTCAAGCTCAATTCAAACGAAGGCAAACCCGTGAGTCTCGCCGATTACAAAGGCAAATGGATCGTGCTTTATTTTTATCCGAAAGACTTCACCAGCGGCTGCACGCTGGAGGCGAGGAATTTTCAGCGCGACCTCGCGAAGTATGACGCGGCGAATACTGTGATTCTGGGTGTCAGCGTGGATACGGCAGAGTCGCACAAAGATTTCTGTACGAAGGAAGGATTGAATTTCAAGCTGCTGTCAGACACGGACGCGAAAGTCTCAACCGAGTACGGCTCGATCATGGAGTACAACGGCGCGAAGCTTTCCGCGCGCAACACTTTCATCATCGATCCACAGGGCAAGATCGCGAAAGTTTTTGAGAAGGTAAAACCAGGCGGACATAGTGACGAGGTGCTGGCAGCGCTAGCCACTCTTCAGAAGTCCTAAAGAACCGATCGGCCACACAGAGAGGCACAAAACCGCAACTTGTGGTTTTGTGCCTTTACTTCTTCTTAATTTCAATCACCTTCATCTCCCCCTTGCTGTTATCGATCGTGAAGTCGATACGATCGTTGACGGCCAGACCGTTCAACAGAGCGCTGTTCGTCACGGGGAATTCCATCTGCATTCCCTGCATCAAGCCCTCGATGTCTTCGTGATCGATCTCGATCGCGGGCAGCTCCGGACTGATCGATTTGATTGTTCCGACGCCGTGATAAGTGTTTGGCGACAGCGCCGCGACGCTAGCTGACGGCGTCGCAGTCGTCGCCGTAATTGGCGCAACCCGATCGCGGGCGCACGCTGCGATCAATGCCAGAGACAGACACGCAATTATTACCCAGCCTTCACGAGCCATATACTTCGTTTCTCTTTCTCCTTTGCGATATACGCGACGAACACCTTGCCATTCGACACCGCGGTCGCTGGTAACTCCGCATTCGCCGCGACGCTGATCGTCGACCCTGCTTTCCCGAGCTCAATCATTTTAGTTTCACCCGCCATACTCTGCCATACTCCGATCGCTCCGTTGTTTGCGGAGCTGAGCACGGGTGTGCCGCGAACGGCTTCCTGCGACAGTAATTGGCGCGGTGAGAAGCTCTGTCCTTTATCATTCGACTCGGCGAAATAGAGTCCGGGCGCGGTGCCTTCGCCCGCCGCGTACCAGAGCACTTTCAACTTACCACCACTGTCCACTGAAAGCGATGGACCAGAAACAGGGCAGCCCTGAAGAACCCAACGATCGTCACTCACGATCTTCAGAGATGAAAAGGTTGCGCCGCCGTCAGTCGAACTGACCACTGCGATGTGACGAAAACTTCCGGGCAAGACCTCGCGCCAACCGGCGTACAACGTTCCATCCGCAGAAATCGCGAGCGCAGTCTTGCAACAAGGACACGCATCTGACGCGACTTTCTGGTTGGGAGAAAAAGTGCGTCCACCGTCGGTCGAGTAAGCGAGAAAGAGATCGCGATTGCTTTCCATGTGATGACCCTCAGCTTTTGTCGAGGGCTCTGGCGCGTGAACGTTGCGTTCGTCGAGCCAGCCAACAAAGATTCGACCATCCTTTGCGACCGCCAGCGAGTGCATCCCGTGAGCGCCCGGGACCTTGTCGTCGTTGATCTTTACTTCGGTGGAAAAAGTCTGCGCGAGATCGTGCGAGGCTGAGAGGTAGAGATCCGTCCCGTGTTTGCCTGCCGAATCGACACGTGCGGTCCACACCACGTAGACGGCTCCATCAGCCGCGACAGCCACACTCGGCTGATCGCCGCGCCAGGCGGTTGCAATGCCGGCTTCGCGGTTTACGCGAACAGGCGAGCCTTGCATCCGGCCGTCACTATTGAACCGCGCGATCATCACGTCAGCCTGCCCGCCGTCATGATTGACCCATGTAACATAGAACGTGCCATCTGCGGCCGGCGCGGTTGCGGGCTCGGCAGCATCCACACCCAGCGCAGAGATCTGCATCGCTCGTGGCGCCGACCCGGTCATCACCAGACAACCTGTCAAAGCCGCGAGGCACAGGAAACAAAAAACTGAAATCAAAATCTTTTGCAGCATAAACATCAAAAACTCAACTTCATTCCAAATTGAAACTGCCGTGGATCGAACGCCTGTGTCGGTTGTCCAAACGCCGGCAAAGGTGTCGTGCCGGCGCCGAACGTGTTGTTCGGCACGCCGAAATTCGCGCGGTTCAGAACATTGAAACCTTCCGCCAACAATTGCAGATCGACGCGTTCGGTAAGTCGAATCGTGCGACCCAGGCGCAGATCGAGCGACGCGAAATCAAATCCGTGTCCTGTATTTCGTCCCACGCCGAGTGGGCGGTCATTGTTGTTAGTGTCGAGGTTACGATCGGTTCCGAGCAGCACGTTGAAAGGCAGACGCGAACCGTAAGTGAAAATGTACCCGAATTGGAAGCCACGCGCTTCGAACGAACCGCTCGCGACGAGACGATGACGCTGATCGTTGTCGGAGAGACCACGATCGTCGCGAATATTGAAATTGTCCTGGACGCTCGAGAAGAAGAAGTTGCCGGCGTCGTCGATCGTTTTCGAGAGCGTATACGACACGCGCACGTTGGCCCACTGCGCACGCTTGTTAAAAGAAACGACCATGCCGTCGTAATACGAATTCCCCGATCCTTCGAAGCGCGAGATATTTCCCCAGTTCGGATCCGGGCGGCCGAGGTTCGGAATACCCGCGGATGCCGGAACCGCCGGCACATTCACGTTCCGCGAAAGTATCACGTGTCGCGCACGCAGGTGGAGGTAGCCGACCGACACCACCGCATTGCCCGGCAGTTCGCGTTCGATCTGAAGATTCGCCTGGTGGCTGTAACTCACGTCGATTGCCGGATCGATGCGAGTGATGTTTGGTTTTGTCGTGAGCGTTGCAGGCTGAACACTCAATACGTTTGGAAAAACAGGCGCTCCAGGCTGCGTGGGCGACAACTGAACCACGAGAAACTTCGAACCATCGCGTTGCAGAGCATTCGAAGTGGCACGCAGCGGAATGCGATCGTAGTAGAGCCCGAAACTCGAACGCATTACTGTCTTGCGATCGCCTGGCGCCCACACGATTCCCATTCGTGGTGCAACATTGTCCGTGTCAGTCTGAATCGGATCGGGTAAGAACTGGAGGTCGTATCGCAGCCCCGCATTCAGCGTGAGATCCGGACGCACTCGCCATTCATCCTGAACAAAGACGCCGATATTCGGATTCGATTGAACCTGGTCCGGCGCGCCAAACGCCTGCTGGTAGTTGAGGTAGTTGCCACTCAGGAAATTGTTGAGCGAGCTGAACGCGTAAACGCCCTGCACAGCGCCGGGGAAGAGAATGTTGACGCGGTTGTAGAGAAAACCGCCACCCGCTTTCAGCGAATGCGCTCCGCGGATAGTCGAGATGTTGTCGACGGCTTCGAACAGGTTGATATCGCGGGCCAGCGGCGAGAACGTCGCCGTACCGAAATTCGCCACGCCCGCGATCCCGACTGCTGGTCCGACGTCGTCGTTCACCGGCGCGTCCAAACGGCTATTCGTGTACTGGACACGCAACTCATTCAACGTACGATCATTGATCGTGGTCACGTTACTGGCCTGGACTGTTTGATCCGTGTCGCCAAGACCTGTGCCGCGACTCACCGCGTTTAGTCCGCCGACCGTGCGAGAATTCACGGCGTTGATGTGATAGAGACTGTAACGCGCGCTTAGTTGGTTCCGCTGGTTGATACTGTGGTCGATGCGCGTGAAAAAGTTGGTCGTGTCAAAGCTCGCCGCGACAACGCCTGTGTTGATGAGCGAACCCGGATAATTGACGGCGCGAAGTCGATTGTTGATCGTGTTCACCGCGCCAGGCAGGATCGTTATGACCGCGGAATAGTTCCGACGCGTCTGTTCAAAGTTGCTAAAGAAAAAAGTGTTGTCGCGCCGGACTGGTCCACTGGCAGTCACACCATACTGCGCCTGCGTCAGGAGATCCTTTGTAGGCGCGAGTGGATTTCGAGCATCGAACCGCTGGTTGCGAAAGAATCCGTAGACGCTGCCATGCCAATCGTTCGTGCCGGATCTCGTAAGAATGTTGACTACACCGCCAGAAGCCCTGCCAAACTCGGCGATGCCTCCGGAAGTCACGACCTGAAACTGATCGATCACCTCCTCGCTGTAATACGTGCCGGTGAGATCCGCAGCGTCGTCGTTTGCCGACACGCCATCGAGGATGAAACTGTTGTAGAGATTGCGCTGTCCGGCGATTGAAATGCCCTGACCTGGCACCGCGGAAGTCTCCGCAAAGCGCTGGTTGCTCCCGGTGTTTGTTGGTGAGACGCCCGGGATCAGCAATGACAGGTCGAGAAAGTTTCGCCCGTTTAGCGGCAGCTCGTTCATCTCTTTCGGCCTGATGGTCTCGGTGATCTGCGTGCGGACCGTTTCAACAATCGGCACGTCTGACCCGATGTTCACCGCGGCGGAAACCTCTGCGACTTCGAGTTTGACGGGCAGGTCGAGAGCTTGACCGATCGAGACGGTCAATTGCTTCGCTACGGATGCAAACCCTGCTGCGTCGATCTTGAGATCGTAGGCGCCGGTGCGCAGGTAAGGGAATCGAAACCTGCCCTCGTGATCGCTGGTGGTTTCGACGTGTTGATTTGTTTCGACGTGAGTGGCGACCACGTTCGCGCCGCTGACAGAAGCGCCGCTCGTGTCTTCGATCCGGCCGCTGAGTGTGGCTGACGTAACGCTTTGCTGCGCCACACAGAGGCACGAAAACACAAATAGAAATAGAAGAGACAGATAAAGACGGAACATCGAATTTCCTCCCACCGGAAGATTCAGGGACTTTTATTGAAATGAAGCGAATTGGTTAGACGGCGGGCGGACCTCTGGGACTGATCTGGTCCCAGTTTTCGTTCGAGGAAAAAGAGAATGGCTGATTCTCGTCTTTAGAATAGATGACTAGAGTCGGGTTGAGATACGTGAATGGCTGAAGAATACCGCGCTCACGCCTTTGTTGGCGTTGCGAGCTCGCCATACACGCACCGCAGTCCATCGGACACGGATGATTCAGCGAAAGTGATTCAGCAGCATGTGAAGTTGTTTCACCAGTTTGGCTGTGTGAGTGTTGAGATTCCTGTTTAGAAGGCTCAGCGACGATCGTGTTCGCATCGTCTGCTGACTTCGGGTTGTCGCGGCCACACATCGGCTCCGAAATGCGAGGAGCCGGTTTCGCAGCGAGGCCTGAATCGCAATGACCTGCTTTACCAGCGCAGCAGGGCATCGTGTTTGATTTGTCGAGCGAAGCGCTGGCGATCGGCACGAGCACCGATAAAAACGACACGGCCACAAAAAGGCACAAAAAACGCAAGCTGCCTTTGCTAAACCTTTTGTTCATGTTGTGCTTTTTTGTGGCCACGGTTTCCGCACCAGTTTCATTTTGCACTTCGGACAGAAGCCGCGTGACTTCGACGTCACGTCTTCATGCATCGGACAAACGAAATGAAACTGAGTCGTTTTTTTAGAATGCGCCGACCGCGTTTTCTGTGCTGTGACGACTGGGGAGTATACACCGGCGGCAGCAGTGAAGACGAATACAGCCGCAAGCAGCGGCACGACTAACCGTTCGAATTTCATTTTAAACCCGTGGGACCGCCGGACTCTTCCTGCTCACGCCTCACTCGCGCGACCAGGAAGAGTCTCTGAAAAGGATTGTGCCGGGCGGATTTATATCGTTCCAGCAACAACCTTAACCGATTGGAACGATCCCGACTTATTGCTACTCAGACTCGCCGAGAGTTTGTACCAGGTGGTCTTCTTGCCGTCAGGACCAGGAAGGAAGACGTCTTTCTCGGCAAAAATAGCAATGATGTCCATGTACTTATTGCTACAGCGGTAAGTACCACTTGAGGTACAAATCGTGCCGGTTGCGAAACCAGTGGTACCGCCGCCGCCCGCCGTTGTTTCTGCTGCTTGTTGTTGTTGGCTCATACCTGTTCTCCTTCAGGGAAGTTCGTTAATGATTTATTGCCTCACGCATTGAGCAGAGTTGCCAGAATTAATTTGTCAACAACTCCCATCGCAGCGTTACCGATTCTCCAGGACGATACGCAATCACCATGAGCTTCGCGATCTGCCGAAAACTCTGGTTCTTGGAGTCCGCAATACGCACGAGGTAGATGTGGCCCAATTTGATCGGTGCGTTGGCGGAGGCCCGGGTTTCAGTGAAAAGTGCAGCGCCCTCCTTGAGCGTGGTCCAGACCGGTTTCGTATTGTCTTCCTGGAGAACCGTGATTTTGTTTCCTTCGAGACGTAACGAAGCAAAACCCACGGCCCCATTCTCTGCATCGTCGAAACCGTATCGCTCGCGGAGTTCGTTGTTTGTGCCGAGATCCACGATAACTGCTGCTCGATCGACTTCAATCCCCGCGACGAGAGTGCCGCCGCTTACCAGGCTGAAGTTCAGATCGCTGCAACGGTTTCCCCATTGGTGGTTCGCAATCCTCATCCCCTCTTTCCCGTCGTTGAAGCAGAACGAACGAGCCAAAGGATCCAAGGCGTACATGGTGAAAATTCCGCTTGTCTTCCGCGGCTGAGCCGCCTTCTCATCAGGAGTGGTCGGCGTTTGTGCGCGCAGAGTCTGTGCGGAACAAAACGCGATCAATACTGCTGAGACGATCAGAAAAGTCTTCTTCATGAAATGCGCCCCCCAGAATCAAGAATTTCGTAAACAGCTACCGGGTAGCCACGCGAGTCAGCGGCACCAGTTCCTGAAACTTCTTGTACTCGATGTGTCTCGCTTCATTCCGCCGTCTTAGTTCTTTGAAGTAGACGAACGGGACGAACTCGGGACCGTTCTCGTTGGTGATCCAATCGTTGGGGAGAACGTAGTCAAGCTTGTATAGATCCACATCGTTCTGGCACAGGTTCAGCGTCTCTGTAACGGCCTTAACGAGCAGAATGTTATTTAACGGAAGAGGCGCAGAGAGCGAGTTGTCGTACGTGTAAAGGAGCATGCCTTCGCGTGCGCGTCGTTCCCACTCCTGCACGATCTTCGAAGCTCTTTCATATTGCCTGGAGTTGATCTCGAGTCGCAGGATTACTTCCGAATCGCCGCGCGCTTCTCTGAGATACTCCTTGTAAGTGTCGGGTGGAACAGCGCCAAACGTCGCATAACCCTTGTCGGAAAAAATTCCGGCAGCATCGATTTTCGCCTCGCCTCCAGCCAGCTTGATGACGACCGGAAACGCGGAACCGCTCCTGTCGTAGAACTCGTTCTGACGTGCGACCAAGACGATGAAATACCGATCGGGATCTACTTTGGTCCATCTCGTTGTTCCAGCGAGGCCGGGTATCTCGCAGGTGATGGATGAGTCGTCGAAACTGACCACTTTCATGGCAGTTTTCGTTCGATCGAAAATTCGGTTCTTGCCGGTTGCCGTGAACGAGACTTCGCCAGGAGTTTTCGGATTGGTCAGATTCTCGAGCGAGTATTTTGCAGTAGCGACTTCACGAGGTTGTTCGGTGCCGGAGACTGACAGCACTCTCACCACACCTTTATCGTCAAAAGTGTAAAGACGTGCTTCAGTGGTCGAGATTTGCGCTTTCCAGGTCCCGACGATGTCGAACTCACATCTCTTCCGTTGGGCCAAAGCCGTTCCGATTGACCCCCAAATGATAAGCGCCACTAGCGAGATTATGGCATTTCGTTTCATAGCATTTACCTCGTTGGCCCGAGTGGATTCAGCACTACGCGCCGATTTGAGTTGGACCAGGGAATAGAAGCCGCGCGAGCAGCTCCTATTCCCGGTCTGTCATGCGACCGCCGGAACCGAAGTCCGTAGCGGCCCGTTGCCGCGAGACGTAGACGGTCAGAAACATTCAGACGCTATAGCGATAGCCGTGTTTCTTGCGGTCCTCATCGATCTGCTTTTGGACCTTCTCGTATTCGACAACCATCTCCGCGTAGGACTTTTCACTGTCCTGCCACGAAATGTGCCTCATCACATTCTTATGGCTGGCGAATGCCTGGACCATGCCCCAGGAGTTTCTTTGATCGTTGACGACGCGCAACATGCCGCCGTGCAACGCATCATCAAGATCGAACCCCGGGTGGCTCATCGCAAACAGTCTGAAGCGGATGGTCTCGAGGTCATATGCATTTCCGGTCAGGAAATACCACCCTGGCAGATCCGCTTTGTTTTTCCGCGCATACTCTTTCAACGCGGCCGGCGTGTCGTCCTGGGGTTTTATGGTCAGCGAGTAAATGAAGAGATCATTTCCCATCCGAGGTTTCAGCTCGTTGTAGATCTGTTTCAATCTCTGAGTGACGATAGAGCACGAACCTCCGCACTCTGCGTACATGAAATTGATGATCGCCTGCCTGCCTCGGATCATGTCGTCATAGAACCTGACCTCTTCGTTGTCGTGTGTTCGGAGCAAGGCATTTGTGTACCGCCCAGCACCAGGTGAGTACGGATGCGGTGTATATGCTCTGGTTACGAGTTTTCTTCTTTCCATTAGGCACCTCCTCATTCTTCTGGTGGTGGTGGTTCAACGCAAACCAGTGAGTCTTGACAGACTTGTCTGTCTGCCTGGCACTGATCAAAGGACGCCTGGTCAGGACAAATGTCCCAGCGCACCATCATGAATGCATCTTCGTGGGCCATGTTGTGGCAGTGGATCAAATACCTGCCGTTGTAGTCCCTGAATTGCATCTTGACCAATGCGCCTTGCGTGGCCTCCATTCGACTCACGTCTTTTCTACCCGAGAACAGCGGCGGTACTACCCCCGGAGCGGGTGTCGGCACGCCGTTTACAAATCGCTGTAGAGTACGAAACTCTTCGAAGTGTATGTGGACCGGATGCGTCCACGCAGAATTGCCGACGTTGTTGTTAATGGTCCACTCTTCGACATTGTTCCTCGGAATACAGTGAGCCGGATGTTCCGCATCGAACAAGCATCCGAGCTCTCCGTCGCCACCTGCCGGGTTACCGAAGTCGTCTTTTGGCCTCCTGACCCTGAACTGGCGCGGTGGCACGTTCTGAGTGAAGGTCGGCGGGAAGTTGTGCGGCGGACTATCAGGACACGCCGGATCACGAACAAACTGCCACTCGAAACTGGTGTTGGTCGCCGGCAAGGTCGGATACGTGCACAGGGGGTTCGGAATCGGCGGTGTATCTTTCGGGAACCACGTCTCCCTGGCCACTACGTCAAACCGCAATATCACTTGTCCGATATCGAGGCCGCTCGGGAAACCTGGCGGGTTGATGTTCGGAGTGCCGTTGACTCGCATTATCCCGGTTTCCTTCAGGTAGAGCGTGTCGCCCGGGTTGTAATTATTGAAGTCAATGATGATGTCGTAGCGTTCAGCTACGCTCACTCGCAGTCCACCCGGAGTAAGACCCGGATTGGTGGTGGAGTTGCTGTTACCGATATTCGCACCATCGTCGATATCGAGTGGATGCTCGAGGAAGTTTGCGTCAGTGGCGATCACCTTGATCGTTTGAACTCGAGCGACGTTGCTGGCATCTGCCTTGACGAGCGTAAGGTTCCAATCCCTGGTCGGTCCGGTGTTGAGAATGCGGAACCGATACTTCCGCTTCCTGACCGTCAACTTGGGCTGAATCTTTCCGTTGACGATCCATTTGTTGGTGCCGCCTACGGAGTTGACCATTTCATTGCGCCCGTTGGCGTCAAGGTTGCAGAACCTCTTATCGGTAAGAATGATAGGAAAGTCAGTGACACCGTAGATTCCCGGCAGTTGGAGCGAGCCCTGGCTCGGATGTTCATGTCCGGGGTCAGTCGAGTCGTAGACGATGTACATGCCGTTCATGCCCATAAAGTTATTGGGGAGCGTGAACGCGGCGCGGTGATCGTGGAACCAGAAGGAACCCATCTTTTCTTTTGGATCGCCGACGCCGTCCAAACCCGGGTTGCCGCCAAAGGCGTCAATACCGGCATAGACATTCGGATAAAGATGGTCTTTATAGAATCCACGTGTGAAAAAGTCGCCGGCGAAACCATCGCTCTCTGAGCCATGGTGACCGTTGTGCAGGTGGATCGTCATCTCATTTCTGCCAAACGTGCTGGTGACTGCCGGTAAGCTATTTCTGAATCGGACGATCGTGGATTTGCCGTATCTCTGTAGCGGCGTTGGGGCCGGATACACACCGTTGAAGCCCCACACGTACGTGTCACCGAAATCAGAATGGAACTTATGCAGGCCAGCTTTGGCTTCCATTGAGTACAAGAAATGGGCTGGTGTGAACTGCGCCCAGCGTTGATGGGGATCGCGCGGAGCTTCACCCGCAGCGGTATTTCGAAACTCTTGAGGCGGTGGGATCAATTCGTCAAGATCTACCGCAGGAAACGGCGCCGTGAATTCATCCACAAAAGGTGTGTGGCTTGGTCCAGGTCCTGGATTGATGGTGTTGCCATTCGCGTCTAGATCGCAACGAATTGGCTCTGTAATCGTTTGCTGAAAGCCCAGCGCCTCGGTAGGAGTCAACAGGGATGGGGCCAAGACTCCTGCGGCCCCGGCTGCTGCTCCTATCTTCAGCACAGTTCTTCTACTGATTGTGCTTTCAGTCTTCTCGTCGATTTCCGGCCGGTTGTTTGCCTGCTCTATAGGCATAGAATCTCCTTTCAGCCGTTTGGGTTTGGCCTCAAAAACAAAAACCTTTAACTGGTGGTTATGACCTTTACTCGAAGAGTGTTCGCTATTGGCTCCCGAATCCTGATCTAACTTCCCGACAAAGGCGATCAGTTTGAAAGGCAGGGCTTAGCTGCTGAAACAGTTGAGTAACGTCAGTTGACTTTACGAACGAAACTTACACTCGATGGAACTTCATTTGTGCGTTGTGCTGAATCGGGCGCAAGATTACGCTGCAATTTTTTGAAGAACAAGCTCTCTTGCTTGGCGTATTTTGTCGTTCATTAGCGAATCTTGCTTCTAAATGAAACTGAATTTCACTACCGTGGTCCATACTCAATTCAGGCATGCAAACATGTAAATGAACAAGTGCAACGATGGCAAAATCGAATGCTTTGCGATCTCTGCGAGCTGTTGCCGGACCTTACTTGGTTGTTTCCCGTTGTGGCCGTTTCCGTTCCCTGTGTCGTTGTTTTTGAAATGCGATCGGTACAGGGCAGGAGAGTATCCGTAAGTCGATTTGAAATCGCGCACGAAGTGACTCTCGTCGTTTAGACCAACCTGGTAGGCGATCTCCTTCACACTCAGAAAACTCGACTCCAGTAAATTCTTGGCCCGCTCCATCCGCAGCAATCGCAGATAACGGATCGGAGGCATGCCAACGTCCGATTTAAAAATGTGACAGAGACGCCAGACGGAAAGGTTTACCGATTGAGCGAATTCTGCGAGCGACAGTTCACCACGAACGTCTTCTCGCATCATTTTGATGATTTTTTCTACTCTTGTATCCAATCAAACACCAGAGGGAGATGTTTAAGTCAAACCCATTTTTACAACCGTGGATGAGCAGAGCTCTCCATAGTCAAATTAAGATGAGCAGCAGTGAGGTGAAAATCGGGTTCTGGGCGGACTTACTTAATGTGGCAAAAACTGAGTCGGGCAAAAAAAATCAATCGCAGTTTGCGAGGTTGCGAAATCCCTCGAATAAGATTTGGGAGTTTCTCGTTTCGAAGGTCGCGCTTTAATACTACACGCAAGAAAACGTTGTCAATGGTGACACAAATTTGTGACTAATTGAAAAGACGAGCTTTACGTTGGGTTGCATAAATTCCTGTAATGCGACTGGTGAGAACACAAAAGGCACAAAATCAATACGAATGATCTGTGCCTTTCGTGGATAAGAAGATTTAATTAGCTAGCGTTCTCGAGACTGAATTGCTCGAGAAGTTCGGCACCCAGATTTGTGAGCCACCAATGACGACGGAGAAGGGGCCCTTGCCGGTTGTATATGTAGCGACCACGCCTCCATCCGCGGGATTGAGTTTCACTAATTGATTGTCGCCGTGCGCGACTACCCAAACACTCGTTCCATCAGAAGTGACTCCCGCAGCTCCATCACCAACTTTAAATTCACCGAGATTGAATCCATCGCTGGCCCGAAGCTTGGTCACGCTCTTGCTGAAAAAGTTTGTTACCCAGAGACTTTCGCCTTGAGCGGCGATTCCGAATGGACCGCGGCCCACAGCGTACGTCCCCAACACGGCGCCGGCGAGACTCAAACGCGTAACAGAGTTGCTGAAATTGTTGACTACAAACATGCTGTTTGCAGCAAACACCAACCCCATCGGGCGCTTACCGACTGCGAACGTCCCGAGAACCGCGCCCTTCGGGCTGAGCTTCGTTACGTTATTGCTGTTCCGGTTGGCGACCCAAATGTTCGTGCCGTCAGTCGCCAGCCCGCCTGGGCCATCGCCGACGGTGTAAGTCGCGGCGACAGCACCTGTTGACGGCGTCACTTTCGTCACAGTGTTGCTAAACAAGTTCGCTACGTAGAGCGATCCCCCCGTATAGAGCAACGCTACGGGTCGTTTACCAACCGCAAACGTTCCTGCGACTGTACCGTCGCTGACTCTGATTCGAGTTATCGAGTTGTTGAACTGCGTTGCTACCCAAACATACGTGCCGTCGAAGGCTGCGGCTTCGGGACCAGTGGATAGGCCACCGGCCCCCATGTCACCATCGAGCAGGGTGCCACCGGTAACGCCTTGCGTCGACGCGCCACCGCTGCCGAGGGGAATCTCGTTCATCTGGGTCTGCGCCCTGATAACACTCGGCATTGTTGTGGCGATCACCAATAACAACGCCAGCTTGAAAACTCTTCCTTTAAGAAGAATCATTTGCCACCTCCATTCGCTTTCTTCTGCGCCGAGTTTGTCGGCCAATCAACCCAGCTCAGCATTTCGGCAATCCATTCCGGCGACGACATTCCCGGGCAACCACCCCATCGTTCCAACGGTTCGTTGCCATATTTGAGTACCCCGATGTGATTGGACAGATCCTTATCAACCAAGGGGTCGGGATCGACAAAGCCGAGTTTGCGTCGAATCGTTTCCATGTCGTCAACGGAGCCGGTCAGGAACAACCAGCCGGGCTTCACTTTGTGCATCTGTGCATAGTGTTTCAGCGCGGTGACGTTGTCCTGCCTGGGCTTTAGCGTAAACGAATACATGAAAATATCTTTACCAACGCGATCGCCCAAAATCGTCTGCAACCGCACCAGGTTCCTGGTGATCGGTGTGCAGATACCTTCGCACTGCGCATAAAACATGTTGAAGATCACGATCTTGTCTTTGACAAGGTCATCGTAGAACTTCAACTTGCGCCCGTCTTGAGCGGTCAGGACAAGATTCGGGAAATAGCGGTCCCTGGTCCTTTCTCGCGACGGTATTGTTTTGAACTTCGGGTTCGCTTCCGGCTCCTGCGCGTGAGCGAGTAACGGCACGGCAAACGGCGCGGCCCCGAGCGTCGCTATCAAACTTCTGCGTTTCAAGTCCGTCATAAGATTTCCTTTCTTCAGGTTCGGAGTCCAGGTTTCCTGCGCGAGAGTCGCGCGGGTTACCACACAAACGACACTAGGGGTTCGTCTTGTTGTCGCCGACGTCGTCGATCTCGCCGAGCACCATCATCGCGTGATCTTCGTGGACCACGTTGTGACAGTGCAGCGGGAATCTGCCGATGAAGTCGCGGATGCGAAGATAGACCTTCGCCTCCACGTTGTGCTCTAACCTGAAAACATCTTTGCGGCCCTTCTGAATTATTCCCGAGTTTGCCGGCGCATTACCGTTTATCGTAAGAGTTTGAAACTCTTCGAAATGCATGTGAATCGGATGTTGCCAGCCGCCGGAGTTGTTCTGAAACACCCACTTCTCCACGGTGTTGCGTTTGATCCTGAAGCGTGGCGGCTGGTTGCAGCCACCCACAAGCTGGCCGTTGACCTGCCACTGCCCGTTGCCTCGCTCGAACCGGAAGGTGCGAGTGATTCGCTCCTGATCGGTGGTGTTCGGGAACCCGTAGAAGTAAGTACCCGCCGGAATAGTTGCGGGATTCACGCTGTTGTCGGGCACTACCGGACCATCGACGATGATCTGAAGTATCTTCGTTCCCTGACCAGCACCGAGAACGTCTCCGGTAGGACCACGTCCGTCATCCTGTTCCAGACGATTCTCGAGATAGAACGTCTTGCCCGCCTCGTTGGTGAAATCGACGATTACGTCGACGCGCTCGGCTACTGAGAAGCGAGAGCTGTTCACTTGAACCGGCCGTTCCATGAGGTTGCCGTCGGTCGAGATCTGCCAGAACGACTTCGTGCTGTTGTTCGGTCCCAGCACAAACATCTGGTAAAAGCGTGACGGTCCGGTGTTCAACCAACGGAAACGATAACGGCGCGGGCTGACGTGTAACACGGGGTTGATCTTGCCGTTGACCAGGAACTTGTCGCCGAGAATTCCATCCGTATTGAACAGATCGAATTTCAGTAGACCGGTCTGGTCGTCGAAGACCTTATCGTTGAAGACCATGTAAATGTCGAAACTGGTCAGCGGATTCTGGCCGTCGCCGAAGCTTGGGAGCCGGAAGCCGGTGTTTTCGTCACCAGTATCGCGTTCGTTGAAGAGAATGTAGGTTCCGGCGAGACCCTTATAAGTGTTCTCAGCCGTGTGGTCGATGCTATGGTCGTGATACCACAGTGTGCCCATTGCCTCCCTGATATCGCCGCCCTGCGCCTGGTGTGTCGATTTCACGCCGGCATAGACATTCGGGTAGTGATGATCGTAGAACTGGCCGCGCTCCATGAAGAAACACGGAAAGCCGTCGCTCTCCAGCGGTGTATGACCATTGTGCAGGTGCGTTGTAACTGACGGTAAACCGAAACCACCGTTGTTTGCCGGGAGGTTGTTGTGCAAACGAAGGAGCACTGAACCGGCCTGGGGATTGCCGAGGTTGCCGTAGCGCTCGACGATCATTGGACCAGGGACAACGCCATTGAAAGTCCAGAGAGGTTGAAGTGGAAGGTCGCCGTGAACTTGCAGATTTGCAAGCTGCTCCGACATTTCATAATAACGAACCGGTGGGAAGTCGTCCCATGCCTGGTGCGGCACGGTTCGCGCTTCACCTGCGCCTGTGTTCGGGATTTTTTGGGGCGCGGGGTTGAGTGACGCGAGTGGAACCGTCGGAAGCACGGGTAATCTCGGCATCAGGTCCTGCCAGGGAGTGGTTGGCGGACTATTCGGATCGTCGTTGTCGAAAGAACCGCGCGTGTTAAGAGGGTGTGCGCTCAAACCTTTTTTAGGGATCAGCATACCGGCGCTGGTAAGCAGTCCCATCTTGAGCAGATCGCGCCGTTTAAAACCGGCTGCAATCAGCTCGCGACGATTGTTCGCTGCTGTTTGCTTTTCCTTTTCTTTTCGTCGATTTCGTTTGGAGATGTACGCCATCGGTAAACTCCTCCTATTGAGAGCCCAGGCTCAAGGGGTTGTCGTTCTGGTTTATCCGACACTACTCCGCAACCGATTTATTGGTGTGGCAAAGCGGTCGAATGCTACTTCTGAAGTAAATTAATCCCGGATAAGTAACAAACTTTACCTATCGGGCGTCGGCGGAGTTAGGTGAGGAGCGCCCACCAACTTGAATGCGCAGCACTCTGTGAGTGGAGGCGTAGTTACCCGTCATCGGCTCGGGGGGCGGGAACAGTCGATGCACTTCTGGTTTACGATGCGTTTCGAAGCGCGCGCAATGTATTATTCCTCCGAGGCGAAAGTCAAGTACAAAGGTGCGGAAAAATTCCGCAATAATTCTGTGTGCAACGTCTGTGTACTTTGTGACAACTGGGTTTGTTGAATGGGCATCGTAGCGATCAGGAGGAGGATTCTTTTTCATGACATCAATTCGTATCGTCTGTGCAGTATCTCTCGTTGCGTTACTGGCGCTCTCGGCGGCGATGACTCCGGCTCAAAAAACTTCTTCTCGCACGCGCGACGCGGCTCGCCATGCAGGTGAAGCTTCAGAAACGTTTACGGAGATCATGAACGTCAAAGACAAAGCGATTCCGAAAGAACTGCTCGATACTGCTGAGGCGATCGCAGTGTTTCCCGGCGTCCTCAAGGGTGCGTTTGTCATCGGTGGACGAAGTGGTCAGGGTGTGATCAGTCGTCGTGTAAAAGGAGGCTGGAGCGCTCCGGCGTTTTTCAATCTCGGCGGCGGCAGTTTTGGACCACAGATCGGCGCGCAAAAAACGGATTACGTTTTGCTCATCATGAACCAGAGTGGTCTCGATGGTTTACTCAAAGACAAGTTCGAACTTGGCGGCGAAGTAAGTATCGCTGCTGGTCCAGTCGGGCGTGAAGCAGCAGCCTCAACCAATCCGCGACTTGATGCAGGAATTCTTTCATACTCACGCAGCAAAGGTGTGTTCATCGGCGCAGCTTTGAAAGGCGCAATGATCACTCCCGATAACGATCTGAATGAAGCCGTCTACGGCAAGAAGGCCGACGAAGTACTCAAGGGCGCGCCGCTGACATTCGCACAGATGCCAGCTTCGGTCCGCATCTTTCCGCGCACTCTGGTGCGTTATTCGATTCGCTGAAAGATTGATCACAACAAACCCTTGACGCTTTCGTTTGTGCGACCTAGAATGCTTCGTCGCCCTAAGCGGCCGCATATTCTCATCTTTCGAACGTACAAGCGGGAAACTAATCAAGACTGCTGAACGAAATGCTCCCACGAACGCAGCGACAAAAAGAGATTCTCGATTACATCACTCGCTTTCTCGAACGCCACGGTTACATACCGTCCTACGCACAAATCGCGCGACAGTTTGGAGTGAAGTCGCGTGCGACGATCGCAAAGCACATCGCAGCACTCGAACGCCGCGGCCTGTTAGTCCGTGAACATGAAGAGGGCTCGTTCGCGCTGAACGTCAAAGTCGAAGATAAGAGCAGCGACTCGCTGTGTGAAGTCAAAGTGCTGGGGAAGATTGCCGCTGGTGCGCCGCTCGAAGTAGTGGACGACGAGGAACGCATCCCGGTGCCGCGCTTTCTGCTTGGACGCGTGAAGCCGGATCGAGTTTATGCATTGCGTGTTAAAGGCGACTCGATGATCGACGAGCACATCTGCGACGGCGATATCGCGTTGATCGAGAATCGCACAGACGCACGCGATGGTGAGATTGTTGTGGCGCTACTCATCGAAGAAAACCAGGCGACCTTGAAGCGACTTTATCGACGCGGCATGAACGTCGAGCTTCAGCCGGCTAATTCTCAACTGCAACCACTCACGGTTCCGGCCAGCCAGGTGCGCGTGCAGGGCATCTTCCGCGGGCTGCTTCGTCCGAGCACCTAGGCGGCGGGGCGGTTCTGTTTTGTGTGCCTTTTGTGGCTAATTTCCTAACCTCTAAAAACCTCTAAACGGCATATTTTCAGGGCGTTGCAGCCAATTTTCACTGGGGTATTTCGCCTCTGCGCCTATCAAGTGCAGTGTGTAGGCATGCCTCGACCGAGGCGATCTGTTTTCAAAGCTGCGGTGCGGCAGTAGACCGTGCAGCAGGATCAAACTTCCTTTTGACACTTCGAGTGGGACGAGCTCACTTTCCGGCCACGGCGTCGTGTCGTAAGTTTCAAACTGCATTGCGCCGTGCGTGCGCACCCAACGGGACTTCAAGCCGTGTCGATGTCCACCGGGAATGGCCCAGAGGCAGCCGTTCTCGATGGTTGCATCCTCCAGCGCGAACCATAGACCAGCGATGTCGATGGGTTCTGTGTAAATGAACGTGCTGTCCTGGTGACACGTAACCTCGCCGCCGATGTTCGGCTGTTTGAAGATGTACATCGATTGGACCAGCAGTGCATTCTCAAGTCCGATCGCTTTAGCAAGATCTCTTACTTTATCGCTGCGTGAGAAGCGATCGAAGAGCGGATCGAGATCGTGGAGCGCGTGGCCTATCTTGTTGATCGACTTTTCTTTCTCGTACTCGAGCGTGCCGTCTGCGTTGAAGGCGTTTTCTTCGAAGAAGAAGCGAATCTTGTCGCCTGACGTCATGAAGTATTCATCTGTGAGTCGATTCTGTTCGCGTGTCGAAAAGATCGACACCACCTCCGCTGGATCGAACTCCTGGACCAACTCCTTCGCCCTCGCGCGCAACTGATCGCAAGTAGCTTCATCCACAAACTCCTCGAGCACGAGAAATCCCACGTCTCGATATTGTTGAACCTGTCGACTGTTCATATACTTCAGGCGGGCGTTAATTGCATCTATGAACCTTTCAGTAAATCTCTGTTACCAGATTTCTCTCGCCTTCCTTGGACCGCTTCGCAAGCTCGGTTCAAGGACACCGTCGATCACACGTTTCGATTCGAACGAACAATACTTCGAGCAGCGAGTGGCCGACACCAGTCGCTACCGCGAGCTGTTTAAGCGTTTCGTCTCGTTCAAGGATAAGACCGTCCTCGAACTGGGTTGCAATCGAGGTTACCTGCTTCATAGTTTTTTACAGCACGAAAAATTCAACGCGATCGGAGCGGATCTGGTTTCATATTACCTGAAGGATGCGCGGCGGGATTATGGCGACATCATTGAGTTTATTCAAACAACACCGACAACCATCCCTTTGCCCGACAACAGTGTCGATGTTGTTTACACGATTGATACCGTCGAACACCTGAGCCAGCCTAAAGAGATCTTCATGGAGGTTTTTCGGGTGCTGAAACCAGGCGGGCAGTGCTTAGTACATTTCAATCCCTGGCTTAATCCGCATGGCAGTCACCTTGAAGACATCATTGCGTTTCCCTGGCCGCATGTGTTCTTTTCGATGGATACGCTGTTGACAGTCGCAGCGAAGCTTTACGACTCGCCTGAATACAAGACGACCTGTTATTTTTTGGACCAGGAGGGAAAAAAGAAGCCAAACCCATATCTGGATCATGACTCCTGGGGCGTTTACGTGAACCAGATGACGATCAAAAAGTTCAACCTGCTATTAAACGAGCTGCCATGTGAAGTTAGACACCAGGAGCGAATAGGTTTTGGAGGGACGACGTTCAAGATCAGCCGGGCAGTGCGAGGGCTGGCGCAGGTCCCGCTTTTTGACGAATTCTTCACCAGTGTTCTTTTTACCGTCCTGACAAAACCAGACGGGCGTTAGATTAATCTGGTGAGTACATACAGCAGCACAAGCCCTAGCAGAATACCAATCGCGCCGGCGACGACTGTTTTGGACCAGTTGCGACCGACCTGTATCTTTGGTACACCCGATGCACCCTCAAACTCGGCGCTCATCTGATAGTCCTTCTTTCGCTGGTCCATCAAATCGGCATTGTCGACGAAGTTTACGATGTCTCTCGAAGCGTTTGCGTATTTGATCTCGCCGCGTTTCTTTTCCGCAACCAGTCGCATCGCTTCTTCAGCAGCCTTTGCCTTCACTTGCGCAGCTTGTTCATCATCGAGATCGGTGAAGACATCGTGCGAGTCGTTTATTGGTCAGCGATTCAGTTTTACGTAACAACAAAACGGGCATCAACATGTTCGTCGCCGGAGCGGATGGCAACGGAGCTTCGATCGAACGCACACGTTTTGAAAGCAACGAGGTCGGACTTTTTCACTTCGGCGGTAACTCAGCTGCGGTCAGCAACAGGTGGCGAGCGGAAATGGAACCGCGTTTTTAACTGCGGGTGGCGGCAGGATTGAATTGTTCCACACGGTAGCGAGCAAGAATCACACGGGCGTCAAAGCCGATGGCGGAATCATTCGCATTGCGTACTGCTCCATCACGGGAAACAGCACCGGCATCTCTGCGAGTGGCGGCACGATCGGAACGATGGGCAACAACATGGTCGTGAACAACGACATCGACGTGACGGGATCGATCAACGTCGTGACGTTTGTGCCGCGATAGTTAGTGAGAATTATGAAAGGAGGTAAAAAAAGGGGACATCACGTCAAGAAGCGCTTGCACGTCGTGCGAGCGCTGCGGATTGCCTTTCGGGATCCGTGGGATCACTCCTGAGACCCGCGCAATAACTTTCAGGATCGGCGCGATCGCTTTTAGTATGCGCGGGATCCTTTTTGAATTGCAGTGCTAACCAATCAAGGCTGTCGTAAATGGCATCGAGGATCCGTCGAACCCTATGTGTACTTTCGCAGGTATCGTCCAGGATCTGACAGACCCAAGTCGTTACACGTCAAATCCCACATAGGGATCCGGGCAAACCTACATAGGTTCTCGTTGATCTCAATTATCATCTCCGAAATCCAAACAAAAATTTTGCAGCAGAAAGAAAGGTAAGCCGCAGATTCACACGGATAAACGCAGATCCGATCTGTGTTATTCGCCAAATCTGCGGCTTTGCGTGTTCTGCTTTATGGTGTAAGGGTACGGACTAACAGTTCGTCTTCAACGACTGCAATCTGAGCGTCTACGATTCCATAAAGGTTCGACTTGCCGCAGACGGTAAAAGCAAAGTGCTTCAACACGTTCGCAAGTCGTTTGGGATGCGTTGAATTTTCCAAAGTTCCGATCAGCACGAACAGCGCCGCCGCACATTCATCACCAGCCCGACAAATGATTTCTGCGAGTGCCTGGATCTTTTCTTCACTTGAATCGTCTTCGTCGTTGGCTTCGGGTGCTAGCGAGAAGTCGGTCGCATCAATGAGTCTTTCACCGGCATCGGCACGCCGCACCAGATCGGCGAGCCACGGGTCATTCGTCTCATAGCCATAACGGACAATGGTTCGCCACTGTGGATCGATCGAACGATCGTTTATCACGGACTGAACGCGACGTCTGAGTGCATCGCTGATTGTGATTTGAGTTGTTTCGGTTACGTGAGGTGTTTGTTCGAGCGCGGTTGCGCTACTATGAGTAGTCATGAGCTTCTTCCTTTCTTGAGAAGGTTGAGGTTCTAGGGTCGATTTTGTGTTGCTGCACAAGTCGGCCCGCTTCGTTTTTAGGAGGCGCGCGAGCACTATAGCACAATAATTTTCGCTTGGATCGCTTAAAAAGAATGCAGGAGAGGGCACGATCCGGTGCGATTTACAAATCGAATAACAAAACTCATGGTTCGTCGAGTTGCTGTTGAGTAACTGTCCTGGTAAGGATGGTGCTTCAATTTTGGCCCAATAACCAAAAAGGTGGTCTGGTTCTGCAAAGTGGGTACATTGTGCGTCCATGCCTGAATGCTCGGTTCGTTTTAAGAAGGAGACGATTTAAAATGGCGAAGGCCAACACAATACGGAAAGCTTCGACGCAGAAGGCCTCGCGTTTTAGTATTCGTGCATCAGCCACCCAAATGAGAGTTATAGCGGAAGCGGCTCGTATTAAAGACACGACGATTAGTGACTTTGTGCTGGAACAGTCTCTCACAGCGGCGCAACAGGTCATCGCTGATCAGGTGCAATTTAGGCTGCCCAAAAAGCAGTGGAAGGAATTCTGTGATGCGCTTGATGCGCCGCCAAAAATGATCCCTGCATTGCGTAAACTTCTGACCAGGCGGGGACTGTTCGATGCCCGCTGAAAAATCTTAATCCGCCGGCACTGCTAAACAAAGACCATGAACGTAAATTTTTTCGACTGTGGCGTGCCGGCGCTTAATGACTACCTCAAAAAGTATGCTTTCCAAAATCAGAAGAAGTACGCCGCGAGGACCTATGTTGCAACGCGCGGCAATCGAATAGTCGGTTACTACTCGCTCGCCTACGGCTCGGTATCGTTCGAAGAAGCTCCGCAAAGCGTAAAGTCCGGACTGCCGAGACATCCAATTCCAGTGATTCTCCTGGCGCGATTGGCCGTGGACTCAACTGAACAAGGAGGCGGTTTAGGGGCCGCGTTGCTCAAAGATGGCCTACGTCGAACGATACAGGCGGCGGAGATCGCCGGTTTAAGGGCAATGCTCGTTCATGCGAAGGACGATTCCGCTAAACGTTTCTACGAGAAGTTCCGCTTTGAGCCGTCACCAATCGATGCCTACCATTTATTTCTGAGGCTTTCGGATATTCTTTCGAGTCTTAGATAGCATTGCGGCTCACAAAAAAGGCGGCCCGGAGACTGCCTTCATTATTGCGCTAAATTGTTGTACAAACTTACATTTACTGGGGGCTCGCTGCCGGAATTGAACCGACGACCTTCTAATTACGAATCAGACCAACGACAATAGAGCAAGTAGATTCAATTCAACAGGTTGCAGCCACAGCGGTTTTGCAGGGATTTTTGATGATTCCATACTCAGCTTGATCGCTTCCTCATGCCTTTATATAAATTCGCGTCACAATTACGTCACAAAGAAGGGGACGTGGAATCGACCTAATGCTTTGAGTTGCCGGTTTCATTATTACTGGGACTCGGTATAACAAAAGCGCTTCAATGATTGACAAGTGGTAAACGCAGGTCACTTAATGGAAACTGCGGTCCTGGTTTATGAGGACGAGATAAACGTCGGAGGTTTTACCTCAAATTCCAACCTTCATAGTGCGGCGGTTACTTCTACTTCCCAATGGAGTGATCTAATGGCTAAATCAACGAAAAAACCTAACCCAGCCACATCCAAAGCTCCGGCAAGTGCCCCTAGATTTCCTTACGCGACAACACCAAACGCGCTCCGCAAGTTTCTAGAGTTAGTACCGAATAAGCCAAAGCCCCCTAAAGTTAATGCCCATCTCCTGCGTGCATGGGGATTAAAGAATACAAACGATCAGACACTCATCCGCGTCTTGAAGGCGCTAAAGCTTGTCGGGGCGAATAATGAACCAACCGAGCGTTACACAGAATACATGTCTCCTCTGAATGGTCCAGGCGTTCTGGCAGAAACTGCGCGCGAGGTCTGGGCTCCTTTGTTCATCAGTTCCCACGAACCGCACCGCGAGGACGACAGAACACTGAGAAATTACTTCAATGTTCATTCGGGAGGTAGCGAGGGAACAATCGCACTTCAAATCCAGACCTTCAAGGCCGTTGCGGATCATGCAGACTTCGGAGCCGAGCCTAAGCGCGGTGGGGCGGGAGTGTCGGGGCAGACAATGACGGAGGGTTCAGGGAAACCAGGCACTGGTGCTCAAGGATCTGGCGGCGGACCACAAATCCACATCGACCTTCACATCCATCTACCTGAAAACAAATCTCGCCGGGACTACGAATATATTTTCGAAGATATCGCGCGCTACATATTTGGGCGCGATGTCGGAGGGGATTCCAATGACCGAGACTGACTCTGCTGCGCGCCTCGCTGATGCAGCAAGTCGCCTAGGCCAGAAATACGGAAAAAACAGTCTTGCTGCAGTCGAATCAGACTCAGTTCGCGTCGGGCGCATTGTTAAGGCATTGGACGAATTCATGGAATGCGTCCGCTATTTGAATACGAGACGGAGCACCGGTGCAATTCTGAATCTTGATTCCGAAGCGGCGGTACAAGACGCCATTTATCTCATGCTCCGCCCTTGGATTCTTGACTTGGTGCCGGAGAATCCCACAGACAAGGTCGCAGGCCGATACACAATCAAGGACTTTCTGAGCAAGGCGGCACGAACAGTAGTCGAAGCTAAATATATTAGGGACGTAAATCACGGCAAGATTATTTCAAAAGAACTTCATGATGACATAGAGACCTATCGGCATCATCCATCATGTCGCTATCTCATATTTTTCATTTACGATCCCAATGCTGTTATTCCTGACCGCGCCGCTCTTGAGCGTCAGATTGTGGTTGAACGCGTTTATGATGGTGTCCCGCTTACTTGCTACCTGATCCTGAAGCCATGAGGGACCCGGTGACATCTAGGCCAAATCTCAAATTGCGCATAGTCCAGAACCGTTGTTGGCGATCAAACCGTACGAAGCGCGCCCAGGAACAGATTCGTGAATTGTCTTGGACTAAATCATGTAATACAGGCAGTTTCACAGACTAGGTTGGTCAATGTTACCCTTCTGGCATGCCGAACCTGAATCTCAACTATCCCGCGCTTCTTGAAAACTTTGGAGCGGATGCTGTGACGAATCGCGGTGAGTCACGCGCCTTCTTAGCGTGGTTTCTTGAGAATTATTACCGCCTCGATGACACTGAAGTTGATGATTGTATCTGCGATGGCTTTGGCGATATGGGAGTCGATGGCATCTACGTCAACGACCAGCTGTGGCAAGTGGACGTTTTTCAGTCACGCATTCATAAAACAGACAAGACGTTGGGTGATACCGCGCTTAAGGAATTTCACGGCAGCCTGTCACAGTTCAAAGATGGGCCATCGGTTCTGAGTCTTCAAACAAAAACTGGTAATTCAGAACTGTTGGGGCTACTCCGCGAAAAGGACGTGGCAAAAAAGATCGAAGCGGGCTATGAGCTTCGCGGCGTTTTCGTTACGAATGGAAAGGCAGACGCAAACGCTGAAAAGTTTCTTCGTGATACTCCAAACATCGTTCTGTACGACGAGGGTGAATTACAGCGCCTATACTTGCCAATTGATAAGACAGAGCCGATCCCTACCCCGATCAGTTTCAACGTCGCCGCGGTGAACACGCTAGTCTATCCCATTGGCTCAGAGCTGAATATGGTGATTGCCCCACTTTCAGCCGCGGAGCTTGTAAAAATGGAAGGCATTCCCAGTCAAGAACTCTTCGCTTGGAACGTCAGACAATGGCTTAGAAAAACTAACGTCAACAAGGATATAGAAAAGAGTATAAAGACGGCTTCCGAGCATAAATATTTTCCAGCGTTCCACAACGGATTGACGGTTCTTTGCGAGAGCTTGGAAGTGACCGATGAAAAGATAACGGTGTCAGGATATGCCGTGGTAAACGGCTGTCAGAGTTTGACGGGACTCTATGAGAACAGGGCAGACATCACACCAGATCTGAGACTTATGACGAAGTTCATAAGGGTCTCTCCGAAAAGCGATCTCGCTTCAAAAATCACGGATCATACAAACAATCAAAACGGTATCACGGCTCGTGATCGCCAGTCGAATACTCCGATCCAAATGCGGTTACAGTCTGAAATTCACCGCAAATATAAAGGGGAAGTTTATTACAGAGTTAAACGCGGTGAACGTCCAGACTGGGATCCAGAGAAGGTTATCGAGAACGAACTTGCAGCACGGATCTTGCTCGCGTTCGATTTAAGGCATCCGGAAGCGGCGCACCAGCAGTACAAATTGTTTGATGAGTCTCACAAAGAGATTTTTGGGAGGCCGGAGGTCAATGCGGACCGAATTGTCGCTTTATTTGACATTGACAAGATTATCTTGGAGAAGCGCTCACTTCTATCTAACCCACTCTTTGGCCGCTACGGTTTGACTCGGTTCCTATTGCATTTTCTTGTGCGCGAAGCCTTGGAAACTGATTCTGTTGGTAAGGCGTTTTGTGCTAATCCTTCGGCATTCTTAAGAGAACGCGACGGCAGATTACGATTGAGGCACTCAATAGATAAACTTGTGACGTCGCTAATACGTCTTTTGGATGGTGAGTTGAAGCGACGCGAAAGCGAAGGCACTCCATTCGATTACAAGAGAGAACTGAAAAGCCCTCGATCCGTTGCGGAGTTGCGTAGCAGGATTATTCCAATCTATCAGATAACCGTTGATGGTGGTATGGCCCCAAGCTTCTCTGATGATTGGCAGAAATCTGAAGCAATGTTTGCCACGGATTGATAGCGAGTACTGAAAGGTCAGAGGCCCGGATGTACAGTAACGGACGTTTATTTAACACGATCGGTTCGGAAGAGGTATGTGAGTCCCGCTAATTACTTGCCGTCATCGTCACCGGGCGGCACTCGATTGTTCAATGGCTGTGATAAAGTCCGTCGCTGTCGTTATTCGCAGGAATGGATAGCGTGAACGGAACTGTCGGGCTATCTCTGTTGATGTGGTCATTAAGTCAAGAAGATCCTTATCCCGGCTCACAAGATATGTGGCATTCGCAACGATGGCGAGATTGATATACATCTCGTCATCAGGATCGCGCTCGTAATGAAATTCCTCCGGGACGTTCGCGATGAGAATCGCCCTTGCTTCCATCTTTGTCAGAAATGCATTGACGATCCGGTCATTGATACCTGGCAGTTTGCGACGGAGCTCAGCACGATTTAATACTTCCCGAACTTCGCGAATAATCGGCTCGCTCACAAAGAGCGATATGTCTCCATTGAAAAACAGCCGCATTGCTTTTCGCGCTGGGCTGTTACGGTTGGCAATTCCTTGAACGAAGAGATTGCAGTCAAAGACGACGCGAGGAGTGAGTTCGGGCATCGCCTATTTGTTCCGGCGTCTCTCCTCGCGGATGGTCTTTTGGGTTTGCTTAACGAGGTCGTCGAGTTCTGCTTCTGACATCCCGCTTTCATCGAAGCTTCGCGCGATTGGTTCGACGATTTCCTCAAACGGTTTCTGAGCGAGAACCGCCGTTTCAAGAAGTTCCAAAGCGGCGGCTTCAGGAGTAGTTCCCTGGCGCTTCGCTGCCTCTGCGATGGCGTGAACCGTATCAGGATTGCTTATTTTGACAACCAGACTTTGCATAGTTACGAATACCGTCCCGCTTAGTTTAGCATACTGCTTAGCTCACGAAAGCCACCCTCCGGTAGACGGCACTGGCACTGGGTCTGTCACCAGTTCGACGAATGGTATCTCAACGCCTTCAGCCTTCGCTTTAAAGTACACTTCTTTGGCCGTCGGTCCGCTGGCAATCAAGCAATCACCATCGAGTGCGACCCATTGCCCTGAGTATTTTTCTCGGTTTTCATACAACCATCTGAGCGACTTTGCCGAAGGGTTAGCGTGTGCTTGTGAGCCCTGTCTTTCTCCGTTTGTCGCTCTGTTTTCTTCCATCCATCGACGAATTCTTTCCTGCTCCGTCGCCGGCAGTTGTGAAATTGATTTGATGATTTGTTCAACACTTAGCATCATGCTGGAATTGTATCAGAGCCGTGGTGACCAGAGCCTCTCGAGCTTTATCGCTCAGAACTTAACATGGCCTAATTATCCGACTTCAAGACCCTTGCGCTCGGACCGTTTTATCAAGAACGTTAACGGCTCTTTTGAGCTCGCAACGCGAGCGCGTTGTCGGTGATTTCGGAAGCTCGTTCGGTGGCAATGACTCGGAGTTTTTGCCAGTTATCTCCAGTTAGCTTGTCGTCGGCGAGTAATTGAAAACCTTGTGTGACCAGGTACTGCGTGCGTACGAAATGTTCCAGTAAGAGGCGCTCGATTTTGGACAAACCGTAGTCGTTATTAAGTCTGTCAAGCGCAGCCTTCCGGCACCATTCATGCGCCGTCAGGTCGCTGCCGGCGATCTGTTTTTGGATGCCAAGCCAAGCCTCGTCCGTTAGTCGAAAACTGATCGTGTGTGGGTAATCGGTAACGCGCTTTCCCATTTTGTTTACTCCTCGATGGTCCTCGAATTCGCGTTTGCAAATGCACATGCGATGTTTGCACCTGCAAACGGCAAACCGCGATCTCCAGCATCCACGCAAGTAGACGCAGCAAACTGTAAGTTTGCTGCGTGTGCCCGACGCGGGGTGACGTGTCAAATAAAATCAGGTGCAAAGCACCTCCATTCAATTTCATGACCTCGCGATTAAATAAGAATTGATCGGTTCTTTCGGCTAATTTGCGCGTCGCTTGTTCTCATGTTGGAGGCCGTCAGTTAGGTTTTCTCGGCGGGATGATCTCGATCCAGTCCGGCATTTCCACGTTGTCCAGGCGAAGCTTTCGATCGAGAATGATCTCGTGCGATTCGCTCGGATCGTAATCACGATCAAGGTCGGGCATGGGAATTTGGATTGTGCGGATCTCGCCTGTTTCCCCGTCTTCCTAATCCCATGTAAACGTCTTCGATTTGTCTTTCACGGCGTCGGTCTGCCGGTATCTGCAAAGGTGACGCCGTTGGGTAAGTAAGGTCGGCAGAGGGTGACGGAGTTGCGTGGGCCGGAGGGCGCGATCGAGGTCTTTAGAACCGAAAGATCTAATAGCCTAGATGCGCGAAGCGCAGTGCGTCGTTCGGCTTTGGACCGCAACTAAACCAAGCGACTAACGAGTGTCACAACCTGTCACACTTCGTCACAAAGTGTCACATTCTGTTGGGGTGAACCTGTCACAATTGTGACACCCGCCCGTTTGCCGTAAGCAACTCAGATCTCTAGCTGTGTTACATGGGCCAACCAGAAATCGGCAGCATGGTATGACAAGTGCCGTGGGCGCTGTTGCGCCTGACAGTTGAACGAATGATACGAGAATAGAAACAAACTTGGAGAAGACCTCTTCAGCCGTCCGCGTCGTTGTTGACGCCGGAGCAGTGCGCTGAATTTCTCGGGATCAAGATCAACACGCTGTACGTGATGAAATCTCAGGGGCGTATTCCGTATCGCAAAGTTGGACACCTATTGCGCTTCGACTTCGATGAGATTGTCGAGTGGACAAAGGACAAAGAGAAGTGACTTTGATAGGACCGCAAGCTCAGGTACTATTCGGTCACAACCTCTGTGGCTGCAACCGCCGAACGGAGGTGATGTCCTTTGACAGTTAGGAAGCGTGGTGGAAACTGGCACTTTGATTTTCAGATTAGAGGCGTCAGATATCGCGAAGCGATACTGGAAGCGCGTACTAAGTTTCAGGCAGAACAAGTCGAAGCTAAGGCGCGTGATCAGGTGTTTCAGGGCACCTACGGCGCAGTGCAACTTGGCAATCAAGACTTTAGCCAGTTTGTAAGCGAGACGTATTTGCCGTGGGCCAAAGCTAATAAGCGCACATGGCGCAATGACGAGATCATTGCGAATCAGTGGGCGGAAACGTTCAAGGGCCAGATGTTGCGTGAAGTCTCGCCCCTGGCGATTGAAAGGTGGAAGCGTGATCGTGCTCAGTCTATTACGAGGCGCGGCACAACTCGCAGTCCGGCATCTGTGAACCTGGAGCTTGCTGTACTGTCTCGAATCTTCGCCCTCGCGGTGGAGTTGGAGCAAGCAGCATCAAATCCTTGTCGCAAGGTGCGTAAGCTGCGACTGGATAATCAACGTAACCGCTACTTATCGGCTAATGAGGAAACGCGACTGATGGCACAACTCACAGGAAGACGCAAACACTTGTACCCGCTAGTTGCTCTGGCGCTTGGTACGGGTATGCGTCGCGGTGAGTTGCTAAATCTGTCGTGGCCGCACGTCGATTTTTTGCGCGGCGTCATTCATGTGGTCAATACAAAGACCGCACGTGATCGCATCATTCCGATGAGTCAAAGAGTCAGAGAAGTCTTAATAGAGCAACGCAAGACTCAA
>Ga0105237_10001268_pt1 | contig 33663 bp, 30 predicted proteins | sample KBSC24metaG_FD_81520 | JGI IMG/M metagenome (GOLD analysis project Ga0105237, IMG submission 81520) | Corn rhizosphere microbial communities from Kellogg Biological Station, Michigan, USA - KBS C2-4 metaG | ecosystem: Host-associated > Plants > Roots > Rhizosphere > Soil | place: Michigan, USA... | reverse complement strand
TAAATAATATACTTTGTAACTAAAGAATACGTTTTGCATCTTAGCACTATATTTCCATTAATTTAAAATAATGAGTTTTTACAAAAATCTTTCCGCAGCGGCTTTAGCCTTGCTTATGGTATCGGGCGGCGCGGTTGCCCAGGTAAAGAAAAAGCCGGTTACAGCGCATAAACCGGCAACGCACACTGCTACAGCTGCCGCGGCACCATCTAATGATGCCCTTCTACCTGTCGATCCCAATGTGCGCATTGGTAAATTGGCCAATGGCTTGAAATATTATATTCGGGCCAACGCCGAGCCAAAAAACAGGGCGGTACTGTACCTGGTAAATAAAGCCGGCTCGGTACTGGAAACCGACCAGCAGCAGGGGCTTGCCCACTTTACCGAACACATGGCATTTAACGGCACACGCGATTTCCCAAAAAACGAGATCGTTGATTATCTGCAAAAAGCAGGTGTTAAATTCGGCGCCGACCTGAACGCCGGGACAAGTTTTGACGAAACAGTGTACCAACTGCCGTTGCCTACCGATACAGCCAGCGTTTTTGAAAAAGGCTTTAATATATTGGCCAACTGGGCAGGTTATGTAACATTCGACCCATCGGAACTGGACAGGGAACGGGGAGTAATTTTGGAAGAAGCCCGCCTGCGCGGTAAAAACGCCCAGGAGCGCCTGCAAAAACAAATTTACCCGGTATTGTTCAATAACTCCCGTTATGCCATCCGCATACCTATTGGTAAAGAGGATATTATAAAGACAGCCAACGTTGCAACCATAAAAAGTTTTTATCACGACTGGTACCGTCCCGATCTTCAAGCCGTAATTGCAGTAGGCGATTTTGATCCCAATCGTGTTGAAGCACTGATAAAAAAAGATTTTTCAGCCCTGCAAAACCCAACCCCTGAAAAACCCCGTACCACTTATGTTGTGCCGCCAAGCGCGGGTACCAGCGTTGTTGAAGCAACAGATGCAGAATACCCTTATACTTTGGCCGAAATTATTGTAAGGCACCCGGAAACAACCGTTAAAACAACCGCCGCCTACCTGCAAAGTGTAAGAGTAGCGCTGTTTAACCAAATGCTAAATGCCAGGTTAAACGAATTAATGCAAAAACCAAACCCGCCATTTCTGTTCGGGCAGGCATCGTATGGTGGCTTTTTGGGCCATGAGGATGCCTTTACATCAATAGCCGTGGCCAAATCAGGTACTGAATTAAAAACAGCCATACAGGCAGTAGTTACCGAAACCGAACGTGCCCGCAAGTTTGGCTTTACCCTTACCGAACTGGAACGTGCAAAACAAAACGCTTTACAGGAAATTCAAAACGCCTATAAAGAGCGCGACAAAACACAATCAGTAACCTATGTAAATGAGTATGAACAAAACTTTTTAAGTGACCAGGCAATTCCGGGCATCGATTTTGAATACAATTTTTACCTGAACAATATTGGTAAGATCACCCTGCCCGAGATGAATGCTATGGCTGGTAAATTCATCAGCGACCAAAACCGCGTAGTGGTTGTACAGGCCCCGGATAAGGAAAAACCAAACCTGCCCGATCAAAAAACATTATTAAGCTGGATAAGCAGCGTTAACGTTAACACAGCTTATGTTGATAATGTTAGCACTGAACCATTAATGAAGGATAGACCTGTTCCCAGCAAAACAGTAAAGGCTGTAGCTGATGATTCTATCGCGACAGCAACCCTTACATTAAGCAACGGTGTTCGGATAATTTTAAAGCCAACCGATTTTAAAAACGACCAGATACTATTTAGCGGCTATGGTTTCGGCGGTACCTCATTAGCCAGCGATTCCGATTTTACTTCGGCGAACTTAGCTGCTAACATTATCGGCAGCAGCGGCGTTGCCGATTTTACCCAGATACAACTGGATAAGCTGCTTGCGGGTAAAAACGTAAGTGTAACACCTTATATAAGTGAAACTGCCGAGGGTATCAGCGGAAACTCCACTCCGCAGGATTTCGAGACTGCTTTACAACTGTTGTACTTATATTTTACCAAACCACGTAAAGACCCGGATATATGGCAGTCGAATATTACCCAGGCAAAGGCATTTTTAGCTAATCGCGATCTTGACCCTGTTAATGTTTACCGCGATACCGTTTCCGCTGTCCTGAATAATCATAATTTCCGTAACCTTACAGTTACCCCGGCTTTGCTTAATTCTGCAAGCCTGGATAAAGCATATAATTTTTATAAGGATAGGTTTGCCGATGCCAGCAATTTCACTTTTACTATTGTAGGTAATTTTGATATAGGCACCATTAAGCCATTACTTGAAACTTACCTCGGCGGCCTGCCATCAAACGGCAGAAATGAAACCTATAAGGATTTGCATATACACCCGCCTGCAGGCCAGGTAACCCGTATAGTACACAAGGGCATAGGCGATAAAGCAACCGTTCAGATGGTATTTAGCGGCGATTATGATTACAACACGCTAAATAATGTGCAGGTTGATGCCCTGGAATCCATATTGCAAATTAAGCTTACCGAGCGCCTGCGCGAGCAGGAAAGCGGCGTTTACTCTCCTGGCGTAAGGGCTGATTATATTAAATTACCCGATAGCCGCTATACCATATCTGTTTACTTTGGCTGCGCCCCTGAAAATGTTGACAAACTGGTAGCAGCAACGCTCGACGAGATAAACAAAATAAAACAAAACGGCGCCCAGCAAACCGATATTCAAAAATTTGTAGCCGAAGATATCCGTTCGAGTGAGGTACAGTTAAGGCAAAATATTTTTTGGGCAGGATACCTGGCCAGCGGCGCCCAAAACCATGAGGACCCGCACCGCATATTAAGGCATGTTAAGGACCTTAATACAGTAACAGTACAAAGCACAAAAGATGCAGCCAATAAATACCTAAGCGGCAGCAACCTTATAAAATTAATATTAGTGCCCGAAAAAGCAGCGGCACCGGCAGCAATTCCACCCGCAACGCCTGCGCCAACCGGGAAATAATAAATTGAAGAAATAATGCAGCCCCACCCTCTTTCCGCCACAGGCGAAGAGAGGGTGGACAAGCGCAGCGAAGTCCGGGTGAGTAAACCGGAGCGCGTTTACTGCTGTAACAACTCTTATAAAAAATATCCCGTAGGGATAGCCCCTTTGTAGAAAAAGAATTAATGTTGTTTTTGCCTCGTCAGAGGCTACCCCCTATTTCGCGTAGGTTTGGTTTTTTGTTGTACATGCAGGTTAATATGTGTAACCGAACTATCGCCGGGGGCATGCACCAGCACAGCAATACATTTTCCGTCCGGATCGACCTCAAAACCGATACCTGCTGCATAATCCTCATACAATGCGGCCTTGTTATTTGTAGCACCGGGAATATCACGCTTTTTCAATTTGTATATTTTCATAACATCCTTCAACGCCGAACCTACACCGGCATAATCAGCGGTTTTAAATTTGGGGTGGGTAGTGCGGATCTCTTTAATATAACTTACTGCATTATCAGCATCACCCATATTGCGGTGCGAATAGGTAGTTGTTTCATAAACAAGGCCGTTTACGCGCGCTGTCCATTGCATCATCAGCGCACCCATCGCCGCATCAGTAAAACTTGGGTGCCCCAGCTTTGCCGCCAGGCTATCAGCATCGGCATTAATATGAATACGGCCTATCTTTTTGCCGGGGATGATCAGGTGGACAGAAGAAACAGTTTTAAGCGAAGTATCGGCTGTATGCAGGCTATCGGCTAACGATTGTTTGGTTGCCGGCGGATTCTGATTGCAGGCAAATAATCCCAAAGCCATTGCCATAATAGAAATGTGTCTGCGCATAAATTCAATGCAATAAAATTAAATATACAAATAACCCGCTTATAGCCATTTTGTTGCAATGGCCTGGTTTTTCTCTTTTCGTAAAGCCGCTTATCACTTAACTGAAACCATAGTCTTTGGCTTGAACGCCCCTTTATTTGTCGCAGATCGCCCTTATTTTGATGGATACCGTTTTCTAATTTTACATTGCAAATAAAAATTGAAACCAATGAGAAAATTGATCTATGCCATCAACATATCCCTTGACGGCTGCTGCGACCATACCAAATTCTTTCCCGAAGAAGATACAATGGAGTATTTTATCCAGCTTACCCGCGATACCGGCACCTTTCTTTACGGGCGCAAAACTTATGAATTAATGGTCCCCTATTGGCCCGATATGGCGGCAAACCCACCTGCTGACGAAAGAAATGTAGACATTGAATTTGCAAAAGCGTATGCAGCCGTTAACGATATTGTTGTATTCTCAAGAACGTTAGACAGTAGCGCCGGAGGAGAAAAAACGAGGATTGTTTCGGCAAACCTTAAAGAAGAGATACTAAAACTGAAACAGGAACCTGGTAAAGACATTTTGATCGGCGGCGTTGATCTCGCCTCCCAGCTGGCGGAACTTGGCCTGATCGATGATTATCGCCTCATACTTCACCCGCTAATTGTAGGCGGGGGCCGACGGATTTTTGACGGCATTAACCTGCATGAAAATCTACGGTTAAAATTGGTCGATACAACAGCATATAGATCGGGCGCTATTGTGCTTCGGTATGTGAAGTAATTATCACCAATTTTTATAATACTATTTACTGCCAACTATCCATAATTTTAGGGCATATACAACTAATTATATTTTACGTTGTATTATTATTGGCAATGATCACAAAAGGGCAGCAGGTAATCCGCGATTGGTATAAACAGAAGAACTGGCAACAGTTCCCCTTCCAGGGCGAAATGGAGGCCGCCTATTTAGGCGGTTATTCAGGTTTGCTGAATGCCCCTACCGGCAGCGGTAAAACGTTCGCGCTGTTCTTACCATTTTTGGCCGATTATATCAACAAAAATCCCGGCACCTACACCCGCCAAACCAACAACGGTTTATTGATGCTTTGGATAACCCCTCTGCGCGCGTTAACTAATGACATCCGTAAAGCTATGCAGGAAGTTTGCGACGAGATCGGCCTTCCATGGAGAATAGCCACCCGCACAGGCGACACACCCGCCGCCGAAAAAGCAGCGCTAAAGAAAAAACTGCCCGAAGTACTTCTCACCACCCCCGAAAGCCTGCATCTCATGCTCGCCCAAAAGGAATATCCAAAAGTATTCTCTGGCCTGCAGGTAGTGGTGATCGATGAGTGGCATGAACTGTTGGGAACGAAGAGGGGGGTACAAGTGGAGTTGGGATTGTCAAAGCTAAAACACCTCACCCCGGCTCTCCCCCTCGGAGAGGACCGGGGTGGGGTCAGACTACGCATCTGGGGTATCTCCGCTACCATCGGCAATCTCGAACAAGCATCAGAAGTCCTCCTCGGGAATGATTTCCCGCCTGAAAGAACTACCATGGTAAGGGCCAATCTGGAAAAAAAGCTGGCCATCAAATCCATTATCCCCGAAAACATCGAGAATTATTCATGGGCCGGGCATATCGGTATAAAGCTGCTGCCACAGGTAATGGAAATTGTGGCGCAAAGCAAAACAACGCTCATATTTACCAATACCCGTTCACAGTCGGAAATATGGTACCACGCTATTTTAGATAACTATCCCGAATATGCCGGCGTTATGGCCATGCACCATGGTTCGCTCGATAATGAATTGCGCAACTGGGTGGAAGCCGCCTTACATGCCGAAGCCTTGAAGGTTGTAGTATGTACCTCAAGCCTAGATCTTGGTGTAGATTTCCGCCCCGTTGATAGCGTGGTGCAGGTAGGCAGCCCCAAAGGCGTTGCCCGTTTTATGCAGCGCGCGGGGCGAAGCGGCCACCATCCCGGCGCGGTGTCGAAGGCCTGGTTCGTACCTACCCATTCGCTCGAATTACTGGAAGGCGCCGCCCTAAAACAAGGTATCAAACAAGGCATATTCGAAAGCCGCGACCCCATGTTGCTTACCATGGATGTGCTGATACAATACATGGTTACGCTGGCGGTTTCAGATGGCTTCCGCGCTGATGAGTTATTCAACGAGGTAAAATCCACCTTCGCCTTTGCCGATCTTACCCGCGGTGAATATAACCAGTTATTGGATTTCATCACTAACGGCGGTAAAACACTGGCTGCGTATGATGAGTTTTTAAAGGTTGAGGTTGAAAACGGTTTGTTTAAAGTAAACAGTCGCCGGGTAGCTATGCGGCACCGCTTAAGTATCGGCACCATTACCAGCGACCTGAATATCCGTGTAAAATGGCTAAGCGGTGGTAGTTTGGGTACGGTTGAGGAAGGATTTATATCGAAGTTGAAACCCGGTAATACTTTCTGGTTCGCGGGCCGCAGTCTTGAATTTGTGCGGATAAAAGAAATGACTGCCTACGTAAAAAAATCAAACTCCACCAAAGGTCTGATACCCAGCTGGAACGGCGGGCGTATGCCGCTATCATCTCAACTATCCACAGTATTCCGCGATAAACTGGATGAAGTGGCACATGGCATTGAAAAAGATGAGGAAGTGGTAGCCCTAAAGCCGTTGTTCGAACTTCAAAAGCATTTATCGCACCTTCCCGAAAGCCATGAATTTTTGATCGAATCCTTCAAATCCCGCGAGGGGCACCACTTGTTATTCTATCCGTTCGAGGGGCGATTGGTGCATGAAGGTATGGCATCATTATTGGCCTATCGCATTAGCAAGATCAGGAATGCCAGCTTCTCCATCGCTATGAATGATTATGGCTTTGAGCTGTTAACCGATGATGATGTGCCGATTGAAGAAGTATTGGAAGATGCCAGTTTCTTTTCTATTGATAATTTGTTAGAGGATATACAGCACAGCCTTAACGCCAATGAAATGGCCCGCCGCCGTTTTCGCGATATTGCCCACATCGGTGGGTTGGTGTTCACCGGCTACCCCGGTCAGCAGGTAAAGAATAAGCACCTGCAGGCCTCAACTTCGCTTTTGTTCGATGTATTCAGCGAATATGAGCCTGATAATTTATTAGTGCGGCAGGCTTACAACGAAGCATTAGCTTTTCAATTGGAAGAATTTAGGCTAAGAATGGCGCTGCAGCGTATCGCCACGCAAAGCATCGTACTAAAAACCATCGAACGCCCCACGCCGTTCGCGTTCCCAATCATGGTCGACAGCCTGGGCCGCGAGCGCTTCACCACCGAAACCTTAGAGGAACGCATCGCCAAAATGGCCCGCAGTTATGGTGCCGAAGGTGTAAAAGAAGCCGAAAACAAACGCACCCGCAAACCGGGGATTGTTAGGAAAAAGGGCTTTTGATATTGCTGATTGTTAATAATGATTTAGAAGAACATTTTATATTTACCTAACTAAAACTTATGTCATTGCGAGGTACGAAGCAATCGCGAACTATGTTTTGATTACCTGTCGACTTGCGATTGCTTCGTACCTCGCAATGACAGCATAACTTTTTTACTAAAAAAATTAGTATTTATAAAATATGTTATTTATATTTGTTTTGAATTATTAATACGATGAGCAACGCAAACGCAGAAAAATTAAAAGCATTACAGCTTACATTAAATACGCTGGAGAAGAATTTTGGAAAAGGTATTATCATGAAACTGGGTGATACCGATATCGAACCTATAGAAGTGATCCCTACCGGTTCGTTAGGTTTGGACATTGCCCTTGGTGTTGGCGGCTTGCCTAAAGGAAGGGTAGTTGAAATATATGGCCCCGAGTCATCAGGTAAAACCACGCTTGCCATTCATGCTATTGCCGAATCGCAAAAACGCGGCGGCATTGCGGCCTTTATCGATGCGGAACACGCGTTCGACCGCTTCTACGCCAAAAAATTAGGTGTGGACGTTGAGAACCTGTTGATCTCACAACCCGATAATGGCGAGCAGGCTTTAGAAATTGCCGACAACCTGATCCGTTCAGGCGCTATTGATATATTAGTTATCGACTCGGTTGCCGCGCTGGTACCCAAAAGCGAAATTGAAGGCGAAATGGGCGACTCAAAAATGGGTTTACAGGCGCGCTTAATGTCGCAGGCATTGCGTAAGCTTACCGGTACCATCAGCAAAACAGGCTGCTGCTGTATCTTCATCAACCAGTTGCGCGAAAAGATCGGCGTTATGTTCGGTAACCCCGAAACTACTACCGGTGGTAATGCGCTAAAATTCTATGCTTCAGTACGTCTGGATGTACGCCGCATATCGCAGATAAAAGATACAGACGAAGTATCGGGCAACCGCGTAAAAGTTAAAATAGTTAAAAACAAAGTTGCCCCGCCGTTCCGCATAGCCGAGTTCGATATTATGTTTGGCGAAGGTATTTCAAAAGCCGGCGAGGTAATTGACTTAGGCGTTGAGCACAACATCATCAAAAAAGCAGGCTCATGGTTCAGCTACGGCGAAACCCGCCTCGGCCAGGGCCGCGATGCTGTTAAACAATTATTGTTAGACAACCCCGAACTAATGGAAGAATTGGAAGGCAAAATTAAAGAAGTGGTGACGGGCGAGCATTTAGCGGAAGCATAAACAATACGAAAGTTTTAAGAGTGATTTATATATAAAGCCTTTCTGGTTACAGAGAGGCTTTATAGTTTATTAATGTTCAGCGTCTGCTTTGATATGGTTTAATACTCTTTGATGAATTTTATGGACTATATAATCACTCCATAAGTTCCAGTAACTTTCGGGCTTTATCTTATTATAATACCAGGTAGTCCCTTCCAACAAGGTTTTATTGTTCGCCAATTTTATCAATTTAAATTGACCATGCTTTGAAATAAAATAACCATGCAAATGATTCGGTTGTAAGTTATAAAAGCTTAGTTCTTTCATTGTCGCAGGTTGCTCGGAAACATCAAATTGTAAAAGATTCGGTGCTTCCCATTTTGTGATAGGCTCAACAAAGCTCCCTGTAGAAAAATTACAATGCCTTATGGCGCCAACACCATTACCATTAATTTCTGCATTTATCGGGTAAGCAATCCCAGCTTTAAATAGCAAATCGGTAGGCTCGTTTATTCTTGAAAACGCAATAACCTTTTGCCAAACCTTTTCTTTTGGCGCGTTAATGATAATGCCGGTAGTAACTGTACGCAAGTCTTGTTTTGTATCTTTTCCATAATAATCAAATCCCATAACGCAGGGAACCGAAACAATCAACAAAATAGATACTAAAGGCGCATTTATAACGGTGCTTTTTACCATTGCATATCCAATACGATAACCTATCCAAGTAAATAATAAGCCAATAGGCGCGGCCATTATAATGCATATTATGCCCTCAAAAGCAAAAACCAACAGGCCTAAACAGAATGCGAGTAACGTAAAGTAAGCCACTGTTCTACATGCAGAGCGCGTAGTTTTATTTTTATACGCGTATATAACAGTAGAAATGGTGCCGATCATTATCGGCAACCATATAAAAAGGCCAAAGGAATAACTGGGAAAAACATCCATTGCGAAAAAGGCAAAGGCCCAGGCTATTACACAGGTAATTGATATAGCGGCTATTTGGCGCTGGGTATTTGTCATAATAAGCATTGTCCTTTTTTCGCCGCTGCTGGTGTTGTCACCAACAGCTTTATTGCGTTTAACTATCTTTCTTCTTATCCTTACTCACAAACTCCGTAAAACTTTTAGCCGCATTGGTAAAATCCGATGGCATCAGGATAACCGTAGTGGTATTATTATCTATTCCTATTTCCGATAGCATTTGCATACGGCGCAGTTCCAAAGCAATTGGGCTGCCTTCCATTTGCACAGCGCCTTGGGTAAGTTTTATAGATGCTTCCAGTTCGGCTTCGGCTTTTATAATACGCGCGCGTTTTTCTCGTATGGCCTCGGCTTCGCGGGCCATAGCGCGTTGCATTGATTCGGGTATCTCTACATCTTTCATTTCCACCATTTCAATCTTTATCCCCCACGATTCCGTTGCCGCATCAACCATTTTTTGCATGGTACTGTTTATATGCTCCCGTTCGCGCAAAACCTCATCCAGCAAATGCTGCCCTATGATATTACGCAATGCAGTAACCGAAAACTGGTAAACCGCCTGGTTATAATTGGCCACTTTAATAATGGCATTTTCAGGATTGGTCACCTTGAACCATAATACGGCGTTAACCTTTATGGTAACACTGTCTTTGGTTATGGTTTCCTGTGCTTCAAGGTCAACGGTACGGGTACGTATATCAACCGTTACCTGCCTGTCGATAAATGGAATGATAAGATAAATACCCGGGCCTTTTGTAGTGTGGTACCTGCCCAAACGAAAGACAATGGCGCGTTCATACTCCTGTGCTATGCGTACACCCATAGCTACTAATATCAATACGATAAAAATTACAATTCCTGCTATCATAATAAGTTAAGATTTAAGTGAAGAACTTTGGATATGACCCAAATGCAAGTTCTCAAATTACCCTGCAAAACCGATCATTAAGTAAATGTATACACTATGCGCAGCATTATAAACTATTTCAGGAAATATATAATTTATCGCCTCAGATAAAACTTCAACCCTAATCCACTTGCTTATAAATATCATTCAAATTACGCCCCATTTGGTTATAATCCAGGCCGTAGCCAATTACAAATTCGTTTTTTATTTCAAAGCCGATATATTTCAGTTCATCAATTTCTCTAACCAGCGCGGCAGGTTTGAACAGCAGCGCACACAGCTTAATGGAAGCGGGCCCGCTCAGTTTCAATTTGTTCACTAAATAATGGGCCGTATTACCGGTGTCAACAATATCTTCTATGATCACCACATCGCGGCCTTTTATATCAATGCTGATGTTTATTTCTTCGCTAATATTTCTGCTGCTTGTTGTGCCCTGGTATGAGGCCAGCTTAATAAAAGTTATTTCGCAGGGGATATTTAATTGCTTCACCAGGTCGGCAAAAAATAAAAAACTGCCGGTTAATACGCCAATCAATACTGGGGTGGCATCATTATAATCAGCATTTAACTGGGCGCCAATGGCCATTACCCGTTTTTCTATTTCGGCTTGGGATATAAGCAGCTCAAAATTAAGGTCGGATATTTTCATAGGATAATATAATCAGAAAACAAATACACAACATTGTGCTGTTAACGTGGCTAATTTAAATAACTATTTTACAGAAAATCAGCGGAACCACCTTAATCATTAAAATCAGCGGTGTATCTTTACCCCTCATGATCGATTACCAGGTTCATACCTTACCTAACGGCATACGTATTTTATACAAGCATTCACCATCAACCATTACGCATTGCTGTTTTGTGGTAAATGCCGGCTCGCGCGATGAACCCGAACATAAAGAGGGCGTAGCTCATTTTATTGAGCATTTATTGTTTAAGGAAACCGAAAAACGCAACACCAACCAGATACTAAACCGCCTTGAACTGGTAGGCGCCGATCTTAACGCCTACACTACCAAAGAATATACCTGTATACATGCCTCACTGCTGAAACAGCATTTGGAGCGCACTATGGACTTATTCGAGGATATATTGTTCCATTCCACTTTCCCCGAAGATGAAATGGAAAAGGAGCGCGGTGTAATACTGGATGAAATAGCTTCTTACCTCGACCAACCCGAGGAAGCTATACAGGATGATTTTGAGGCGCTGCTGTTTAAAAATCACCCCATAGGCAACAACATATTAGGTACACCCGAAACGGTTAGCGCTTTTGATAAGGCCGATATTACAAACTTTATAACAGCCAACTACAATACATCTGAAATGGTATTCGCCGTTTTTGGCGATTACGACCTTAAAAAGGTAATAAAGCTGACCGAAAAATATTTGGGGCCGATAGCGAATAATCCCGCAAACAAAACCAGGATTGCCCCAAAGGTAAACCCGGGAGAATCAATTATAGTGCAAAGGCCTATATCACAAGCCCACTGTATGTTGGGCGGGGCGGCGTATCACGCAAAGCATCCGCACAAATATGGCTTATTACTGCTTAATAACCTGTTAGGTGGCATGGGCATGAGCAGCCGCCTGAACCTGGAGATACGCGAAAAATACGGCATTGCCTATACAGTTGAATCAAGCTATACCACTTTTTCCGATACCGGCATATTTTCAGTTTATTTTGGTACCGATACCGAAAAGGCGGAAAAAGCACTGAAGCTGGTGCATAGAGAATTAAAAAAACTACGCGAACAAAAATTGGGCACTGTGCAACTGCAACAGGCCAAACAAAAATTTATAGGCCAGATAGCTTTAGCGGAGGAAAACCGCCTTAGCTTAATCATCGGTATGGCAAAAAGCCTGCTTGATTATGGGAACGTGGATAGTTTGGAACAGATATTCGCCAAAATAAACGCCGTTACTGCCGATGAATTGCTTGCAATAAGCAATGAAATTTTTGATGTCGCTAAGATGACAACCCTACTTTTTGAACCTAATCAATAATCCTGTATTTTTGTACCATGAAGTACCCGATAATAGCTTACGGCGATCCTGTTTTACGAAGAAAGGCAACCTCAATCGAACCGGATGAATATCCGCATATAAAACAAATCATCGACGACATGTACGAAACCATGTACGGTGCCCGCGGTGTTGGTTTGGCTGCGCCGCAGGTGGGCCTTTCCATGCGTTTATTTGTTATCGATGCCTCAGTATTTGCTGATGAGGAACCCGACTTGAAAGACTTCAAAAAAACCTTCATTAACGCCAGTATTTTGGAAGAAACCGGCGAGGAATGGGGATTTAACGAAGGCTGCCTGAGCATACCCGATATCAGGGAAGATGTTTACCGCAAGCCTACCGTTAAAATATCATACTATGATGAGAACTGGAAGCATCACGAAGATACATTCTCGGGTTTAGCTGCAAGGGTTATACAACATGAGTACGACCATATTGAAGGTAAACTATTTACCGATAAACTTAGTCCGCTGCGCAAACGCCTTATTGAAAAGAAACTGAATGATATTTCGAAAGGTATGGTTGATGTAGAGTACAGGATGAAATTCCCTGCGGTTAAGAAAGGCCGTTAATCGCCGTTAGATTGGCGGCTTTTATCACCCTGCGATATCTGGTTAATAAAGCTGCCCCATGCCAGCGAGTTCAATAATGGGTTAGGGGTTATAGAGTGCTGGTTCAAAATGCTGCTGTTCAAGCCCTGGTAATTAGCATCGCCAATTTCCTGCCCGTCACGCGCCAGGGTACTTATCAGTGCAATAAGCGAAGTGCGGCTTACATTTTTTCGGGCTATCGCCAGGTCATCATCGGCAATTTTCATCGCCAAAAAGTCCTTCCTGAACTCATCAGTAGTGGCCCACGGGAACACATGGAAAGTTGGCAAATTAACTATCATTGGTTTTATCATTACCTGCACTGTGTAACTTTTATTCGCCACGTTGGCCGGTATAATAACCTTGGTTGGGGCATAACCTACACAAGTGAAGGTCAGGGTATCGCGTTCATGGGCTACAAATGAAAAATAGCCCTCGTAGTTTGATGAATTGATGGTTTTATGCGTTGCCGAACTGGTAATGTTTACATAGGGCACAATTACTTTAGTGCTATCGGCATTATGCACAATACCACTAAACTGCACCAGCGGCTGTTCTTTATCTTGCGCAAATGCCGTTACAGTAATAAATAAAAATAATATGGCAATTATATACTTCATCCGCCTCTTCGTTCTTATACCTTATCCCTTCAAAATTTGTTCCGAAAAATTAACCAAAAATAAGGTTATACTGCATTATGCAATGCAATTTAACAATACTTAACATTAACGCAAATTTTCGGGAAGTACAGCGTTCGGGTCGTCAATATCGGTTAGGTTTATCGCTTCAATACCGGCTATCTCGGGCACGGCTTTTTTTATGGCCTGCTCAATGCCTGCTTTAAGCGTCATGATGCTCATTGGGCACGAGCCGCATGAGCCAAGCAATTTTAACTTAACTATATGGTCAGGAGTGATCTCCTCAATAGAAACATTCCCGCCGTCAGCCTCCAGGTACGGACGAATGGTATCCAGTGCTGCTTCTACCTGCTCTAATAAACTCATTTTTACTAATTTATAAAGTAAAGTTATTAATTATTTACAATATTTTCGTTACCTGCAGCAATAGCGTTTGAGATTGACACCTGCTGCGCCACCCGTTTAGCCATATCAATAAACGCTTTCGATTGCACCGAATACTCGTCCAGCACTATCGGCGTCCCTGCATCGCCCGAATCACTGATGCCTTTCACCAGTGGAATTTCGCCTAAAAACGGCACATCCAGTTGGTTGGCCAGCTTTTCGCCGCCACCCTGCCCGAATATGTAGTATTTATTATCCGGCAGTTCAGCAGGTGTAAAGTACGACATGTTCTCCACTATACCCAATATCGGCACGCTTATGGCCGGCATTAAAAACATGCCTATACCTTTTTTCGCATCGGCCAACGCCACGTTCTGCGGGGTTGTAACAATAACCGCGCCCGTTACCGGAAAAGTTTGCGATATGGTAATATGTATATCGCCGGTACCGGGCGGCATGTCGACCACTAAATAATCCAGGTCGCCCCAATCTGCATCATTAAAAAGTTGCTTTACAGCGGTTGATACCATTGGTCCGCGCCATGGCACGGGCTGGTTAGGATCGGTAAAAAAGCCAATCGATAATAGCTTTAGGCCGAATTTTTCAATCGGTTCAATACGTGTTTTACCTTCGGGTGTCTGCGTTGCTTTGGGCTTCGCGCCCTCCAGGCCAAACATGATGGGGATGGATGGCCCATAAATATCAGCATCAATCAGTCCAACTTTTGAGCCTGATTTGGCCAAACCCAATGCCAAATTCACCGCCACGGTTGATTTACCCACACCGCCTTTACCGCTTGCAACCGCGATGATATTCTTAACACCCGGAACGCCGGTATTCTTCTGGGTAGTAACCTGCGAGGTCATGTTGATATGTATATCCGCATCCTTGCTCACAAAATGCAGCACAGCGTTGCGGCAGGCATTCTCTATCATGGCCTTTAACGGGCAGGCAGGGGTAGTTAATATAACCGAAAAGCTAACACGGTTTCCGTCGATCTGTATATCCTGTATCATGTTAAGGGTAACCAGGTCTTTTTTCAAATCGGGTTCCTCAACGTTGCCAAGCGCTTGTAATATTTGTTCTTTGGTGATAGTCATAAATCAATTACAAACTTACTAAAACCATGCGGGGAATTTGTCATTTGAATGATAAAATGGGGTGGGGTTAAAAACGTAAAGACTAAAACTGAAAACAATATGAACTAAAAATATTTCTAACTTTATTTCAACTAAAAATCAGGAACTTATGGGTTCACAAGCCATACAAAGCAAGCTCTGGGGCAAAAGGCCGCAGGACTGGGCCATCTTACAGGAGCCAACCGGCGTTGCCGGCTACCAGCACGCGCTCGATTTTTTACAATTAAGCAGCGCCGATAACCTGCTCGATGTAGGATGCGGTTCCGGATTATTTGCGGCTATGGCACATAAACAGGGTGCCACAGTTACCGGCTTTGACGCCACGGCAGAGTTACTTGAGCAAGCCAAATTGCGTGCCCCCGAATTAAAATTCCAGGTGGGTGAAATGGAAGAATTGCCATTTGCCGACAATGAATTTACGGTAGTTACGGGTTTCAATTCGTTCCAATACGCGGCCAACGTTAAAAACGCCCTAACCGAAGCCAGTCGTGTATTAAAACCCGGCGGTAAAATAGTAGCCATGATATGGGGAAATAAAGAAGACTGCGAAGCCGCTACCTATCTCAAAGCAGTAGGCAGCATACTGCCACCACTGCCGCCCGGCGCTCCCGGCCCTTTCGCCCTCACTGAGAACCACCTGCTCGAAAATATACTGGAAGAAGTCGGCTTCAACATACTAAACGATACTGATGTGCCTTCCATTTGGGACTACCCCGATATGGATACCGCTTTGCGGGGCTTACTGTCAGTCGGTCCGGCTGCAAAAGCTATTGAAAATAGCGGTTATGATAAAGTTCGTGAAACAGTTATAGGGACCGTGCAGCCCTATGTGCAAAGTAACGGCCATGTGGTTTATAAAAACAAATTTAGGGTGGTGATCGCCGAAAAGTGATTTTTATCAACTTAATATATTCAACCATCTATTGGCCAATTGATCTTTTCAAACTCTTTAAACATTTTTATTCCATTAACCCTGTCAACAGAATATACAAAGGATATTTTACCAAGTAACCAATCTTGATAAGCATAATGTTGTCTATCTTGATTTTTTTCGAATTCATGTTTAAGATGATTTATAGGGCCGAATTTTTTACAAAAAAACAGATGTTTGAAAATCTCTCGTCTTTCTCTTTTTGAGATATTTGTTCCGTGGGTAACTGTCAAACCTGTTACATATTGTTTCATTCCCCTCTTAAAGTATTTAACTTTATCCTTATTGATGAAAAAGCCTTCATCACTTATGATTTCTTTTATTATAGCAACATTGGGAAATCTACCACCTTCAATTATTGAGAAAGTTAAATCATCTGCATATCTTGAATAACGAAAGTTGAGCATTTGTGATAATTTGATAAACCTTTCATCCATCCGCGTTGCAATGAGGTTTGCCAACATAGGACTTGTAGGAGCTCCTTGTGGTAATATCGCAGGATTATCTATAAGAAAATTTTCTAATTCATAATAATTCTTTTCTTTGACAAAATTCCAATAACTTTTCTTATGCTTTGCTGTACAAATTTTTGAAAGATCAAATGCTAAGTTATCTACATATCCCATCGATTTGAATAATCCAAATATTCGCCGATCAGTAATTGTATCGAAAAATCGCAATAAATCTATCTTATAAATTGCAATTGAATTAGCATGTACAGCAGCATTTTTTAATATGGAATAATTAGGTCTAAATCCAGTGCATGCGCTAGATAGAGGTAGTTTCTCTAATATATTGTAATTTATCCATCTCTGAACAAATTTTAATTTTTCATTGGGAACCATAATTTCTCTAAAACTATCTGTTCCCCTTTTTTTTAAATTAAAGTAAATGTAGTTATAAGAATAAATTAGATTTCTTAAAATATTTGAAGGGATTTTTAGTTGTATAGCTAAATGAATTGTAGAAAATATTACAGGTAATTCTTTATCATCTAAGCATTTTGCATATTCTAATGTTTGCTTAATAAACTCTTCAGAGTGATCTTGTTCTAAAGCAATTTTTCGAAATCCCTCAAAGTCAAAGGCAGGCATAATAAATTACTTTTTCGGCTTGCCGATAACGTTACCTATTGGCATGAATGTTAAACCATAGTGTATTTTAAAAGCTTAAATTTTGTGTACTGCCATAAAAAAACAATTAACGGAAACAAAAATTAAACTTTTGAAATATTGTTAAGTAGCTTCAGTATCTCTCAATCAACTTGACTGAGAGTCAATTTTTAAATTAATAATGCTAATTTATCATACTTGGCCTTTAAAACTTTGTGGAATGTAAATTAAACTATTTATTTCGAAATTTGCTCTTTTTTTTGATCGAAAAGTTTGATTCCTCGCTACTTTAGTTAACTCGGATAAAAAACCTGCTCCCGCAAATGTTAATTGATTTTTAGTATCAAGTAATTTTCTTTTTATTCCATATCCATAAATCGTCTTTAACTCTGTCATGGTAATACCGATTATTTGACAAATTAAAATTTCATTATACTTTTTCGCTAATAGATATAATACAGTTATTAAAGAGTGATCCATTCGGGAATCATATTTATAAGAATTCCCATTTATTAAGATATTTTCATCCGTATATAAATCCAATTTTAGCATTTTCATTACGCCGATATAAAATGCTACGCTTTTTTTTAATTCTTTAGCCTGACTGATTTTATCTTTTGATACTCTTGGAAAAATGGGATGCCATTTGTCAGAAGACCAAATAATTGGAATAGTATTATTGGGAGGCCCATAATCAAAAGATACCAGTGCTTCACATCCACCATAGCCGAGAGGATAATATATATCCTGCCCTCCTCTTCGAAGTATCACCATTTTCTGTCCATATTTTAAAGCTACTGCTTTCATCTTACTTGGGCCTTGGGCAATGACAAATGGAGAATTTGTTCTAGAAAAGCTATTATATCTAACTTCTGCAGAAATGACCAATTCAGGAATTTTAAATTTTAATAATTCCAATCCTTTATTCATCACAATTGCTGCAAGCAGATAAATTTTTGAATCAATGTAATCACTATTTCCAATAAAAACATCGATTTGACGCTCTTTGTAAGCGGTTAAAAATGAATCACCTGTGCCAATAAAGTCATCAATAAAAACAAGTATTGTGGTATTCTGATAATCAAACTGTTCGAAGTTTCGAGATATATCAATTTTCCCTTTGGATTTCATATCCTGAAACATTATAGTTTTGGATATTAAATATGCAATTATGTCGTTGCTTTTAGGATACTTTGTAAATGGAACAAGAAGAATGCTGCTATTTTCCGGTCTGGATTTATTTACATTTGAAAGTTGTTCAATTAGTCGATTTTGCAATTCATCTAAACTTATAAATTCAAAAAACATTAAAAAATCAATCGCAATTTCTATTTCATCATCTTCAAAATTTTCCAGCCATTTTATTATATTGCCTATATAGCTGGAATATTTTAATTTGGGCAAGACATATTCAATCTTTCTTATATTTTCTGGAGTGAGATCAAATTTATATTTTGCCATGTGAACATTATTATTCCATCTAATATAAATACATATTAGAATATCGAAATTTAAGCAATTCTTTGATTTATTTATCAGGAAACATTTTAGTCGGCCTTACGTTTGTGTCCTATAAGATTTAGTTTAGTTTTGGATAAATTTTTTTAGATGCAGCGTATCAAACCTAAATATATCCGCATTGGCGGGATTATACTTGCTACCTTACTTATTATATTTTTAATTGCCGGCTACATAGCCTATTCAAAGCGCGAGGCGTTCCTGCAAAAAGAACTGGTAAATGCCGAAGCAAAAGCAAAAAAAGATTATAACCTCGATATAAAAATAGGCTCGGCAAATTTTACCGGATTAAGTACCGTATCCTTCTCCGATATTACCATAGTACCCCAGGATCGCGACAGCTTGCTATCGATAAAAAAGCTAAGTGTTAGCGTTAAAATAATGCCGCTTATTATTGGCGAAGTAAAATTAGGCGATGTTACTTTGGATGATGCCCACCTTAACCTTACCGATATAAACAAAGTTAAAAACTTCGATTTTCTGTTTAAAAAGAAAAAGGATACCACGGCAACCAGTTCAAAACTAAACCTTGCCGACCTGGCCAATAATCTTATCAACCAGTTTTTGTATAAAATACCTGATGATCTTAACCTTAAAAATTTCCTGCTCACCTTTACCAGCGATACATCTCATCTAAAATTATTAACTACTACGGCTACCATAAAAAGCGGCAATCTTACATCAAATATTATTGTTGATGACGGGCAGGCTACCTGGCACTTTGAGGGCAAAATGCACCCTTCAGACAAGGATATTGATGTAAGGCTTTATGCCGATGGTAAAAAAGTGGAGATGCCGCTTATTGAAAAAAGGTTCAAAACCAAATTCAGCTTTGATACTATTACCACCCGTCTTTCGAAAGTTAGCCATAGCGGAGGCGAAACGCGGATATATGGATCATGGTCGATAAGTAATTTGGTTATTAACAATTCCAAATTATCCGAGAATGATATTGTTGTACCCAATGCATCTATCGATGCCAATGTTTTTGTAGGGCCTAATTATGTATCGCTCGATAGCTCGTCCGTTATCCACCTGAAAAAACTTACGGCCAATCCTTACATAAAATATACGCTTAGCCCGGTTAAGATATATGAGTTGAAAATAAATACCGGCTGGCTCAACGCGCAGGATATATTCGATTCGTTCCCGCAAGGTACGTTCGATTCATTGCTGGGCATACAGGTTGCAGGCAAATTAAATTACAGTCTTAATTTTTATTTAGATACCTCCAACCCCGATGCGGTGCAGTTCAATTCGCAAATGGATAAGGACCATTTCAAAATACTAAAATACGGCAAAACCGACCTCACCATGCTCAACCGGCCGTTCATGCATCAGCCGTACGAAGTGAAGAATCAACCGCCGCCATTTATGGTCGGCCCGCAAAACCCTGATTTTACACCGCTTGAAGATATTGCCGTTGATACCCGCAACGCGGTAATGACCTCCGAAGACCCATCATTCTATACCAACCATGGTTTTGTGGAAGAATCGTTGCGCAAATCAATAGCTACCGATTTTAAGACTAAGAAATTTACCCGAGGCGGCAGTACCATATCCATGCAGCTGATACGTAACGTGTTCCTTAACCGCGATAAAAACCTGGCCCGTAAGGCCGAGGAAATATTAATGGTGTGGATGATAGAAAATAACCACATATCAACCAAAGATCGCATGCTCGAGGTTTATTTTAACATAGTTGAATGGGGTTACCATATATATGGTATTGGTGCAGCATCGCGCTATTATTTTGGCAAAACACCTTCGCAGCTTACTTTGGGCGAGAGTATTTTCCTGGCGAGTTTGTTGCCAAACCCCAAAGCAGGCTTGTATGCTTTTATGCCCGATGGCAGTTTGCGCCCCGGCCTGCATGGTTATTTTAATTTGATAGGCAATTTGATGGCCGGGCACGGTAAGGCCCAGCGAGATAGCAACGCCTATGGTTTTTACGAAGTACGCCTGAAACCCAGCCTGCGCAGGGGCATTAGCAGCCTTGACACCGCGAAAGTTGACAGCCTGATGCGGCAAGGTAATGACGATGACGCCATACCTATTATTGAACCCGAAAAGAAAATGAATTTTTTCCAGCGTTTATTTGGTAAAAAGGATACTACTGCAAATAAGCCAACTAAAAAAGAGGTTAAAAAGCCGAACCATAGTACCATGGTTGATTATGGCGATGGTATAGTGATAGATACCGCAGGAAAAACAAAAAAACAGATACGCCAGGAAAAGCGCGCCCTTAAAAAACAACAAAAACAACTGGAAAATGAAAGCCGGGAAAATGGCGGCGAGTAATAATATCTATAATTTTATTTGCCCTTTTTGTGCTTAATTAAAATATATAGCAACATTAATTGCATATTACACTAATAATAAAACAACTTTATTATATTTGGAATATAAAATAATGAAGGCGACAAAAAATTTAGCCTGTATAAATTAAAGATTGATGAACATATTTGTAGGAAGCCTTCCTTTTAAATTAGAGGAAGCTGATTTAAAAGAACTTTTTGAAGCCTATGGCGAAGTAAGCTCCGTTAAGTTAATTAATGACAGAGAAACCGGCAGAAGCAAAGGTTTTGGATTTGTAGAAATGCCTGACGATGAAAGCGCGCAGCAAGCTATTTCAGCCTTAAACGGCAGCGAAGTTGGCGGCAGGACTATAGCCGTGAGCCAGGCTGAAGAAAGAAAGCCTAATGACCGTAAAAGCTTTGGCGGCGGCGGAAACCGTGGCGGTGGCTACGGTGGCGGAAACCGCGGCGGTGGCGGCGGCTACTCAAAAGACAGCAGAGGTGGCGGTGGCGGAAGCCGCTGGTAATCCATCTACCTATAAATAAAAATATAACGATTTGAACGCCGGGAGTAAAATTCCGGCGTTCAAGTTTGCTATTCCTATACTTATCACCCTGTATTGTATTTGGTTTGTATTGAACTAAATACATATCTTGTTTTCAAATTTTGGTATTCCTTTATTAATTTATGAAGCCACGTTGGTTGCTATGCGCGCTATGTATGCTGCTTATAATAGCTGGTTGTAAAAAGGAAAACAATACACCAACACAAAAAAAACCGCCCCCTGCAAATGTTGCCGGTACACTTACTATAGCCAACGTATTGCAAAGCAATATGGTTGTACAGCGCGATAAGCCTTTTCAAATATGGGGCAAGGCGCCTGCGGCTACAAAAATTACCGTTAATGTAAGCTGGGACCAGGCCGATTTTAACGCCGTTACCAACAGTTCAGGTAATTGGTCTGTCACCATACCTGCTTCCGCTGCAAATGGCGACCCGCAAACTATTACAGCTAAAGGCAGCAACAGCAACACGGTAACGCTAAAAAATATCTTAATTGGCGATGTATGGATCTGCTCGGGCCAATCGAACATGGTTTACCAGGTTGATTCCTTACCCCCGTTTGGCGGGGTTATCGATTATTCTGATGAAATAGCCGCGGCAAATTTTCCATCGATACGCGCGCTAACCGTACAGGCCGACCAGGAATCAAACCCTGTTGACAGTTTAACTTTTCCTGCTTCATGGGTAGTTTGCTCGCCGCAAACTGTTGGTAACTTAAGCGCGGTGGCCTATTATTTTGCCCGTAAATTATACATCAGCCTTAATGTGCCTGTAGGTATTATTGTTTCGGCGGTAAATGGTTCATCATGCGAGGCATGGATAAACCGCGTGGGGTTCAATTCAAACGTTGTTATTTCAAAATATTCGGGTATCAATAACGCCACTATGTATTACAACGGCATGATAAACCCATTCATAAAGCTTCCGGTGAAAGGGTTTACCTGGTATCAGGGCGAAAATAACAAGAATAATAACCCGGTAAGCGATTATACCCAACTCAATTCCACGCTTATAACAGCCTGGAGAAAAGCTTTTAACCAGGATGTGCTGCCGTTTTATTTTGTACAAATGACACCGTTCGACCAAAACTATTACAGCACAAAACCCGTTGGCGGTGATCCTACTTCTGATGATTATGCCAAATTCAGAGAGGCACAGTCAAATGTGCTTGCGGTACCTAATACCGGCATGGCTATAACCATGGATGTGGGCGAGCCGGGCAACCAGCACCCGCACAATAAAAAACCTGTTGGCGAACGGCTGGCACTGCTTGCGCTGAATAATACATATGGCCAACCAGTACAGTGTTATGGCCCGCAATATGCCTCATATACAACAAGCGGAAATAAAGCAACTATCAACTTTAAACAAGGAACAGCCAATGGATTAAACACCATTAATAACCTGCCATTAAAGCAATATTTTTTTGTAGCCGGCACCGATCATAATTTTTTACAGGCAAGCGCTGTAATAAGTGGCAGCCAAATAAAACTTACGGCACCTGCTAATACTCCACTGCCAATACAGGCAATTAGGTACGCTTTTACTGTTGCCCCGGTAACCAATTTACAAAACAGCGCTGCGCTGCCCATGGAGCCTTTTCGTACCGATAATTGGGATAACTGATAAATACTGTAAGGGGCAAATCATGGAGCCTTGATTTTGTAAAGGATGCCAGCGGAAAAGTTGTAAAAATAGTTGTGGATGATGAAGGCGACCATTATGAATTAACAAAAGAAAAATAATGCAATAACGGCCCTTTCAGCGGCATTTATATAGAATTTGTACCTTTGTGCTTTTAATTTAATTAAACTCACATGAAACGAATTTTACTTTTGCTGCTGCTTTTATGCCCGGTATTGTTTGCATTTTCGCAAACCACCGCTACCACAACACCCACTGCACATTTAGATACCCCCTGGCATATCCATGGAGAAAATACCCTTTTGCTTAACCAGAGCTCATTTTCAAATTGGTCGGCTGGAGGTACCGATGCTGTTGCCGTGAACGCGGTTTTGGACTACGATTTTAACTACAAACGCGATAAGTGGAACTGGGACAATAAAGTGATATTAGGCTATGGCTCAAGCAAACAAAATGGCCTGGGCTGGCGCAAGAACGACGACCGCATTATCCTTAACAGCTTGTTAGGGTACCAGGCTGCCAAATACTGGCTGTATACTTTTTATACCAATTTTCAAACCCAGTTTACTAATGGTTATGCTTATGATGATGTGGCGCATACACGTACACTGCTATCATCTTTATTTGCACCTGCTTACTTAACCTTCGGGCCGGGTTTTGCTTATAAGCAGTCGGACAACTTTAGGGTTAACCTTTCGCCATTCGCGGCGCGGATAACTTTTGTTGAGAGCGATTCGCTTTCATCAATAGGCGCCTTTGGCGTAACACCGGGCAACAAAAGCCTGTTTGAATTTGGTGCATCATTAGATGCTTATTATAAGGTGAACATTGTTCAGAACATAGCATTTGAAAATATATTGAAACTGTACACTAACTACCTGTCGCAGCCGCAAGATATTTATATGGATTATGCTGCCAACCTGTATATGAAGGTAAACAAATTTGTTACCGCTAATGCCGGGGTTGAGTTAATATCCGATCCTAAGGCGCAGATACCTGTTGTTAGGAACGGCGTTACGGAATATCATTCGTTATTGCAGGTGAAACAGATATTGGGGGCAGGGATCACTTATAAGTTTTAACGCTTTTTTAGGTTGATAAACAGAAGGCTGCCTACCAGGCGGCCTTTTTCTTGTTTATGCTGTTGCCTTTCTCACCAACTTGTGGAGTATCTCCACAGTTTATTTTCGGCGATTTTTTATTAAGTATTTGATTTGTTGGCAGATAACTATTTTTTCAAGGTTTTGGCATCATTATGTAGCCCGATATTGCATCTAACTTAAAAATAAAAGAACATGAAAAAATTATTTGCAGCTATGCTATTATCAGCATTCACTTTCGGAACATTAGCAGTATCGGCCAGCCCACGTATGCAAAACGATACTACAAAGAAAAAAGAAAAAACTAAAAAAGACACCACTACTAAAAAACCACCTGTAGCTAAATTTTAGTAGTAGCCCTGATTTCGTAATAAGCATAAACCAAGTTTTCAATTGCTTTTCGCAAAAGCAATACTTATTATTCTGCTTGGGATATAATAGCTATGCGGTTGTTATATCCCAACAAATAATAAACGGCCTGCATCTACCTATGCAAAACATTTATATATCGAAAGCTGGCATTAGTTGCTGCGTTTTCGCATTTATGGCTAAAACCTATTGCCATAAAAGTTCATTTTTTTACCCATCCGGGGAAACAAAACCTGCTTAATTTTATTTATGAAGCCATATACCTTACTTTTGTTTAAGGTGTAACCCAAACGCTATGGCTAAAATATTGCTTGTTGAAGATGACCTTACTTTCGCGCAAATGTTGTTCGTTTTTTTGCAAAAACATGGCCATAAGGTAACATCTGCCCAAAATATAAATAGCGGCCTTAAGTTTTTAGAGCAGCAAACATTCGACCTGTTATTGCTTGATTACCGCCTTAGTGATGGTACCGGGCTTGACGTATTGGCTAAAAACAGGGATCTGGGCCTGGCTGTTCCCGCTATTATGATGACCAGCTTTAACGATGTGCGTACCGCTGTGAAAGCCGTGCGGCTTGGCGCCTTTGACTATATTACCAAACCCGTTAACCCCGACGAACTTTTAATGATAATGGGGCATGCCCTTGCCGACAGATCTGCTACACCTGAATTAAATAATGTACCTGATTTTATAACCGGCAGCAGCCCGCAATCGGTAAAACTGCATGAACATATCGACCTGGTTGCGCCTACTGATATGGCGGTACTTATACAGGGCGAAAGCGGTACGGGAAAAGAATATGTAGCACGAATGATCCATCGGCAAAGCAAGCGGGCAGCAAAACCTTTTGTGGCTATTGATTGTGGCGCACTATCAAAAGACCTGGCATCAAGCGAATTGTTCGGGCATGTAAAGGGCGCTTTTACAGGGGCCATCGCCGATAAAAAAGGTGTTTTTGAATGGGCCGAAGGGGGAACGCTTTTTATGGACGAAGTTGGTAACCTGGAATACGATGTACAGGTAAAACTGTTACGCGCCCTGCAGGAAAAAGTAATACAGCCCATAGGCAGCAATAAAAACATACCGGTTAACGTAAGGATAATTACCGCCACCAATGATGATCTGCTGAACAGCGTGGGGCAGGACCATTTCAGGCAAGACCTGTACCATCGCATCAATGAATTTAAGATACAGTTATCGCCGCTGCGGGTGAGGGGGAACGACATTGATATTTTTATAAAGTACTTTATACAAAAAGCAAACGCTGAATTAGGGCGAAACGTAACAGGAATATCGCCTGAGGCAAAAGAAGTATTGCACAAATACGACTGGCCGGGCAATTTACGCGAATTGAACAATGTAATAAAGCGTATGGTGCTGCTTACTACCGGCGAGGTTGCCGGCACAGACGGCCTGCCCGAAGAAATGCTGTTTGCAGGCCACAGTAATACCACCAGCGAATCGGATCTAAAAGCTCAGAACGAAATAAACGAAAAAAACATGATTCAAAAGGCTTTGCACCAGGTAAAATTCAATAAGTCAAAGGCAGCCAAATTGCTAAATATCGACCGTAAGACATTATACAGCAAGATAGAACGGTATGGCTTGGATAATTAGGCAAACGTTATCTCCGTCTGACTTATTAATATTAACAATACTTTCTTTGGGTTAAGGATCGCGTGATTCCCTTCCAAAGGAAGGAATTTAACTACAAGTGGGGAATCACAAAATTATTTCGCGGGTGTATTGTTGGGCTACGGTGGCTAAATGGTGCAGCTCATCGGCCAGTTCAAGGATATTGCGGGTCCATTTTTGAGTGAGCACCTCGTCCTTATGCAGCGACATTTCAGCCAGCCTGAAGCTTTTTGAAAGCTCAGCAGCCCCGGCCTGGGCTGTATGGCCGGCTATACGATGTGTTACCAGCAGTATATTATCAACCTGGTTTTCATTTATCACACTGCAAAGCTCATCAATATCATTAAAGCTGTCTTCGGCAAAGCGGTTCAATATTTTAGCGGTTTCGCCCGCATCGCCAAAGGTCATTTTTTCAATTGCCTTCATGTTTAATAAGTCGGGTAAATTGCTTCCGGCCGTTTCCTTATTATCCTGCCTTATCAATTCAATAAGTTCCTTTTCTTTAAACGGTTTTAATAACAAGCCGTTAAAGCCCTGCTCTAAAACAAAGGCGCGTTCTTCGGGCATTACCTGCGCGGTTAAGGCATATAAGCGTGTATCGGCGGGCGCGCGTTTGCGTAATTGCCGGCAAAGCTCCATCCCACCTATCCCCGGCATGCGCATATCTATCAATACGCACTTTACATTAAAATCCCAGGGTGTATCCAGCATTTCCTGCGCCGAAAAAAAGCAGCGATAACTGATCTTATTTTGTTCAAACATCCTTGCGCAAACCTCCAATATAAAAGGGTCATCATCAACCACCCAAACGGTATTATTAAATAAGTTTGCCAATGTGGTATTGGGCTGCGTGTTAACAGTTGCCGGGGCATCTGTTGTTTCAAAATCAAGTTCAACAATAAAACTACTGCCTTTGCCCAATTCGCTTTTTACATTAATACGCCCGCCCTGGGTTTCAATAAGCTTTTTGGTAATAGCAAGGCCCAGCCCGGTACCTGTTTGATGTTGTTTTTCATCGCCGGCTTGTTCAAACTCGGTAAATATGCGTTCTACATCATCCGGTGCAAGCCCTATCCCGGTGTCGGTCACGTTAAATTGATAATGTATAAGGTTGTTCTGTTGTTTACCTGTTACCGTTAGCTTCACTTCGCCATTGTGCGTAAATTTTATGGCATTGCCCAGCAAGTTATACAGCACTTGCTTAAGCCTGAATGCATCGCCCAAAACAAGGCTCTGAACATCGCTATCATAATCGGTGTTCAAAATAAGACCCTTTTTTTCGGCTTCAAAGTTTAATGTAGTGATCACTTCATCGAGCAATTGCTGCATATTAAACACCGAGTTTGCAAACGTAAATTTTCCCGAGATGATCCGGTTATAATCAAGTACCTCGTTAACTATTTGCAGTAAGTGGTTTGATGAAGTATAAATGGCATTTATATCTTTTTTTTGCGGGTTTTCCTGCTTTTTAACCAGTTCGGCATAACCGATGATGGATTGCAGCGGCGTACGTATCTCGTGGCTCATGTTCGAAAGAAAGCGGTGCTTGGCCAGCGCATGGTATTCTGCTTCGTCCTTTGCGGCCTCCAATTTTTTACGATACGTATTAATGCGCGAAATATCCCTTAAAATAAGATAGACCAGCAGCCCCGTTAGTACAAAAAACGCAAGCATAATATAGCTGATGCGGGTAATACTTTTTTTAACAACCCCTTTAGCAACAGCATTATCTAAATTGTTTTGTGCTATCGCTTCGTTCTGCACCTTATTTAATATTGTAAGTATCTGCCTTATAATATTACCGCTTGACTTATTTAATATAGCTTCGCGTTTTACAAATAACGCGCTTTGGGTTTGCTGTCGTTTTTCCATATTCCGCATGGCCTTTCCAACCGCTTTTAACAAGCTATCCCGCAGCGAAACTGCAATGGTGTCCTTTTTTACCTTTGTTTCCTCATTAACAACCTGATAAGGCTTGGCCTCGGGCTTTTTTACTTCTCTTTTGCCAAAAAGTTTACTAAAAAAACCTTTATGCGTTTCCTGTTCCGGAGCATCCTGGTTGGGGTAAACCATCATGGTTGAGGTTTGTTTTTCAGTAGTGGTAACAAGGCTGTCGGTTTGCCGGGCCGAGTTATTTACCATAGCATTCAGCTGCCCCACCTGTGCTGAAAACGATTTATTGTTGATTAGCCCCTCGCGTACATTTAAATAGCTTATATAAAGTTTGTCCCTGTCCTGCAATAATCTTTTCAATGTATTGAGGCGTTTTAGTTGGGTTGGTGTGCCTGCATACAGGCGCTTTAGGGTATCTATTTTTAAACTCAGCTTTTTTGTTTCTACCAAAAAGCTGTAATATTTTGATGGATTGCGCAGTAACAACCCTTTTTGCACCTGGTCGAGCCTGGTTATGCGATGGGATAATTCATTAACCAGGCGCAGTTTTTCATTGGGGGCAGATACATTTTCAAAGGCGTACAGCACTGCCCTTGCCGCGTCCTTACTGGTTTCCCAGGCCATGAACAGCGCAAAGCACGCCAATATGGAGGCGATGATGATCTTACCTTTTACAGACCGGATGAACCCGACTATATGCATACATATTTCCCGGTTGGTGCAAATATCTAACGCAAAAAGCTGGCTGGTGTTTTACAGCGCGCAAGGTAATATGCAACGATTGGCATAAAACAAAGGGGTATAAATGGGCTACTGAATGTTCAATCCAGCTTTTTTATCCAGATGTTCCTGACCAAAACTTTGGTAATGGCTTCAATTTCGATGCCGATATAGCCTGCCTGGTTGTTGGATGATGCCGGGTCGTCATCTATCATAACGGCCATTAACTGCCCGTTGATGATATGGATAAACACGCCGCCGCGCGCTATTACGGTGTATTGGTTCCAGTCGTTCTTTTTTATGTAATTGGCCAGGTCCATAATATCGCCAATGTTGCCCATGAGGCGCTTGCTTTTTGTGCCATAGCCCTCAACCACCTGCCCGCGCCAGGCAAGTATGCGCATGGGTGTATTTTCAGAATAAAATTGCCCGGTCCAATATTGCGCCGATGGCCAAAAGTCGGCCTGGGGGCCGGTCATCATCCAGTTTAAATTAACAGGCTGCAGATTATCAGGTATCTTCGAAAGCCAGGGTATCCCCGTTTTACTCCTGTATTGTATCCCGCTGCCGCCGTCGCCTTCAACTTTAATTTCAAATTTCAGGGTAAAATCCTTAGCCTTCATCGCCTTGTAGGCAATGTAGCTGTTGCCGCTGGGGTTAGCTGGGGTCGATTCACCAACTATTGCGCCATCCTCCACCCGCCAGAATTTAGGGTTGCCGTCCCAGCCTTTCAAATCTTTGCCGTTGAATAAGGAAAAATAGCCCACATGGTCGTTAAAATCCATAGGGGTGGGCTGCGTAAAGCCAAATAAACTGGCTGGCATTTTTGTTTTGTTTGATTGGCCCTGCGCGAAGGTTATTTGCGATGCGATGAGCATAACGATAATAAACAGGCCGCGCTTTTGCAGGTTGGGAAAAGTGGTTGAGTTCATAAAAATGGCTGATAATGGGGTTATATTGTTTTACAAAAATAATAGCCCGGTAATATTAACCATCCTGTACCTGTATGGTTGGCAGTGGCAGTCTGCAAACATGCACAGCCAAGGGCTGCAAGCCTACGGGAGCAGAGAGTATAATATGAGCCGCATTTATCATTAATTTGAAATTGCATATTATAAACTATAAGTTATTATATTTGAGTTCCTGATAATTTAAATTGATTGACCCATGAAGAAAAAAGTACTTATTATTGAGAATGACCAGGATATAAGAAGTATTGTTGACTATATTTTGGAGGAAGAAGGTTTTAATACCCTGAGTATCCCCGAGCCGCAGGGCCTTACCGAAATAATCCAATTTGTCCCCGACCTGATATTGATAGATGAATTTATAAACAATAAGCCCGGTCACCGTTTATGCCTGAGGATAAAACATGATATGATGTTAAAGCATATACCGGTAATAGTGCTTTCCACAGACAATAATATTGAACTGATTGCTAAGGAATGCCAGGCCAATGACTACATCCGCAAGCCTTTTGATGTACATGAAATGGTGGGTAAGGTAGTAGAGATATTAGATAACCGGTCGCTGACCATTTAATTTTGTGTTTATTGGGTTTTGTAGGCACAACGAGGAAGCTTATAAAAAGTGTTTAGTAGAAAGGCTAAAGGCTTTTTTATTTAATGGTTGGGATGAGAGAAGATTCGAAATGACCCAAGCTCGTCTGGGTACTACGTATAGCAATTTACAGCTTTTCCCATTCCTCTTGGTTTTTATAAGCTTTTGTTGCCTTACGGACCTTCATAAGCATCCATATTGGCAATACCAAACATATAAATGCCGTATCGAATAAAAAGCCAATATCTTCGTATTTATGGTTTTGATCAAAAACCGGTGCGTTATAAATTTTCACCGGCAGGCCAAATAAAATCAAAAATATTGCCCCCGCGGTTAAAATTTTCCTGTTTCGGATATAAAAAACATAAGCCCCCGATTCTACAGATGATTTTTGCACCATTGTGATTTGTTTAGTAATGCAAGATAAAACAAAAAAGCTGCCAAATGACAGCTTTTTTATGGTCGGGATGAGAAGATTCGAACTTCCGACCTCCAGCACCCCATGCTGGCGCGATACCGGGCTACGCTACATCCCGAAAGTTGTTTATATATTAATAATCGTTGTTTTCCTGTATGTTAAGCGTGTTTGACGCTTCTTCAGCCAGGTTAAAAATTAAATTATTAATCTCTTTATTTCAATGGTAATACACAAAAGCGTACCAACATTGGATTGCAAATATATATCAAGATGGATTAAATGAGAAGCATTCCATAAGATTTTGTTTAAGTGAATAAATAATTATAAAGCCACTAACGGCTTATAGCTGGATTTAATGCAAGAAGGAACGGAATAAATGACATAGGAATAATGGTTGGTGGGTTTATGCAGTAGTTCCTTGCATGTATCCAGGCTCATGTCTGTAAATCTATTTCAGGACGAGACATCAGGATAAGACGCAATAACGATTGCATCGCCGGTGTTCTTTCGATACTACATAAAAAAAATCTTGCTACTTGCTACTGGCTACTTGATATTCCTTCTTCACCACTTTCGAAGTCTTATGCTCGCCTGTATGGCTCCATCCCGGCGGCATTACAATGTATAGGAATTTGTTTTTAATACCGGGAGCTTTGGCTACGTCTTTACCTAAGGCTATGATCTCGCCAAAATAAGCATCAAGGAAGCTATGGCGTTTCATTTGGCGGGTAATGCCATATTCAATCGGCATGGCGCGGTCTTCGGGCTGGTAGGTGCCGAATGCGCGGTCCCAAATGTTTAGCAGGTTGCAGAAATTGGTATCCATATACAGCGGGTTTTTGGCATGGTGCACCCGGTGATGCGATGGGGTAAGTATCAACCTGCCCAACCAACCAAAGCGGGCATCGTTAATTATATTTTCGCCCACATGTATAAAGCTGCCCCAAAAGCCGTCGACAAACATAATTACCCCCAGCATAACCGGCGGTACGCCTAATAAAATACAGATGCTGGTGCGCACAATATCGGCATAAGGCGCCTCAAGAAAAAAATGCGCGTAAGTTACTGACAGGTTCATGGCCTCGGGCGCGTGATGGGTGGAATGCAGGCACCACAAAATGCGCACTTTATGCGCAAAATAGTGGTAAATAAAATGCGCAAGTTCCCACGTAACATAGCCCAAAATAAACCAGTACCAGGTAAAGCTAAGGTGATAAAGCGCATGTGGTTCGAACAACCCGATGCACAAGCCCACCATAGCGATAGAAAGTACGCTGCCGATAAAGGCGTTGAGTACATAAGTGAAAAACGAGATCTTATATGATATAACCTTGAAGCGCTTATAAAACGCAGCGCGGATAATTTCAAAAACCAGCAAAACCGGTATCAGCGGCCCGATGAGCGAAATGATGCCGTTATAAGTGAGCAGGCGGCTATAATCGCCCGAATGGATAATATCCACCAGGCCGCCGAAGCCAAAAAAATCTTTAATGTTGTTAAATATCGCGTTCAGAAAATCCATCGCTCGCAGTATAATTGGTAAATGTGGTTAAATCAAAATTAGGATTATTTTTTAAAAAGTTTAATGCATGTAGTAACATATTTACAAGTGTTCTTTGCAGCTGTTATACCCCGAACGGACTAACACTTGAAAACCGGCTTGATTGAAACATTCCCACACCCCTGCACGTATCCACTCAAAACGTTATATTTGCAATAACAAGAAAAAAGATGAAGAAGGTTACCTATATCATCATGCTCTTTGCCGCAACCATCGCCGCCTGCGGTAAAAAATCAACACCAAAGCCAACGCCGGTGCTGTCGCTTAGCGGCAAATATGTGCTGTATTTAAACTCCGATACGCTGTATAAAGGCAGCAGTGCATCCGATGGCATAGCCGAGATCATTAATCAAAACGCCGGTGGCGATACGGCTTACATCAATCCCGGTACACCGCAATTGGTGGTGCATCCCAATGTTATTGTTGGTTACAACCCGGTAACGGCCATGCTGGATACGGTGAACTTTACGTCGGCCACCGAAGGTAAAGAACGGACATCCGTAGGTACCTTTGATTTTATCTACTCCCTGCAAACCGGTGTTTTTTATGATTTAAGCGATCACTCGATAGCTGAAAAAATAATCAGGCTAAACGATAATACCGTAAAGCTTATCATCACCCAAAAAGCTAATGGTGCGGTCATCGGCAATAGGGGGAATTATTATAGTAAGGTTAATTAGTATCAAGTCGCAAGTATCAAGACTTTAGTGCGACGATGTTATAAGTTGTGTTTTGTATGTTGCAGGTTTTTTTCTTTCAACTTATAACTTTCAACCTTCAATTTTTTGGGCGTTCCCCGCTGGTAGAAGCGGGTCGGGCTTTCCATTCATACGGCTACAGGCATTAAGCGTGGCCTGCACGCGATCCTCCCACGGCGGGTATCCATTTCAATCCCTAACGCAATTCTTATCCGGATAAAACGCGCAGATTATAGATTTTCAGAATCCTGTTAGTTTATTAATTCTGTAAATTCTGATCCAGGCCATATATTTGCTGTAACTGATACTTGATTTGTAATGAAAAGTCCCCTCGCACTACTATGCCTCTGCTTTATTCTGACGACATCAATAACCACACAGGCACAAAACCCGAAACCCGAACCAGGCAACACCCCCCTAATCCGCTACGTACACCCGATCATCGGGACAGAGCGGATGGGCCACACGTTCCCCGGGGCCACGGTACCGTTTGGCATGGTGCAGCTAAGCCCGGAGAC
>Ga0105237_10001266_pt1 | contig 33725 bp, 36 predicted proteins | sample KBSC24metaG_FD_81520 | JGI IMG/M metagenome (GOLD analysis project Ga0105237, IMG submission 81520) | Corn rhizosphere microbial communities from Kellogg Biological Station, Michigan, USA - KBS C2-4 metaG | ecosystem: Host-associated > Plants > Roots > Rhizosphere > Soil | place: Michigan, USA... | reverse complement strand
GGCCTCGACTGCTCCATTGAGAGTCGTCGACCTCGCAGCTCCGAGCCGCAACCATCCTACTCCGCAGCCATTTTCATGAGGTTTCGCGGGCCGCAAGCCCTCAAGGACATTTCACCTGAAAGTTCCAATTCGCATTAGGACAAGGGAGGCAGTCAAAATGAAGGGTTTCAAGCAGTTCATCATGCGGGGTAACGTACTGGACCTGGCGGTAGCTGTAGTGATGGGTGCCGCCGTGGTCACGGCGCTCGTCAAGGACCTTATCACTCCGTTAATCGCCGCCATCGTAGGGAAACCAGATTTCTCGGCTATACAGTTCGAAGTTAACGCGAGCAAGTTCCTGCTCGGAGACTTCATAAATGCGCTTGTCTCGTTCCTGCTGATCGCGGCGGCCGTGTACTTCTTCGTGGTCTTACCAATGAACTCGTTGATGGCTCGGATACGACGGGGTGAAGCTCCGCCGGACCCGACCACCAGGGAATGTCCCGAGTGTCTCAGTACGATCCCGATTGCTGCGAGAAAGTGCGCATTCTGTGCCACGCCCCTCTCCAGCGGTGCCCTCGGAAGATAAAAAAACGCGGTGTTCAAATCCCAAGCCCGGCACGTGGGGACAGCCAACCCCCTCTGTAGTCAATTGGGAGTAGCGGAGCAGAATCCGTTTTTCGTGCAGCGCGTTGGAGCACAGGCATTAGCCGTGCTCAAATGAAGTCGTTTGAGCGGTCTTAAGTCAACAGATTCGGAAGGAGTCTAAAAAATGGGCTCGTCAGAAGAAATCGTGGGTAGACTGCGGCTCGGGCAGTTTGCCAAGTGTGTGATAGAGAGCAAGTTCAAGGGCACGGAACGTACGGAAACCGTAGGATCTTCTCATGGTGACTTTGGCTTTGTTGTTCAGACCCTCCACGACGCCGCTGGAAAGCAGCTTTTGAGCGTGGAAATAATTGAGAATCAGTTCACGGTGCCGGCGTAGAGTCCGGGCAATCTTCTTCATAGGTTCGATACGGGACCGCATGACGTGCCGGCACCATTCATCGAGGAACTTCCCAGCCCAAGCGGGCGAGTTGTAATCCCAGAGTTGCTGAAAGGCTTCCTTGAGAAGATACGCTCGGACGCTCTTCAGGTTGTAACGAAGGAGGTCGCGGAGGGGGATCTCTGCGTGGTTGTGAGGTTCTTTTGGCGTTTGAGCAAGAGCCAGCGGGACTTCTTCAGGACCGGGTGAAACCCTTCTTGTTTCATGCGGCGCGCCTCGTCAGCGCGGACATCGTCGAGAGCTTGGTTCATCTTCGCCACGATGTGGAATCGGTCGAGGATATGGAGGGCATCGGAGCACTTCTCGCGGATAACCTTCAGATAGGGCTCCCACATGTTGAACAGACGAAGACGATCTTCGAGGCCACTTCGTCGCCGATGGTGGTGAAGAATCCCTGAAAGGATTCGATCGTTCTTTCTTTCCCAACCCAAAGCAAGCGCGTGACGTCAAGATCGATCTGGTAAACCAGCGTGAGGTACTTATGGCCTTTGGCGTACTGGAGCCATCGACGCCAATGGCGTCGATGGCTCCAAGTTTGCGATGTTCCAGTCCAAAGGTGACGACGTGTTCCACCGCGTCGAAAACTTTTTCCCATGAAGTGCGGAAGGCTTCGGCTGTTTCCTTCCATGACAATCGCCGCGCCCAGCGGGCCAGAAACAACATGTAGGCTCTGGTCAACGTGCGCTTGCCGTCGCCCCACGGCACTTCCTCAACGACGACCGCCTCACACCGACGGCAATCGACGCGTCGCATGGAATAAAGCAGAAAGACCAGAAAGCCCCAGAAGGGGATGAACTCGTTGCTGCGTATGTTCGTTCTCTGCTGATGAGGAACACAGAAATGGGGCTTGTCAGCTTAGTCGCACTTCACCTTCGTGCGCGTCCTCTCGCAAGGGGCTCTTCGTGAAAGCTGCATGCGGTAAAACCGCACCGGCAGTTTGAGCGGCGGACGGAGGCCAGCGTGCTCGTCAGATCGCGCCTCCCCCGACCCAACTAAGGGTGAAGGGCAGGTGGACCTATCTGTAGCGGGCGGTCGATAAAGTTGGGCGAACGGTTGATTTCTATCTCAGCGAGAGGCGGGATGTGAACGCTGCGAAACACTTCTTCAGTAAAACGATGAAGAGTGTCGGCCCGCCACGAGTGATCACTCTCGATGCCTACGCCGCATCACACTGTGCGGTTCGGGAACTGAGTCGGAAGGCCGGTTGCCGAGGCGTGTCCGAGTGCGGTCGAGCAAGTATCTCAACAATGTGATTGTGCAAGACCATCGGCCAATCAAACAGCGAACCAGACCGATGCTCGGATTCAAACGGTTCGATCACGCGGCCGTGACGATCAGCGGCATCGAGCTTGTACAAAAGATTCAGAATCATCAGTTTAAGACCGGCCAGCTGGGGCGCCGCTCAGCCACAATGCCGGAACTTTGGAACGCCGTGCTGGCCGCCTATCTGAAATGTCACAAATCCGAAGGCGCACCGCGCCGTTTACAAACTTTGCACCAGAGCCATTCTCGCGCAAAAACATCGACCTGGAGACCGCTCGTGCCTTCAAACAAAAGCTGCTCGAGCACACCGTGAGCACAGCTTCAAAGCTGGAGCAGAGCTTCCGTTTCTGCCATCGGGTGGAGGCGTTCGTTTCCTCAGACACATGGGCGCTCTCCTGACAGGTTTGCGTCAGATGGCCGATTCCTCTCTGGTGGTGAAACAGCTAATCGTAGACAACCCGCATTTTGCGCGTCTTCGACATCGATTTTCAAAAGGAGTCGGCCGCCGCCATTCAGGAATTGATGCAAGGCCTCCAGTCTCAAGGCAGCGGCCAGCTCAGCAGGAAAGCACCCTAGCTTCGGCCGGAAGAAGCTACTCTTAACGTGGTCTTCACGCTCGCTTGAAGACGTTCTAATACGGCCAGCTTTCCTTTCTTTTTCAGCAAGTTACATATCGCAACGCACAGGCCTTCCAAATTCTCGGCGAATTCTCTTGGCACTTTGCGTAAGCAGGTGGTCTACTCCATCTAAGAACGATTTCCAAAATGTCAACCTCGGCACGAATCCTCATCCCCTTCGGCGTGTGGCTCTGTCTGCCCGCTTTCTCGCAGGTCTTCACCGCGAACATTACCGGGGTCGTCACAGATGCTTCCGGGATGGCCATCCCGGGCGCGCAGATCCAGATAGTGAACAGCAACAATGGGGATACGCGCGTCGCCAAAACCGAAGAGGGGGGCCGGTATACCATCTCGCAATTGTCGCCCGGTCAATATGAACTGACTGTCGCGGCCAACGGCTTCAAGAAGTTTGTCACTTCCGGGATTGTTCTGAACGTCAGCCAGATCGCCCAATATGACGCTCGCATGGAGATTGGTGAGACTTCACAAAGCGTCGAAGTGAGCGCTTCGGTGATTGGCATCGACACTCAGACCGCCAACAAGACCGTAACTTTCGACGCACATGAGATGGTCGAATTGCCCCAAAGCTTGCGTAGCCCGCTGTTGTTTGTTCACGCTACGGCTGGGGTCAACGCGGTACGGCAGGGCATCCAACCTTATATGACCGACCAGAATACCAACCGCTTCGCACTGAACGGAGGCCGTGACGAATCATCCGCCATCCTGGTGGACGGCGTCCCGATCATGGCGCCGGGCTGGGGCGGGGCCATCGCCGTGCCGTCGCAGGATGCTGTCGCTGAGACTCAGGTTGTCCGGCAGGCTTACGACACCCAGTATGGAAAGACCGATGGCGCGGCGGTCACGATGGTAACCAAGGGCGGCTCCAACCAGTTCCACGCCGCCATGTTCGAGTTCCTGCGCAACGATCATATGGATGCCAACAGTTGGGATAACAATAAATTCGGCAATACCAAACCCACATTCCAGCGGCACCAGTTCGGCGGCAATATCGGCGGCCCCATTTGGAAGCGGCGGAAGATTTTCTTCTTCAGCGCGTTTGAAGCGCTTAAGCAGGGTCAGCCTGCCGCCTTCGTGGGCACTGTGCCGACTGCCGCGATGAAGCAGGGCGATTTCTCGCATGTCTTAAACAACGACGGTTCGCTGGCGGTGATTTACGACCCCTTCACGACGGTTGTCGATTCAAACGGCAACTACATCCGGACGCCTTTCCCCGGCAACAAGATTCCATCCGCGCGATTCGACCCGGTGGGCAAGGCGGCGGCTAATCTCTTCCCGGATCCCAACCAGAGCCAGACCATCTCGAATGGCGGACTGTTCTCGAAGAGCGGGAAGTACATCTCCAATTACTACAAAATCGACGAGAGAATCGACTTTGCGCAAAGCGAAAAGAACAGCATCTTCGGCCGCATCACCAAGGCATGGCAGAAAGACAGCATTCCTATTTACATGGGCAATGGCGCCGACAGCAGCACCGGCGAGAGCGACCCACGATATCAGATCGTACTAGGCGACACTTGGACGCCCTCGCCGACCTGGGTAGTCAATGTGCTCCTTGGTCTCGGCCGCTGGCACGAGGACGACACCACGGCGAGCACCGGGTATGTAGGGGCCATCGGACTTCCAGCTTCGCTCGTCAAGCAGTTCCAGGCAGACACTCTTCCCCAGTTCGGTTTCAATAACTATTCACAGCTCGGTTACACCGAACACAATCAAAATACCCGTGAACTGACCAATGTCCAGGTTAATGCGACAAAGGAACTGAGCGCGCACAGCATCAAGTTCGGCGGGCTGTTCGACCTCGGCCGACTGTACACCAACGATGCCTATTCCGGGTTCTTCAACTTCGACTCAGGCCTAACCTCCGGACCCGCCGCGCAGACTGCGTCCAACACCTCAGGTAACGACATCGCGTCACTGCTGCTCGGCACGGGGTCGAGTGGCTCTTCACCCTACAACGCGCAACTGGCGCTAAGCCAACGTTCATATGCCCTTTACGCTAACGACACATGGAGAATTACACGGCGCCTGACACTCACGTGGGGTGTGCGTTATGAATACCAAGCGCCCCGCACGGAGCGATACAACCGTTTCAACTACTTCAACTTCAATGCCACCAACCCCCTCTCGGGGGCGACGGGCTTCAACCTCAAGGGCGGACTCGTTTACGGAGACCCGCAGATGTGGAACCCGGACCATAAGAACGTCGCGCCCCGTGCCAGCATCACCTATCGGATTACCGAAAAGCTGGTATTCCGCGCCGGTTACGGCATCTTCTTCCAGCCCACCGTCGCGGTGGCCAACGGCCCCACGGACGGCTACTCGACGAGCACGAACTGGCTCTCCACCCAAGGCGGCGGCGGATTGATCCCGAATAACCTGTTGAGCAATCCGTACCCGTCCGGGCTGAATCTGCCTGCGGGCGCTTCGGCGGGACTTCTCACCGAAGTTGGCCAGACGGTAAACGCGGCATCGCGCCTTCATCCCACCGGTTACGCGCAGAGCTACAGCGCCGACTTCCAGTTCCAGACCGGCGCAAACGGCATTCTCGAGGTGGGCTATACCGGCGTTCAAGGCCGCAAGCTACTGCTCGGCGCGGCCAACATGAACATCGACCAACTTGATCCGAAGTATCTCTCGATGGGTGCGGCATTGAACGCCCAAGTGGCCAATCCGTTCTACGGTGTGATTACGGATCCTACCAGTGTGCTCTCCTCGAAGACGGTTCCGAAGTGGAGACTCCTGCTCCCCTATCCGCAGTTCAGCAGCGTGCTGCTTTCGCCCGACACGCCGGGATCGAGCGCCAGCTTCAATGCGTTGACGGTCAAGTACAATCACCGCTTCAAGGCCGGGTTCGACGTGCTCGCGACATATCAGTGGTCGAAGGCGATTGACAATGTCTCGGAAACGCAGGTGTGGGAGATCAAGAACTATACCCGCGACGTGTACAACCTGGCCGCCGAGCGCTCGATCAGCGGCCACGACGTCCCGCGCGATTTCCGCGCCGCTATTCTGTGGGAACTCCCGGTTGGCCGGGGCAAGCGCTACGGTGGCAATCTCGGCAACGCCGCGAACGCCGTGGTGGGCGGGTGGAGGCTGAGCACAATTGTCCGTCTGGCCGACGGACTCCCGTTGCAATTCACCGCGTCAAACAGCAACAGCGTCTATGGATTCGTTGTTCAGCGCCCGAACATCACCTCGCTGCCCGCTCTCGGGAACGTCACCGGCGGCCAGTCGATCGACCATTGGTTCAATACGGCGGCGGCAACAGCACCGGCGGCCTACACCATCGGTACGGCGCCCCGCTACCCAGGGAACATCCGTACCGGCGCACTCGACACAACAGACTTGTTGATGAGCAAGGAATGGAGATTCTTCGAACGGTACCGCCTTCAGTTCCGCGCCGAAGCGATTAACGTGACCAACACTCCGCAATACGGCCGCGCCAATACAACGGTTGGCAACGGCAATTTCGGCCGGGTAACCGGTACCTACAACGCCGGTCCGAGAACGATACAGCTCGGCATGCGCGCGGAATTCTGACATCGAAGTACAACGCTGATCCATAAGGACGGCGCGGCATCTTCAGGATCCTGCGCCTTTTCATCAAAAGAGCAACGGACTCAAGAATGCTTCGCGTGCCATTTACCGCCGCGCTGGCGGGGTTGCTGGTTATCGTGTCCACTGTGTTCGCTGCTGGACCGTTTGTGAACGCCCAGCTTCCATACCACCCGGCGACGCTTGATGGGCAGTCCAAACTGCTGGCCTGGTACGAGCCGGAACGAAACCTTGGCTGGGATCATGTGCTGCGGCTTGGCTGGGACTTCCTGGAGCATAAGGTTCCAACGGATATCCGGTTCGGCACCGGATTGAAGATGTACCTGCTGAATTCGGTGTTCGACGATAAGACGCTGCAGGCCGTGTACTGGCAACACAACCCAGCTATGGTTTTCGCTGGATTGGTGGACGGCGTCATCGGTTGGTATCCCTACTCCGGCGATACGGCCGCTATCGCAGTCGTCCGCGAAATGCTCGACCATCAACTCGCTCACGGCACCACTCCGCTCGATTGGGACTGGGCTGGAGTGCCGTTCGCAACCAGTTGCGGCAAGACGGCCGGCTACGGCACCTGTATTCAAGACATGCCTAAAGAGTTCTACGGGGGCATCGAAACGGACAAGGTGGGCGAATTGGGCGCCGGATACGTGCTCTTTTATGAGCTGACCGGAGAAACCAAATATCGCGATGCCGCCGTCCGGTGCGCCTCGGCGCTGGCCGGCCACGTGCGTACGGGGGACGCCGAACACACACCCTGGCCTTACCGCGTGGATGCCCGCACCGGCGTCACGCTGATGCGCGAGGAATACGGCGGCAACATCGTAGGATCCCTACGTCTTTTCGACGAGTTGATTCGCCTCAAGCAAGGCGACATGGCGATCTTCACCAAGGCCCGCCTGACAGCCGTGCAGTGGTTGCTCAACCATCCGCTGAACCGCGAGAGCCCGGCTTGGAATAAGTGGACCGGCTACTTTGAAGATGTCTCGCGCAACCAGGATAACGTGAACCAGATGCTGCCAACAATGATCGCCTGGTATGTTTTAAACAATCCAGACCCGGCTTCGATCACTCCGAAGTGGACACGGTGGTCAATGATGACCGGCCGACTAATCGACTGGGTCCGCACGAGTTTCGGACGCGGCCCTTACTCGGGAGCATGGGCCATAGACGAGCAGGGAACGCCCGATGGCCATGGCTGCTGTTCCCGCGCCGGGCTGGGCAGTCATACATCCCGCTGGGCCGCCGTCAACGCGCTCTACTATGAGAAGACGGGCGACCTGCAAGCGCGCGAAGATGCCTTCCGCGCCCTAAACTACGCTTCTTACTTTGCCCTTTCCGACGGACGGATTTCCTGCTGCGGCGAAGGCTTCGGCAGCCCGTACTGGTTCAGCGACGGCTATGCCGACTACCTTCGGCATTTCAACTGGGCCATGGGATCCGTGCCCGAATACGCGCCCATAGGCCAGGATCATCTGCTGCGGTCCTCGTCGGTGGTTCAATCGGTCGCTTACGGCCGCGGCGAACTCGCCTACCGCACTTTCGACGAATCTTCCACCGAGGTCATTCGCCTCTGCTACAAGCCCGAGCGGATCACCGCGGGCGGGCGCGAATTGACCCAAGCCGAAACCCGCTCAGCCGGTTCTTATACGCTGACAGCGGTCCAGGAAGGCGATTATGTAGTCCGGGTCCAGCACGCCGGCTCCCGCGATGTACGAATTCTCAGTGGCGGCGCGCACTGATGATGCGCGACGTGGGAGACGATCCGCCCACTCGAGTGGTCTGCAAGAGAATCTCGAAATCGGGGAAAGGTTCGTTGGGGCGCATGGAGAGAGCCTGGCTCAACTGCGCTAATGAGGCTTCATTGAGCAGGAACTCGCCTCCTGCCCCGGTCGCCTCTGTCTCCGTACCGGCTACGAGCACCATCTTACCTTTCCCGCTGAAGTTGGGGATCCTCGCCACCACGCAGTAGCCGCCGGGCACGCTTGCCACCGATGGTTCCTCACCCCGGTAAACCAACCGTTCGCCGGGCTTCGGTTTTTTGTTGTGAATTACTGTTTCCGGCAGGCCGCCCTCGAACCTGTACTGAAAGTCGAGTTCATTGTCCAGCAACTCCGCCCAGGGATTCGAGCGTTTGCTGCCGAACAGGATGACTTGATTGGTACGCAGCCGGATTGCCTGAAAGTCGCGTGCCCCCGTAATCTGCACGTGGTCTTTTCGGCCCGCAAGCAGTGAAATCTTGCGTGCCAGATCTGCGTCGCTGATACTCGTGTAGCGGCGATGGATGAGCATGTTCCCAATTTCACGTAGTCCCGCCTCAGCCGGGATGGAGTCGATCAGTTTCTGGTAATCGCGGTTGGCATATTGTTCGAGGGAGATACTGCCGTGAGCCAGATTCTGAAGCAGGTTTAGATTTGAGTCTGCCAGAACCACGTCGAACGGAAGCTGCGAGTTGAAAAACGGCGTCCAAAACTGGTTGAGGTACGGGCTCATCGCTATCGGGACTTCGCTCCGCAGGCGGAGATCGTCCCAGAGCAGACATCCCAGGGCGAGCACCACCAGCGCCGCCGCCGGCCAGACCCAGTCGCGTCGGGACCGCTCCGGCAGAGGAGGCGCCGGGGCGATCTGAACCGGACTTTCGACGATCGGGGCCCGGGTATGGAATACGGGGGTATAGTTGCCCTTCGGGATCTCCAGGATGAGGCGTTCATGAGCCCCTTCTGACTGAAAATAGGTTTCCAGACGCTTCCGCAGTTGCGAAGCGTGGACACGGACGATGGAATCGTCACCGGCCTGCGAATCCGTGCGACCGAAAACCATCGCCGCGATGGTCACCTCGTGCATAGGTGTGTCGGATTCCGCAATTCCCCGTTCCACCACGTAAACCAGGAAGTCCCGCAGGCGGGCAGACCGCGAAAAATGCGGACTGGCTAATATTCGGGCGACCAGAGCATGGCGCTCTTCCGCTGTCGGCGAGGTTCGAGCCACAGAATGGGAACTACTCATTGGCTCCCCATTCTAATACCTTCGGCTGTGCTCGAGGTCTCACTCGGGTTCCAGAACACGGATGATCTTGTTGATGGGCGCCCCGTTCAAGACCTGCCGCTTGCCGCTCGGCCACAGCACTTCCACCTGCCCGGCCTCCGCGGCGCGGCCCAGCCCGAAATGCACCGGAGCGAGCGTTGAGGAAGCATAGCCGTGGCTCGGATTTTGTAGATTGCTCTGGCCCTTCAATCGAATTTCGGCTCCGATCCCGTCCCGGTTGCTCCGGCGTCCCTGAAGCTGAAACGCTATCCAGGATCGTGGAGGTGATGCTTCAACGTTATGCCACAACTCCGGTGCTTCGCCGAGAACCGTGACCACGGCATCGAGGCGTCCGTCATTGTCAAAGTCGGCCACCACGGCGCTACGGTGAGCGCGCGCAACTTGAAAATCCGGCCCCGCCGTAGCCGAGACATCGCTGAATTTGCCGTCTCCACCGTTGCGGAAGATCGCATTCGGCATCGGGTAGCGGTCGCCCGAAAGAGCGTTGATGTTGTCTGTGACGTGAGAGCCCGCGGTGAAAATATCTTTCCATCCGTCATTGTCGAAATCGGCCAGGGAAACTCCCCAGCCGCTTCGCCGGATAGAAAGCGGCCCCAGGCGGCTGGTGAAGGTGACATCGCGGAAATCGCCGGCGCCCGTGTTCTGGAAAAGGGGGAATGTCTGTCCGGTGAGCGCCGTAAATACAATGTCGGGGCGGCCGTCGTTGTTGTAATCGCGGAAGTCCACTCCCATACCCGAGACCGGACGGCCGTCCGAGGGCAGGGCCACACCGGCGTCGAGAGCCACTTCCTCAAACTTGCCGTTACGTAAGTTGTGAAACAGGAAATTGGCCATCGTGTCGTTGGCGACAAAGATATCCGGGTAGCCGTCACCGTCATAGTCGGCTGCCACAGCGCTCATGCCCTTGCCGATGTGGCGCGCGATGCCGCTCGGTACGGAAACATCTTCAAAAGTGCCGTCGCCCCGATTGTGGTACAGGCGGTTGGGCTGGCCCGCCACTTCGCGAGGGTCGCAATAAACCGTGATCGTCCTGTTCGGCGGGTGGCACACGGGACTCGTTTCGGGTGTCCAGCGGAGGTAGTTCACCACGAAGAGATCGAGCTTGCCATCGCGATCGTAGTCCAGCCAGACCGCGTGCACCGCCCACTCCGCAGTGCGCAATCCCGCGCGGTCCGTGACGTCGGAGAAGCGGCCGGTTCCGTCATTGTGATAGAGGTGGCTGCCGTGCGCGCCGGCGACGAACAGGTCGATATTGCCGTCATTGTCGTAATCGGCGGGCGCCGCGCCGATCGCGTAGCCTTCCCCGGCCAGTCCCGACTGCGCGGTGACGTCGCGAAACACCAGGTTGCCTTCATTGTGCAGCAACCGGTTGTCGTCCCGGCCGGGCTGCTTCTTCATTGACGGGAGCGGAGCGCCATTGGGGAAGAAGAGGTCGATACGGCCGTCGCCATCGTAGTCGAAAGCGGCCACGCCGCCCGCCATCGTCTCCACCAGATACCGCTGCTCCGTTGGGTGATTCTCGAGGATCACCGGCAGCCGCGTCAATTCAAAACGGATCGAACCGCCAGCAGGTTCCGAACCTTCCAGCAAATGCCAGAGAACCAGACACATTGCGGCCACAGGCACGAGGAAGCGCATTGGGAAGTCGAGTATATTAGAGCTTGCTAACCAAGTCAATACGAGCGCCTGCCGGGCATTTAGCCGTGCTTTTTTGTCTGGCAGCTCTCTCATCGGGCGGGCAGGACAACGTGGCGGAGTTGTCGAGCCACGCGCGGGATGCCTTGCTCGGAGGCCGTTATGAGGAAGCAATTCATCTCTATGAACAGATGGTGAAGGCGCTGCCACGGGAACCGGGAGTTCGCCTCAATCTCGCAGTTGCCCTCGACGCGGCCGGCCGCCATCGGGAAGCCCTCACTAACCTGGAACAACTCCGTGCCGCGGAAGCGGCCAACCCGAACTTCTGGTTCCTGCTCGGCATCGAATACCAGAAACTGCAACAGCCGGCCAAGGCGGTGGTTCCGCTTGAGCGTGCAGCGTCAATGGACCCGGCCAACGCTCAATTCCGTCTGGAACTGGCAGATGCCTATTTGGCGAGCGGTGCGAACTCGCAGGCGGAGGCTGCTTTTCGGAAGCTCTCCCGTGAGCAACCGGACAACGCGAAGGCGCTGGAGGGTCTTGCACTGAGTCTCCTGGCGATGTCGCGGGCGGCCTTCGATGCACTGGAAGCGATCGCGCCTGCGTCGCCGTTTTATAGGGCGCTACGTGAGTTGGCGGAGGCGGATCAAGGGAACGCCGGAAAGGCTCTGGCCCCGTCTGAATCACCCGCTGCACGGGCGTTCCAGCAAGGCGAAATGCAGCGCGTCCTTTCGCTGACCGCAAGTTCGAAGCAGCCTGAGATGCTCTACTGGCGGGCGCGTGCATGTTCGCAATTGACGAACGAGGCTCTCGGCCGGCTTGCCGCGCTGCCGCCGTCGGCCGAGGTGCATGAACTGCGTGCGCGCGTGTTGCGCCAAGCCCGCCGATGGCAGGAGTCTGCGGCCGAACTCCGCGAGGCCTGCCGGATGTCCCCCCGTGACAGCCGCCTCCGTGGCGAACTCGCTGAAGGGGTCTGGCTGAGCCGTAATTACGACGAAGCGGCGCGAATTCTTTCGGAACTCGTCAAAGCCGGACCAGAGCACGCCCGCTGGCAATTCCAACTCGGCGACAGCCTGTTCAACCTTGGCCGGCCGGAACAAGCGTTGATACACCTCCGCAAGGCCGTGGATCTCTCACCCTCGGACTTGCCGATGCAAGCCGCGCTGGGACGTCTGCTGCTTCAAATGGGCGACGATCAGGAAGCGGTGAGCCACCTGGAGAAGGCCGCGCCGCTGGACAAGGACGGTTCCATTCACTATCAGCTGGCCACAGCTTACCGGAATGTTGGCAAGGCGGATCTAGCCCGCCGGGCTTTGGCGCGCCAACAGGAACTACAGAAGGCCGTAGAGCTCAAGTAACATCGGTATTTTCCCGGTGCAATGCACCGGTAACTGGGCCGGCGCCCAAGGCGGCAATCGTAATCCCGACGGTGGCATTGAAACCAAATCCTACGACTCCGCTCGCGCATTGATCCGAGGCCTGGAGGCAGCCACTAGGGCAGCAGGGCGTCTGCCAGATCGCGCCGAAGTCGTCAATTCGATCAGGACCATCGCGGCATCGATCTGGAGAACGCGTACGTTGGAGTACGTCGTGGTACAACCGCCGAAGCCTATGTTGAGGACCAGCCATTAACGACTGTCGCCAAAGTGTCCGAGTCAAACGATGACCTATATACTGCGCTCAAGCAAGGAAAGGTTGATTCAGTGATCGACGACTCTCCAATCGCGCGATATTTTTCCGAGAGCTTGCCAGGATTAAGAGTAGCCGGCATACTTCCGAAGACGGAGGGTGCTTATGCGATCATGCTTCGTAAGGGCAACACGCGATTACGGGACGAGCTCAATCGCTTGCTGGACGAAATGGAACGCGAAGGCTCGATTCGACGTTTAGTACAACAGTGGCTCGGAGACAGTGTTCAGGCGGTCTCAAAATGACTCAAGGGCTCGGAGTCTCATGAAGGATACAAGATGGCGCCTCTAGAAGTGAAACTCGGGTCCTCGCCGTCAAGCCACTCGATCGAATGTATCGGCGTTGGTCGAAACAGCCCGCCACCAGTTCAGTTTTCGGATTGTTGCAGGTTCGCCTTCTTTTCTCGCGATCAGGGCGGCGTCAGTTGCGACGTACCAAAGAGTTTCCATTCGTCCGTCGCGCAGCAACCCGGTATAGGAAACAACTGCGTCTCCAGCCGCTGTTCGCCCTCCTCCGGAGACACTGATACAAGCACCCGCGTGAACGCCAATAATCGCGATCTCCTGCCCGAAGAAACCACTGTCCTCTAGCGCTGTCCGGAATGTTCCTACGATTCGGTTGTCCGAGTCGTCGGAGATCTCAAGAATAGATCCGTATTGATTCTTCCACTTTCCAATCCAGTTCATCTTGTGCTCCCAGTAAATAGAATTTGGGGACATAACATCGATGGGACGATATTGTCTCCTGCGACGGACATCGAAGCGGTCAATGCGCTTGGAGCGAAATATTCCCTCCCCGGTAAGAATTTCCTTGCTTTCTGGAGACCGTCCCGTTGTTGCAGCCTTCCGAGGGTGTAACCACAGCAGCAGCAACCCGATGGACCGTCCTGCGATCCCTTCAGGTCCAGGCAAGACTATGGCCGTCTTCTTGCGGCATGAAAGTCAGACTTGAGTTCGTTCCGCGTTCATGCTGAGGAACTGAAGAATGTTTCAAACGGTCGAGATCGTTTCGATTGTTCTGGTTGCACTGGCAATGGCTCCGGCGCTCGCGCACCTGTTGGAATTTCCTAGCAAGAGACGATTGACAAAGGATGCTTACCTAAAGGTCCAGCCCATTTATTATCCGGGGTTCACCATCGCCGGAGGCATCGGCGAAGTCGGTGGACTAATCTCCGTTCTTGCGATTCTGGTCCTCACTCCACAAAGCGCCACAGCGTACTGGCTGCGACTGGTGGCGCTGGCGGCCATGGTCGGCAGGCAAATTGTTTTCTGGCTGTTTACCCAGCCGGTGAACAAGTTCTGGCTGCAAAGCACTACTCTGGGCGGTTTTGGCGAGGCTTTCTTTAAGGTTGGATCGGCAACACATCGTGTGCGCCCGGACGATCCTGATGGATGGAAAAGGATGCGGGATCGTTGGGAATACTCTCACATCGTAAGGGCAGCCCTGGCGACCCTCAGTTTTCTATTACTCGTTGTAGCGGCGGTTACTCGAGGCTAGTCGAATATGATGCCAACTGAGAGTTTCGAAAAGCTCGACCCAAGGGAACATCATTTCCGTGTTTCAGGGCCCATCGAAGGTCTCAGACTCTTCCTGCGGCATCTCGCGCCCCTTCGTCCGGCAGGCCGAACGAGAGCGGTTCTCTTCGTACACGGCATGTCGTTTCCATCCGCGTTGTCGATTGCTCATCGCTTCGATGGACGCTCCTGGCGCGATGAACTCTGCGATACAGGCTTCGACGTTTGGGGTTTGGATTTTTACGGCTTTGGTTATTCGGACCGATACGCCGAAATGAGCCAACCGGCGGAGCAAAATCCACCGCTCGGTCAAGCACAGGAAATCAGCCAGCAGATTGAATGCGCCGCGCGGTTCATCTGTACGCAAAACGCCGTACCCAGAATTTCGTTGATTGCCCACTCTGGAGGGACGATCGGCACCGCCATCTTCGCAATCCGAAGTCCGGAGCTGGTAGATCGGCTGGTGTTCTTCGCGCCGATCGGGCGCCGTGAACCGAAGCACAATCCCGCGCCGCGCTTTCCAGCCTGGCGCCTGATCTCACTGAAGGATCAATGGGAACGATTCACAGCAGAAGTGCCCGAAGGGCAGCCGCCTGTTTTGTCAGAGGCGCATTTCCGCGATTGGGGCGAGCGCTATCTAAAAACCGATCCGGATAGCAGCGTTCGATCGCCCGCAAGCGTGAAAACGCCAACCGGAATCGTCCGTGATATCACTGCCGCGTGGCAGGGCAAGCTTGCATACGATCCTGTCCATGTCCGTGCGCCCGTCGCGATCATCCGTGGTGAGTGGGACAGCATGTGCACGGACGCGGACGCCCGATGGTTGTTTGATGCTCTGTCGAATTCGACGGTGAAGCGCGATGTGAAGATCAGCCGCGCCACCCACCTGATGCATTTGGAAGCGAGCCGCTACGCACTCTATCGCGAAACCCAAACATTTCTGAAAGGAGAAACCACATCATGAGCAAATCCACATTCGCTCACGAAGTAGAGACCCATTCAATTGCAGGCTACGACTACGGCCGGACAGGAGTCGCGCGATCGCCTGTGTCACTGACGAATTGCACCAGCTGGAGGCCACCGTTGGATGGAGCGCCGAGGATGCCCGGACGCTCCAGCGCCACGGAGAGTTGTTCAAAGATAGCGCGGAGCAGATGGTGGATTCGTGGCGGGCGGTAATCGGCGCTCAGCCGCATTTGGCCAAATGGTTCTTCGGACCTGACGGAAAGCCGGATGATGCGTACAAGGCTAAGCTTAAGAAACGCTTCGTCCAATGGGTTCTGGATGCATGCTTCCAGCCACACGACCAGACATGGCTCGATTATCAAGAAGAGATCGGGTTGCGCCACACACCTGAAAAGAAGAATCAGACAGATGGCGCCCAAACACCGTCGCTCGTGCCGCTGCGCTATCTGATCGCATTCGGAGCCGTGGTGGCCACCACAACCCGGAAGTTCTTCGTGGATGCCGGAGTCCGGGATGAGGAGCTGCATCAACTCGAAGCAGCCTGGGCGAAAGCTGTTCAGCTTCACATCACATTGTGGAGCAGACCTTACGTGAAGGAAGGGTTGTGGTAGCCACACCGGGAACGCAGAGGAGTACATCATCATGAAGGCACTGATCGTTTTGCCAATCGCACTCGCTGCCGCGGCTCTTGCTTGGCCACAGACCAACGGCAGTCATGCGAAGAAGAGTCAACTAGATGGCGTCTGGGAACTGGTCTCCGGACAGTCGCTGCCCAAAGGAGCACGAGACATCAAGATACTTTCTGCAGGGCATGTCATGTTTGTTGCTTACGATACCGAGACAGGCAAGCCGCTTTGCACGGGCGGTGGCACTTACATCCTGAGCGGAAGCTCCTATACCGAACACATGGACTTCGCGAACGATGTAATCGCCACTGGCTTGGTCGGCAAGGATCAGCAATTCACCGTGAAGTTGGACGGCGATACATTCACCCAAACCGGCACTCTCACAAATGGCAAGCCCCTTTCAGAAGTTTGGAAGCGGATGAATTGATTCAAGAAAATGGCTGAGAGACCAGACCGGTATCGAAACGCGATCGTCCCCCACATATATGTGAACGGTGCCTCTGATGCAATCGCCTTCTACATTAAGGCGTTCGGTGCCGTGGAACTGTTCCGAATCGCGCATCCCAACGGCAGGATTCTACATGCAGAGATTTCAATAAGCGGCTCGCTGGTGATGATCGGTGATCCTGACAACGGGCAGGTGTACGGCGATCCGAGAACGCTTGGGCGCACGAGCGCAAGCCTTCATATTTTCGTAGACGATAATCAAGACCTGCTACAGCAGGCGGTCGCGGCCGGCGCAACACAAATCCAGCGACCAACGGACATGTTCTATGGCGCCAATTCTGCGAGCTTACGGGACCCCTTCGGCATGTCTGGGTGCTCTTGTCCTGGAAAGAAGACATCGACCCGGCCGAGATCGAGCGGCGTGGGAGGAATGCGCTGATGAGTTCGTCATGAATCCTCCAATATTGATCGTGGGCGCAGGGCCAACCGGTCTTAATCTGGCCCTGAGCCTTGCCCGACGCGGCGTACCCTTCCGGATCATCTCCGACGCCAATGGGCCGGGCGAACATTCGCGCGCCCTTGCTGTTCAGGCGCGCACGCTGGAATTCTACGGGCAGTTCGGGTTCGCCGACGAGGTGATAGCGCAGGGGATCGTGGCGGAATCGGTACATATTCGCGAAGGCGACGATCATGACGCAGCGCGCGAAGTAACAACAGTCAGTTTCAAGGATCTCGGCGATGGCATTAGCCCCTATCCCTTCGCCTTGGCGTACGCACAGGACGATCATGAGCGATTCCTCATCGGGAAGTTGAAAGAGATCGGCTTCGATATTGAGTGGCAATCGAAGCTGATCGGCTTCACTGAGGAGAGCGGCAGTGTTCGAGCCACAATCTCGCGCAGCGATCGTACCGATGAGGTTTGCGTCGAATACATATGCGGCTGCGATGGCGCTCACAGCCGTGTACGGGAGACACTGAATATCGGTTTTCCCGGTGGGACGTACGATCAACTCTTCTATGTAGCGGACGTCCGAATTGCGCGGGGCTTCGATCGCGATCTGCACCTTAATCTCGGAAAGCACATCCTCACGCTCATGTTTCCAGTGCGTTCGAGCGGTATGCAGCGTCTCATCGGCCTGGTCCCGCCGGAATTATCCGATCGCGCCGATCTTGCGTTTGACGATATTCGCGAGAGAGTAGAGCGTCAACTCGACATCCGGGTTGCGGAATTGAATTGGTTCTGGACATACCGCGTTCACCATCGCGTCGCCGAACGGTTCCGCGTGGGACAGGCTTTTCTTTTGGGCGACGCCGGGCACATCCACAGCCCCGTAGGCGGTCAAGGAATGAATACCGGAATAGGCGATGCGATCAACCTCGGCTGGAAGCTCGCGCACGTCATTCAACGGCGCGCCAATCCGTCTCTGCTGGACACTTACGAGCCTGAACGCATTGGCTTCGCCCGATCCCTGGTTGCGACCACGGATCGAGCCTTCACACCGTTGACTGCCGAAGGAATCAGCGGCGAAGTCACGCGACGACTCATCGCGCCACTGATATTCTCTGTGGCGGTGCGCTTCCCGCCGACTCGCCACGCGATATTCCGCCTCATTTCGCAGGCACGTATTCACTACCCCGATAGTCCTTTGAGCCAAGGCCACGCAGGACATGTACATGGTGGGGACCGTCTGCCATGGCTTGGCCCGGGCGAAAACGACAACTTCATTCCACTCCGCTCGCTCGACTGGCAACTGCATTTCTACGGTGATAGTGAGAGGAACTTTTTATCCACGGCCAGGGAGTTCGGCCTAGGAACGCACATGTTTCCATGGAACCAGCACTCGCACGATGCCGGATTCCAGCAGGACTCTGCGTACCTGGTGCGACCGGATGGTTACGTCGCGGCGGCGTTAGGAGATCAGAAAGAGTCCCTCCTCAAGGAGTTCGTTGAGCGATGTGGTCTCCGATTCGGGTCATAATATTGAGCGGCCAGCGGCCGTGCACGCCGGACAGTTCTCCGCCGTAGGAGGTATCCTTCACGAGAATGCCCGGCCAGAACCTTTGCGACACTGGGCGGTTGCTTCACGCGATGTGGAGAGCGCACGAATTACCTGCTTGTCGGCCGGATGTTGAGATGTCCGGATGGTGACGGTGGAAGTCGGTAGCGCCCTGGTAGGCTGTTCCCGCTCTGATGAGGGTCGTCTCGCCCAGATGACGACCAATGAGTTGAAAACCGGTCGGCAGACCAGTCTTCGTGAATCCGCCCGGAAGAGTGATGGTTGGGTTGCCCGTCAGATTGAAGGGGGCGGTATAGCGTTGAAGTTTGGAGATGAGTTCCGGTTGCAGGCCAAGGGCGCTTACATCGGCCAGGCTCAGCGGTTGGAACGAATGCACAGGTGCCAATAGCACGTCAATGGTTCGGAAGAGCCATTCGAATCGGCCTTGCAAGTCCATGCGGCGAAGCAGGATCTTCTGATAATCAAAACCAGGCAAGGCACGGCCCATCTCGAGAACGGATGCGAGTATCGGACCATATTCGCGTGCGCGGGCCGGATACGTGGATTCATGCGCGACCGCAGCTTCAACGGCACATGCCCGCACCCAGTCCTTAACGGCTTGATCCATATCCGGAACCCGAACTTCAACAGTCTCCGCTCCGAGCTTGCGAAATACCTCGATCGCGTTCGTGACCACGGTCGCGACGGACGTATCGACATCCCGGCCGATCCAGTGCTCATCGACGCCGACGCGAAGCCCTCGAATGTCCTGGGCCGTAGCTGCCAGGTATTCCGGAACCGGCGTCGCTAGAGAAGTCGGGTCGTTGCGGTCGTCCCCGGCTAGAACCGACAGAAGCACGGCGGCGTCGGCCGCACTGCGAGCGATCGGTGCTACATGATCCATACTGGCGGCGAGTTCAAATACCCCAAAGCGGCTGACTCGGCCCCAGGTCGGCTTCAGGCCGGTAAGGCCATTGGCGCCGGATGGCCAGCGGATCGACCCACCCGTGTCAGATGCCACCGCTCCATAACAAAGGCCGGCGGCAGTAGCCACCGCGGGGCCGCTTGAGGAGATGCCCGGCATACTGTCTGGTAAATATGTGCTTGCCGATTCGTCAGCCCTGTCAGTAAGACTTTATCCACGACTATTGGATTCCTGGCGCTTTCGATTTGCACACCACGGTTGAAGTGGAATCGTGATTGCACGTACCTGAGGTAGATCTCTGCCAGCCATCGGGTACCGGCGGCGGTACGCTCCAGATGCTGGTCAAAGATTTGCGGGGAGAATGCATCAAATGATCACGAAAGACAAGAGTGGATACAAGGTAGTCTCCGAAAAAGGCAAGAACCTTGGAAGTGGGTACAAGACTCGCGCGGCGGCTGCGAAGCGTCTACGTCAGGTTGAATATTTCAAGCGAAAGAAGGCCTAAAAGTAACAAGGTAACAAACAGCTATGGCAATAAAACAGCTAGAACAATCAAATCTCAGCTCGACCGATTCTCATCCCGACATCGAGCGCGTTTATCAGCAATGGGATGACGCCCTCGGGAAAAAAGACGTTGAGGCTGCATTAGCCTTGTATGCACCAGACGCAACGCTGGAAAGCCCCCTCGTGTCGCATCTGTTGCGTGTGGATAAAGGTGTGCGTCAAGGTCGCGACGAGTTGAGGGATTTTCTCTCGATCGTTTTTCAGAATACGCCGCCTTCCCGAAAGCGATTCAGGAAAGGGTACTCTACCGACGGTCATCGCGTCATGTGGGAGTACCCGAGAGAGTCTCCTGACGGTGAACAGATGGACTTTGTCGAGGTCATGGAGATCGAAAAGGGACTCATCCGAAAGCATCGCGTTTACTGGGGCTGGTTCGGCGTCAATGTTCTGAAAATGAATCAATACCATCAATAGGAGGATTCTTTCCCACGCCGGATGGACCTGCGCCTAGTGATTTCCACCAGCGCGGGCCCCGGGCTGGTCCGGGGACACCCTAGACAAAACCCGAAAGTCCAGTTCTCAGTTCGTGCACGTTTGGGTACTCTTGTCCTGGAAAGACGACAATTCCTGAGCCGAGATCCAACGGCGTGGAAACGTGCTGTGGAGCGCGTTGGCGCGAGACGCTGAGCAATGAATATGCGGGCTGATCGTATCCGCACAATCGCTTATTGGACATTTACTCTTTTTGTGGCATTTGAGAACGCCGCGGGAGCGATGTGGACATTCGCTCGACTGATCCCCGGAATCAGTCAGCTCCACGCGAGTTTTGCCTTTGTTGAGTACCAGCGCATAATGCTGGCACACCTCGGATACCCGCAGTATTTCAAGTACATCCTGGGACCCTGGCAGTTGGCATGCGCCGCCGCCCTCCTCGCACCCAGCCTTCCGCGTGTAAAGGAATGGGCCTACGCAGGTGCATTTTTCAACTATTACGCAGCGTTCGTTTCGCACTTGTTTGCGGGCGATCCACCCGATATCCCCGCCGCGGTGCTGGCTGTCTTTGCGGTCATTTCCTGGGCATTGCGGACACCAGACAGACGTCTTGCAGAATCGACGTCGGCTCACGAGACCAGCGCACGGTCATGGATCACATCGGCGGCGATCCTGGGACTTCTCCTGATCCTCTCGCTATTCTGGCTGCCACCGATACCAAAGCAGTGACCCGGACCACGGTTGGCCCATGCGGCCATCGGAAAGGAGATCGAAGATCGTGGTAGTACGAACGAAAGACCTGACCGTACGATTCCAAGGATCTTTGGCGGTGCGGGTCGTCATGGGTGCTCCGTCCGCGTACTCGGCCCTGACGGAGGAAATTCTTGCCGGCCTGGAATATTCAAAGATCATAAGGACGCCGCAGAGGAGACATCATGACTGCTTCACTTTCGTCTAACGTGAATAATGTGAAAGTCACGCACCCCCAGGTAATCGTGATCGGCGCGGGACCGACCGGGCTCCTCGTGGCATCAGAGCTTGCCAGGCGAAAGGTCGCAGTCAGAATTATTGACAAGCGAGACGCACGACAGGAGATCTCAAAAGCGCTGGTAGTGCAGGCGCGCACTCTTGAAATTATGGACCTTTGCGGCCTCATTGAGCCCTTCCTCAGGCGTGGATATCCCGCGCCCGGGCTGAACATCGGGCTACACGGCAGCGGCAAAGGGACTGTTGACTTGCGGCGCCTTGGCACCCGTTATCCTTATCTGCTCGTTATTCCCCAAAACGAGACTGAAGAACTCATCGAAACACGATTGAACGAATTTGGGATAAAGATCGAGCGCGGCCTGGAGCTTGTGGCCGTCCGGCAGGACGCCGACAGCGCAACGGCGACCCTCCGTGATCGGGAAGCGAAGATCCACGAGGTTCGAACCAGCTATCTGATCGGCTGTGACGGCACGCACAGTGCTGTTCGCGAAGCGATCGGAATGCCTTTCGAAGGTGAGGATATTGAATTCACGACTTTCCTGGCTGACGTGAAGCTCGACGCGCACTTCATCCGATCGCGCATCACGAACTTCACCGGACAGCGGGGCTTCGTATCGATCCTGCCGTTTATGGGCGAATATGCCCGGATCTTCGCCGTCGACTTTACGAAGCAGGATATCCCCGTCGAAGAGAAGCTCGAGCTATCCGATCTTCAGGACACGGTTGATGCAATCGTGCCGCAGCGGGTTGAGCTGCACGATCCACGCTGGATCACGCGCTTCCGCTCCCCAAGCCGACAAGTGCCTTTCATGCGGCAGCGTCGCGTCTTCCTTGCCGGTGATGCTGCGCATTCCCACACGCCAGCAGGGGGAGAGGGTATGAATAGCGGTCTTCAAGACGCATACAATTTTGCCTGGCGGCTTGCGACGGTACTACGGCGCGAAGGACCGGAAACTCTGCTCGACGGCTACCATGAGGAGCGTCACCTGGTTGACGAGCAGACGCAACGCGAGACCGACCGTATGTTCCGAAGCTTCGTTCTCACGAACCCGCTACTGAAGGCTGGACGTGATCTGCTGTTTCGCTCAGCCCTTTCATTCCCGCCCGTACAACGTAAGATCAGCGAAGATCTGTCCAATATTGGTATTGACTACACATTCACGCAGGCTTCACAGTCCGAACACCATAGTGAAGACGCGGCGCAGGATTGCCTCTCGGCGGGAGCGCGTGTTCCCGACGCTGAGCTGTGGCGGCCTGGCAAACCGTTCGTCAGGCTTTACGAGTGTCTCCGCGTTCCCTCCATGTCGCTTTTCGCCTATGTAGCCGCAGATCGACTGGACGCCGACCGTGCCTTAATCGGATCACTGATGGACGCGCTCAAACGGACGTTTGCGGACCGCCTCGCGCGCACCATCGTTATCGACGAAGGATTGCCGCAGGAAGTGAATGCCGGCGCGGAGGTGCTCGTCGATCACAAGGGACAGTTCGCGTCCGGGCTCGGCGCCGTGCACGGAAGAGTGTTCCTGATCCGTCCGGACGGCTACCTCGCTCTCCACCGGTCTGGCTGGTCGCCCGAGAAGATCGTCGCCGCAGTTGAATTATGGCTGATGCCAGCGGTCGTGCCGAAAGCTGACGTACTTCCCCAACAGTCCGGCGAACCTGCTGATCGTCTTCAACTCGCCTCCGGACCCCATCCTTCCCGGACCGGACGCTGAACGATCCGGCGGAGAATGGATGAATGCCTACTATCGCGAGGCCTCCCTGCGACGAAGGCGCGATTCGCACGAAAGGATGCTCCCAGCCGACCGCTATAGACGGACCATGGATTTTGGCGGCGACCATTCTGGGTTCGAGCATGGCATTCATCGACGGAACGGTTGTAAACGTGGCACTGCCGGCTTTGCAATCGGCACTTCACGCCAAGCTGTCGGACGTTCAATGGGTGGTGGAATCGTACGCGCTGTTCCTGGCGGCGCTGCTACTGATCGGCGGCGTCTTAGGAGACCTGTACGGGCGCCGCAAGGTCTTCGCTGTTGGTGTTGCGCTCTTTTCCGCTGCCTCCGTCTTGTGCGGTTGCGCGCCCGATATTCGATGGCTCATTTTTGCCAGAGGCGTACAGGGCATTGGTGGAGCGTTGCTCGTCCCGGGCAGCCTGGCTCTGATCAGAGCCAATTTTTCCGAGGATGACCGCGGTCGCGCGATCGGAACCTGGTCGGCGTTCACGTCCATAACTGCAGCTATCGGTCCAGTGTTGGGAGGTTGGTTTACCGAGCACGGTTCCTGGCGGTGGGTCTTCTTCATCAACGTGCCTCTGGGGCTCGCCGTCCTGTGGCTGACGTTTTGGAAGGTCCCGGAGAGTTCCGCTGCCGATCAGAGCCGTCGATTCGACTGGGCAGGTGGTTTGTTGGCCGCGCTCGGCCTGGGTGGAATCGTCTTTGCCCTCATCTATTCGAGACCAACTGTTGGTGTCGCGGGAGTAATCTTCCTGATCGCGCTATTGTGCTGGGAGAAGCGCTCCTCGTCGCCGATGCTCCCGCTCGGCTTGTTCCTCTCCCGCAATTTCAGTGGCGCGAATCTGCTGACTCTCTTTCTTTATTCCGCCTTGAGCGGCATGCTGTTCTTCTTCCCGCTGGATTTAATTCAGGTGCAACGGTACACCCCGACCCAGGCCGGCTCCGCTCTTCTGCCGTTCATCCTGTTGATGTTTCTGCTGTCGCGCTGGTCGGGTGGACTCCTCGATCGATATGGCGCCAAAGCTCCCTTGGTGATCGGCCCCTTGATCGCCGCGGCCGGATTTGCGCTATTCGCGCGGCCTGGAATCGGCGGGTCTTACTGGACGATGTTCTTCCCGCCTATCGTTGTGCTTGGGCTTGGCATGGCGATCAGCGTGGCGCCGCTGACCACAACGGTTATGAACGCGGTCGATCAAAACCATGCGGGGACTGCGTCCGGAGTTAATAACGCCGTTTCGCGCATTGCCGGTTTGTTGGCTGTAGCGGCGTTCGGGGCTTTGCTCACAAATGTTTTTCAGAGCGCATTGGACCGGAATTTGAATCATTTCGGAGTTTCACCCGCGGCCCGGGCGCGCGTTGAGGCACAGCGTTCAAGACTTGCTGCAGCCGAAACAGATGATGCGTTTGCGCGCCAAGCGATCGACGAAGCTTTTATCGCAGGCTATCGCGTGGTGTTGTGGGTTGCGACGGGACTCGCGCTCGTCAGTTCCTTGAGCGCCACCTTGCTGATACGGACTAAAACCAAACCTGCACTGAGAGCACGATAGTGCTCGCACCTGGAACCATCGGACCGGTCTCGGTCTCTCATGTTTTAAATAAAAATATATATGACTGCCAGCGCGGTGCATTGGCTGACGATCGTTCAAGGTATGCGCAACCAATGACTTTGGCCTCACTGATTACCGCGTTACCTCGAAAAGTGGGTTGCCGACAACAGACCAATTTCCGCAACTTATTGAAAACATGGAGCGGGAGACGGGACTCGAACCCGCGTGACCAGCTTGGGAATATGAGCGTCGATTGTAAATAAATGACTTAGGCGTCTATGGCGCTGTTTTCTGGTCACATAAGTCCATTGTTTTCACGACGCGCTTTCCAGAAGGCCGGTTATTGAGGTAAACGAGGTAACGAACGAAACACGCGATTCGTGGCTCAGGGCGTTGTTCGCCGCAGCGCGAAAGCCGCGCCGCAGTCGGAAACAGGATTTGCTCAACTGTGTGGTGCATGCAGTGGCGACCCGCCGCTCCAACGTTCGAGAATGGAAGTTCAAACTGGCATGACGGAACCATTGGCTCCGGACACATACGCACAATTCCTGGCCGATCTGAAGAGCCGGATTCGGCTTGCGCAACTCCGAGCTTCGCTGGCGGTCAATCGTGAACTGGTCCTGCTGTATTGGCAGATCGGCCGCGATATCCTAGACCGGCAGGCGCGGGAAAGCTGGGGAGCGAAGGTCATCGATCGCTTAGCCGTCGATCTCAAGCGAGCCTTCCCCGACATGAAAGGCTTTTCCCCACGCAACCTGAAGTACATGCGTCGGTTTGCCGAGGTCTGGGCGGAGGAGGAATTTGTGCAGCAGGTTGCTGCACAATTGCCGTGGTTCCACAACTGCGTCCTCCTCGACAAGGTAGCTGAGCGTGAAGCGCGTGTTTGGTATGCACGGGCGGCGGTCCAGCACGGGTGGAGCCGCGCAGTTCTCGTCCACCAGATCGAGAGTGCCCTCCATCGCCGTCAAGGAAAGGCCATTACCAACTTCGATCGTGCGTTGCCGTCTCCTCAATCCGACCTCGCGCAAGAGATCACGAAAGACCCCTACAATTTCGATTTCCTGACACTGGACAAAGAAGCACACGAACGTGATCTCGAACGCGGTTTACTAGAACATCTTCGCCAGTTCTTGCTTGAACTGGGCATCGGATTCGCCTTCGTCGGAAACCAGTACCGGCTCACGGTCGGCAACGAGGAGTTCTTCATCGATCTCCTGTTCTATCACTTGAAGCTCCGCGCCTACGTCGTCGTGGATTTGAAAATGAGAGCCTTCGAACCCGAGTTCGCCGGAAAGATGAACTTCTATCTCTCGGCAGTGAACGACCTCTTGCGTCACCCGGACGACCAGCCGAGTATCGGCATTATTCTCTGCAAGACCAAGGAAAGATTCGTTGCGGAATACGCTCTTCGGGACATCAACAAGCCCATCGGCATATCGGAGTACCGGCTAGCCGAGAGCCTCCCCGAAAAACTCCAGGGAAGCTTGCCCACAATTGAGGAACTGGAGAATGAACTCGGCGCGGCATCCGAATCCGATTCCAAATGAAGGTGCACCTAAAAAGTCCGTGTCGAGAGACAATAGGGTGACCTGAGGCGAGGAAGACTACCGGGTGCACAATATCGTGCGGCTGGAGCAGTCTTCTGGCAGCACCTGGCTGAAAACTGCGGGGCTAATTCTCTCACCGATGGTGATAAAAAACACCGAGCCTCCTTGCAAGAATTGCTCCGCAAGCCTCCGAAGCGCCCCCTGCTTGCCGGGCCGGAGCGTACTCCTTACCCACCAAACCGTCAGACCCTGGTTCTCGTTAGCCAAGATCGCGGGTTCCGGTATTTTCGTCCAAACGCCCCGCTTTGAGTCCCGATGCAGGGACGTTCGCAGTTTCTGATTCTGGAAGTTCGCGCAATGACGCCGAACGCAGCGGTGGAACTCTTTCGTCCTCGATCCGTTCGAAATCTTGTACATCAGTGATCGACGGTGATCACCGGTTATCGTACTGGCCTGTCCACGCGCGCTAGCGGCATTCTTGCCGAAAACGTACTTCCTTGGCCGGATTTGCTTTCAACCTCAATCGTGCCGTGGTGTTCGTCCACGATCCAGCGCGCTATCGAGAGCCCAAGACCTGCTCCCCCGGTTGCTCGCGAGCGTACCTTATCAGCCCGCCAGAATCGATCAAAGATATGCGGAAGATCCGATTCGGAGATCCCGATACCCGAATCGGATACCGTGATCACGGCCTTTCCGTCCACGGCCCTCAATCCAACTTGTACGCGTCCGCCCTCTGGCGAGTATTTGATTGCGTTATCGACGAGGATGAAGGACAGCCGCCGCAGAGCTTCTCCATCACCATGGACAACAATCGGGCCGTCCAACTCGGTCACCATTTCAATTCTTTTGTTCGCCGCCAATGTTCGGGCTTGGTCCGTAGCTTCACGAACGCTCGTTGAAACATCGGTAAGTTCGTGCTGCAGCTCGGCCCCACCCGCATCGGCCCTGGCAAGGAGAAGAAGACTGTCAATCAGCCTGCTTGTTCGTTCGGATTCCGCCAGGATCTGCACCATGTCTTCGTGATACTCGTCATTCGTCCGTTTATGGTGTACAGCCAGTTCGGCGGTCGCGCGGATCAGTGAGATCGGCGCGCGTAGTTCGTGAGAGGCATCTGCGGTGAACTGCGAAATTCGCTGCACGGCTGAGTTTAGGCGAGACAACATGCGGTTCAAGGTTTCAGAGAGTCGTTGCAACTCATCCGACGTCTTCGGTACTCCCAACCGATCAGACAGGTTGCTTATGCTGATGGACTCTGCGGCGGCGGTGATCCGATCAACCGGATTCAGCGCACGGCGGCTGATCAAGTATCCTCCGAGGCCGGCACCAATAAGAAGTAGAGGCGCGACGAGCAACAGGATCAGACGGAAGCGTTCAAGAGCCTCGTTAAATTCCCGAAGAGGCGCGGCCACTTGAATTGTATAAGGGTGCCCGTTCACCACAACGCGACCGGTAGCGAAACGAACGGGGGTGCCTTGTACGGTCAGGTTTTCGTAGATCGGTTCGTCCCCGACCTCACGCGGAAGGCGAATGGGAACTTGGCTGTTCTCAAGCACAGCGGAGCGATAGAGCCATTGGCCTCTTTCATCGCAGACCTGGAAGAGATCACCACCGGGCCCGAGGACGGAGTGTTCTCGAAATTCATCCCGAATTTCAACCGGTGAAAGTGCTGCGATCTGGAGCTGCATGAATTTCTCGACCCCGTGAATTCGGTCTTCCAACTCCTCATCGATCGTGTGGAAGGCGCTCGTTCGCATTGCGAACCAGCTACCCACGCCAAATAGTCCCAACCCGATCGCCAGCATGACGAGGTACCAGGTCGTTAGGCGGACCCGAATAGATCCGAAACTCATTCGTCGCTCTCCCTAACGGTGTAGCCGAAACCACGCACCGTTTGAATCAGCCGGCTTGCGCCATTCGCCTCGATTTTGCTCCGCAGCTGAAAAATAAACACATCTAGCGTGTTCCGCTCAACGTCACGATCTATGCCCCAAACCGACTCGATGAGATCGTCCCGGGACACGACCCGACCAGCCCGGCGCATCAGGTACTCGAGAAGGACGAATTCGGTGCGAGTCAAAACCAACGGCTTCTTTCCGCGATGAACTTCGTGCTTTTCGGGGTTCAACGTAAGATCGGCCACCTGGAGAAGACCTTCAGAATCTCCTGCAACTCGACGCTCAATTACCCGAAGCCGGGCTGCGAGCACCTCGAAGGAGAAGGGTTTCGTGAGGTAGTCGTCCGCACCCACGTCGAGACCCTTGACAATATCCGCTGCTGAGTCGCGGGCAGTCAGCATTAAAATCGGTACTCGATTACCGCCGGACCGTAGGCGGCGCGCAAAGTGAAGTCCGTCCACGCCGGGCAGCATAACGTCGAGTACTATCGCATCTAAAGGCGAGCTTTGCGCCTTCTCCAGGCCCTTGAGGCCATCCATCGCAACTTCGACCGTATGGCCCTGCCCGCCGAGCCCCCGACGTAACAGTTCGGCCATTTTCGGGTCGTCCTCTACAACGAGAATCCGCATGGGTTTGCTTCAGGCCTGCAAATAGCGCGGGCAGCTTCCGCGCAGGAACGGCCGCTGCCGATATGCTTCGCGCCTTTCAGCTTGGCACAACCGCATTAGGATCACCTGAGTGGATTGTAACCAGCACAAAATCAACCAGTTCGACCGATGCGCCGCACTCAGATAACCCTAATGTTCGTATTCCACAATAGAGGCGGTATGAGGCTGCCGATCGTATTCGCAACCTTGCTGGCCACAGCTATTCATCCTGCCTACGCGGAGGCCATAAACTTCGATCACTCGGCAACGGGTTCATTGCCCGCCGGCTGGAGCGTTGCCATGACGCATCAGGGTGGACCACCGAAATGGGAAGTCCTCGAGGATGCGTCTGCGCCGAGCAAGCCAAATGTTCTGGCTCAAGTGTCCAACGATCGCACAGCCGGACGATTCCCACTCGCAGTGTGGAATGGTGCGAACGTCAAAGATGGCGCTCTCAGTGTCAAATTCAAAGCGATCTCTGGGGTAGTGGATCAGGGAGCAGGCCTGGTCTGGCGCTACCGCGATCCGAACAACTATTACATCGTTCGCGCAAATGCTCTGGAGAACAACGTTGTCCTCTATAAAGTCCAGAACGGCGAGCGCGTCTCGATAGCTCCAAAGGGAGCCGTTTCGAACAGCTATGGCGTCAAGCATAAGGTTCCGAAGCAAACCTGGACGACACTACGAGTCGATTTCCACGGTCCGCTCTTCAGTGTGAGTCTGGATGGCGAAAAGCTCTTCGAGGTGGAAGATTCAACGTTCATCGGAGCTGGCAAAACCGGACTCTGGACCAAGTCCGACAGCGTGATTTACTTCGATGATTTTCAAGTATCAGAGGAAGGCAAGAAATGATGCGGGAGGCAAAGGAGAGAATCGATGACAAGACTGAGGGTTGTGATAATCGCTGCAAGCGCAGTGAGCGCGGCGTTGGCCCCGACCGTTAATTTCGACAGCCTAACGCCTGGTGCACCACCGCCGGGCTGGACGGCCACCAAGACTGGTAACGGAACCGCAAAGTGGACGATCGAGAAGGACAGCACAGCGCCAAGCCCTCCTAATGTCTTGAAACAATCTGGTCAAGCCAGTTATCCCGTTTGCCTCAAAGACGACACGAACTTGAAGGACGGTTTCGTTGAAGTTAAGTTCAAGCCGATTTCTGGTAAAGAAGACCAAGCGGGAGGCGTAATCTGGCGTGCCAAGGATTCGAACAACTACTACGTCGCCCGTGCAAACGCACTGGAAGACAACGTCACTATCTATCACACAATCAACTCTGGCCGCACCGAAAAGAAACGGGCGAGTATGAAAGTGGCATCCAACCAGTGGCATACATTGCGAGTCGATTTTCAAGGCTCGCACTTCACAGTCGCGTTCGACGGAAAAAAGGCACTCGATTGGGATGACGAAACATTTAAAGATGCAGGCAAGGTTGGGGTGTGGACTAAAGCCGACAGCGTGACGCTGTTCGACGATTTCACATATGGCGGTAAGTAGTGCGAAAGGAGTAACAGTTATGATTCGAGCAATGACAACGTCCATCGCGGCAGCGGTGCTCGCGCTGGCCGCGTATGGTCAGCAGATGCCAGCAGATTATGACCAAGCAATGAAGACGCTCGGAAAGCAGGGTGACTTCAAAGACAACGTACTGAAGATCAATATCCCTCGGAATGATCTCAAGATAACCATCGATGGGATCGCGACGCCCACGCCGTTTGGATTCGGCGGTTGGCTCGCGATGACCAAAGGCGACGGTGGCATGGATGTGATGATGGGGGACCTGGTGTTGACGGAAGATGAGGTCAATCCTGTTATGTCCGCGCTACTGGATAACGGCTTGGAGGTGACGGCCGTTCACAATCACTTCTTCTTCGAGAACCCCCGGATCTTCTACATGCACGTCCATGGTCACGGAAAGGCCGCGGACTTGGCGAAAATGGCGAAGCCCGCAGTAGACTTGATTGGCCACGGGGCAGCGCAGCATCAGAGCACGGTGACCGGCGGGAACTCCAACATTTCAGCCGGCAAGATCGACACCGCAAAGATCGCACAGATCGTCGGCCACGAAGGCGAGCAGAATGGAGATGTCTACAAAATCACAGTGGGCCGCGACGATCTGAAACTCAAAGAAATGGGCGCTTCGATCAATTCGCGCATGGGTCTGAATACCTGGGTTGCCTTCTTTGGGAGCGATGCAGACGCGGAGATTGCTGGCGATGTCGCCATGACTGCACAGGAGATCACTCCGGTGCTCAAGGCACTTCGCGCGAGTGGGCTGAACGTGGTAGCGATCCATCACCACATGACAACTACGCAACCAACAGTCTATTTCCTGCATTACTGGGGAACGGGCCCGGCAGAGAAGCTGGCTACTGGCTTCAGAGCCGCGTTGAACGACTTAGGTAAGGGACACTCCTCGACAGTCAGTCGCGCCAGCTCTCATTGAAGTCTCCATATCCGATCCTGATCCGATCGGGCTGATCTTCCGGTACCCGCGGGAGCCAACTCGGATAAACCGAGCGGGAGGGCCCAAAGTGAGAACACGTTCAAACAACATCGCGGTCACAGCGGGCCTTCGTTGGCGATTAGTGTCGTTTGGCTGGGCAATTCTCGCGGCAACGATTGGCTCTCGGCCAACCGCCGCACAAGAACCGCCGCCCTTGACAGTCGGCCAAGCAGTCCAGCAGGCGCTCGATAGATATCCCGCTGTCCGTAGCTCACTGGAGCAGGTTTCCGCGGCGTCAGCCGGAATCAACCTTGCCCGCACGGCGTATCTGCCGAGGGCCGATTTTCTCGGCCAGGCGAATAGGGCAACTCACAACAACGTGTTTGGACTGGTGTTGCCGCAGTCCGTTCTCCCGACAATTTCTGGTCCAGCCCAGGGCACAAACTCATTAAGCAGTGTCTGGGGTTCGGCCGTCGGTACGTTGGTCTCATGGGAACCCTTTGACTTCGGCTTCCGTCAAGCAGCGGTCGATACAGCGAAGGCAACCAGAGATCGCGCCAGTTCCGAAGTCAATGTGACCAAATTACAGGTCTCGACTGCGGCGGCAGATGCCTTCCTGACGATCGCGGCAGCTCAGCAGACAGTAGTTGCTGCCCGCGCCGGAGTCGAGCGGGCTCGGGTCCTCGACGAAGTGATTGGGACGCTTGCCACCAATCAGCTTCGTCCCGGAGCGGATGCATCCCGTTCGCGGGCCGAGTTAGCCGTGGCGCGGACCCAGGAAATTCAGGCAGGGCAGGCAGTGGATGTCGCGCGAGCGGCACTGGCGCAGTTGCTCGGAACGGGCGTGGAAAGCATCGCGATTGAGCCGGGGATTCTCCTACAGTTGCCGCCAGTTTCCGAAATTCCGGGCCAGGCGGCAACGCAACATCCGTTGGCGATGGCCGGGCAGTCGGCCATCGCCGAGGTGAAGGCTCGGGAAAAAGAAATCGATCGCTCGTATTATCCACGGTTCTATTTGGAAGGGTCGACATACGCCCGTGGGACCGGAATTCAACCTGACGGACGCGTCGGCGGAGCGGCAAGCGGTCTCGCACCTAACACTCAGAATTGGGCCCTTGGTCTGAATATCACCTTTCCGGCGTTCGACTGGTTCTCGCTTCGGGCCAAAAAGGAAATCGAAGTTCACAACGAACGGAGTGCGTCAGCAAAATACGATCAGGTTTTGCAGGATGTTAACGGCGCAATCGCGAAAGCCGCTGCGGTACTTCAAGGAGCCATCCGCGTTGCCCAGAACACTCCGATTCAACTTGAAGCGGCGCGGGCCACCGAACAACAGGCCACAGCGCGGTATCGAACCGGGCTTGGCAATATCTCAGAGGTCGCTGAAGCTCAGCGGCTCCTCACACAGGCTGAAATTGATGATGCGTTAGCCCGCCTCGGTGTATGGCGGGGCCTTCTAGGCATCGCAGCGGCACAAGGAGATCTCACACCCTTTCTGAACTTGGCCGGCAAGTAGGAGCGTTTATGAAGTTAGTACTCGCAGCCTTGAAAAGGCCTATTTCGGTGGTAGTGGCTGTGGTCGCCATTGCGCTCTGTGCCGTGCTCGCACTCCGAAGCATGCCGGTTGATATCTTTCCGAATCTTGGATCTCCGGCGATTTACGTTGCGCAGCCTTATGGCGGCATGGACCCCCAACAGATGGAAGGTTACCTAACCTACTATCTCGAGTACCACTTCCTCTACATCACCGGCATTGAGCACGTCGAAAGCAAGAACATCCAAGGCATCGCTCTACTAAAACTGAGTTTTCATCCAGGGACCGACATGAGCCAGGCAATGGCGCAGGTCGTCGGCTATGTGAACCGTGCACGAGCCTTTATGCCCACTGGCACGGTTTCCCCGTTCATCGTGCGATACGACGCCGGAAGTGTGCCGGTCGGCCAATTGATTTTCTCCAGCCCTAATCGAAGCGTTGGAGAGATGCAGGATATCGCCCTAAATCGGGTCAGGCCGATATTCGCGATTCTCGAGGGCGTGTCCGCTCCGCCTCCTTTCGGCGGCAACCAACGGACGATCGTCATTCAACTCGATCCGGACCGGCTACATGCCTACAACATTTCCGCGGAGGAGGCGATCGCCGCGGTGAATCGCAGCACCGTCGTGATGCCCGCCGGCAACGTGGGAACGGACGATCTAATGAGGATCGCCTCAACGAACGTGACCCTCGGAGGAAAGCTTGACGAATTGCTGGATACTCCACTTCGTCTTGGGTCTGGGCCTTCTGTCTACTTGCATGACATCGGCACCGTCGGCAACGGAACCGACATTGTCGTCGGGTATGCACATGTAAATGGCAAGCGAACCGTATACATTCCCGTGACAAAGCGGTCCGACGCTTCCACTCTTGCGGTGATTCGGCGAGTCCGCGAGGCTCTGCCGCGAATGAAGTCGGTGGCACCGGATGACGTCGCTATTCGTCTGGAGTTCGATCAATCGAAATTCGTTCTGAACTCAATTCAAGCGCTTATGACGGAGAGCGGTCTGGGCGCACTCTTAACGGCCGTCATGGTGCTTCTGTTTCTTCGCGACTGGCGCAGCTCGCTGATCGT
>Ga0105237_10001265_pt1 | contig 33727 bp, 27 predicted proteins | sample KBSC24metaG_FD_81520 | JGI IMG/M metagenome (GOLD analysis project Ga0105237, IMG submission 81520) | Corn rhizosphere microbial communities from Kellogg Biological Station, Michigan, USA - KBS C2-4 metaG | ecosystem: Host-associated > Plants > Roots > Rhizosphere > Soil | place: Michigan, USA... | reverse complement strand
GACGATGAATAAACTCAGAGGCTAGAAAGCACCGAGGACAATCGAGGCGTTTTGCCCACCCAGTCCAAAACTGTTAGACAGGATGTATTTCAGTCCCTTTGCATCGCGGGCGACGTTGGGTACATAGTCGAGATCGCAAACGGGATCGGGCGTTTCGTAGTTGATCGTCGGGTGCAGGACACCATCGACCAGGCTCATTACGCAGGCGACAATCTCAATCGCGCCGGATGCACCGAGGGCGTGACCCAACATGCTCTTGCTCGAACTGATGGGAATATTGTACGCCTGCTCACCGAACAGACGCTTGATCGCCAGGGTTTCCATCATGTCGTTGGCCTGGGTCGATGTCCCATGTGCGTTGATGTATTGGATGTCTTCGGTATTCAGATGCGCGTTTTCGAGCGCCCATTTCATTGCACGCCACGCGCCGTTTCCGGTTGGATCAAGCGCGGCAATGTGGAAAGCGTCCGATGACGAACTGTGTCCCAGAACTTCAGCATAAATTCGCGCGCCGCGCTTGAGAGCGTGCGCGAGGCTTTCGATGATCAGCACGGCGCTGCCTTCGCTGAAGACAAAGCCATTGCGATTTTTATCGAAGGGACGGCTCGCGGCTTCAGGATTATCGTTGTAGCCCGTCGAGAGGGCATCCATCGCCTCGAAGCCCGCAATCGCGTAATCCTGCAACACGGCTTCGACGCCGCCGGTGATGACCATATCGGCACGACCGCTGCGGATGATTTCACTTGCTTCGCCAACCGACTGCGTTCCGGCAGCGCAGGCCGTCGAGGGTGCGAGCAGTGGGCCAAAGGCGCGGAAGAAGCGGCTGACGTAATGCCCCGGCATATTCGGCAGGGAATTGATCAGCGTGAGTGGATTCGGCTTGCGATAGCCGGAGGTCTTGTACTTGAAGGTGTTTTGCTCAGCCATTTCATGTGCGCCGAGCGTTGTGCCGATGACCACCGCCACACGCTCGCCTTCTGCCTCGATCAACTGCGAGGTCAGGCCAGCATCTTCAACAGCCATTGTCGCGGCAGCAACGGCAAAGTGCGAGGCTCGTCCCATACGCCGTGCTTCTTTCGGCTCGATCCAATCGGTTGGATCGAAGCCGCGTACCTCACCGCCAATGGTGACGGGGCAGTGTTCAACGTTAATCGTTTCGATATGGCGGATACCGGATTTCCCCGCCTGAAGGCTTTCCCACAGGGTTTTCACCCCGCCGAGTGCAGTCACCGCACCCATTCCGGTGATGACGACGCGCGGGCGTCCATTACGAAGTAATTCCATCTGTATACAGCGGCTTGAGTACCGCCTACCTCCTCTCGGTTTCCCCTTGTTCTTTCAGCCCAGCAGCAATCGCTTGAATGACATTCCCGGCGACTGCTTTACGCGCCTGACCAATAGCGTTCTTGATCGCTTTATCATTTGAGCGACCATGAGCAATGATTACAACACCGTTCACTCCCAAAAGAGGTGCGCCGCCCACCTCAAATGGATCAACTTGCTTGTAAACGCGGCGGAAGGCATTCTGAGCGAGTAATCCGCCGATTTTGGAGATAGTGTCACGCATGATTTCTTCGCGGATCATGTTGCCCATTGTTCTGCTCGCCGCTTCGAGCGATTTCAGCATGATGTTGCCGACAAAACCGTCGCTCACGACCACATCCGCATCGCCTTTGAGGAGGTCTTTGGGTTCAACGTTGCCGACGAAGTTGATCGGGAGCGCTGCGATGAGCGTGCTGGCTTCGTGGACGAGTTCGTTGCCTTTGCCTTCTTCTTCACCATTGGAGAGGATGCCAACGCCCGGATCGCTGAGTCCGAGCGTGTTATTCGCGTAGATTTTGCCCATGAGCGCGAACTGTGCAAGCCATTCCGGTTTTGAGTCGGCGTTTGCGCCCACATCCAGCAGAATCACGGCGCGACCACTCAGGCTGACAAAAGCGCTCAGGGCGGGGCGCTTCACGCCAGGAATGCGCCGCAGCGTGAAGAGGGTGGCGATGCTAAGCGCTGCACCCGTGTTCCCTGCGGTCACAAAAGCATCGGCTTTGCCATCTTTGATCAGGTTCATGCCGACGTGCATTGACGAGTTTGGCTTGGCTTTGCCGACGACGCTGGGTTTGTCGAGCATCGTGACAATCTCGCTGGCGGGAACGACTTCTAACTTCAGGCCAGTGGTCGGATGTTTTGCAAGTTCCGCGTTAATGCGCGCTGGGTCGCCAACCAGCAGAATCGTATCTCCAAACTCTCGCGCCGCGAGTATCGCCCCGGCGACATCTGGGCCGGGAAAGGTATCGCTTCCCATCGCATCGAGGGCGATTCGCATATGCTTGCACCTATCCAGTCTGCTAAACGTTGGGACATTATGCTACCCGACTTTGCCCCGACGTAAAAGGATTGACATCGCTTTTGCCGTGAGTATAATACGCCTCAATTACTCGCCCCGGTGGCGGAATGGCATACGCAGCAGGTTGAGGGCCTGTGCTCGAAAGGGCGTGGAGGTTCGAGTCCTCTCCGGGGCAAATTAGAGACCCACTTTTATAAAGTGGGTTTTTGTTTGCAACACGGGTCGCTTCGTTGTACACTGCAATTGTGCGGGTTAACCACGCAGGAGATCGGTTTGCATGAGCAGTGACGAAACGCAATCGGCTCTTTCACGGGCTTACGACCTCGTTGAAGCTGGAAAATACGACGAAGCACGGGCGATCCTCGAACCCATTCTTGCAGCGAATAAAGATAACGCGGATGCTTGGTGGGTTTATGCTCATGCGGTGACTAACCCTGATGATGGGCGTGCCGCATTAGAGAATGTTCTCCGGATCGATCCCAAATACCCGGATGCTGCTGACCTGCTCGCGCAGGCGCGCGCTGTTGCGCCAGAGCGACCAACGATTACGCCGCTTGCTCCGGTGACGATGCCGGAAGCGCCGCCCAGCCTTCCCGAAGCAGATTTTCCCGAAGTTCCAGCGCCAGCACGTGCAACGAGCGAACAATCAGCTGCGCCAGTTCCGAGTTCTCGTGCTGGCTTGCCATTAATTCCTATCCTTGCGGTGATTGTGATCATCGTGCTGGTGGTACTGGTTGTCTTGTCTCAGAGCAGTGGAAGCTCCACGCCCCCCCCAACGGCAACTCAGGTTGCCATTGTCGCCACCTCTACCAACGTGATCGCGGAAGCGGCAACTTCGGAAGTGACGCAGGAAGTGATCGCGACTGAAGCGCCGACGCTTGCTGCGACGAATACGACTGTCGCAGCGGTCACTGAAGCGGCGACTGTAGAAACGACCTCCGCAGCATCAAGCGCGGACTACTCGGCAATTCAGACAGCGATGTCAGCGTTCTCACTCCCGCAGAACGGAATCGCGGAAGTACAAAGCTCGCTGGGCAACACGCTTCAGGTGACAGCTTGTACGACGGCAGGGCGCGCAATGCGTACTTTGCTGCCGCAGGTGATGAACGCTCTCGCCAAGCAGAGCGGTTCGCTGGGTTCAAGCATTCAGGCGATTGGCGTTCACCTGATTAACTGCGGTCAGAATACGCCTCTGCTGACGGTTGCGACCGACCTGGCATCGGCGCACGATTACGCTCAAGGCAAACTGAGCGACAGCGAATTTTCTGCGAAGTGGAAGCCGCAATAGCGCTGTCGTCATTCGGCGTTTAGTAAGCAGCAAAGAGGCTCATGAAACTCATGAGCCTCTTTTTTATTCTCTGTGATACGGGGAGATGATCACATTTGCGCTGCCCGTGATACGAGGACGTGATCCTATTCGTGATACGCGGGCAGGCGAATCGTGAAGCGCGTCCCTTTCCCAACCTTGCTCTGCACTTCAATTGTGCCGTGATGCCCTTCAACGACGCTGTAGCAGACGAATAAACCAAGTCCTGTCCCGGTCGCTTTGGTTGAGAAGAAGGGATCGAAAATTTTGTTGATATTTTCTTTGGGGATACCGTGACCCGTGTCGATGAATTCGATAAGTGCCTGATCGCCTTCAGCGCGCGAGTTAATAGTCAGCTTGCCTCCGCCTTCCATCGCCGCCTGAGCGTTGAGGGCAAGGTTCATAAAGACCGCTTCTAGTTGATCCTTACTGCCAAATATCATGGGGGTTGGCGCGAGATCGGTGATGATTTGGACGCGCTCATTCTCGAAGAATTTGTGATTCAGCTTGACGATCCCTGTGAGAATTTGCCGTACGTCGAGCGTGCGCAGATTGGTATCCGGGCGGGCAAAATCGAGCAGGCTGCGGACAATGCGGCGGATGCGCTCGACATGCTCCTGAATCATTTCGATTTCCTGAAAGTCAACCTGCGCGTTGCTTTCTTTAAGTTCGTCCACCAGCCGTTCGAGCAAAAGGCCGATGGGCATGAGTGGATTGTTGATCTCGTGGGCAATGCTTGCCGCCAGATGACCAATCGACGCAAGTTTCTCTGAGCGAATCAGAAGCTGCTGCGCAGATTGAAGTTCTTTGGTTCGCTCAGCAACCCGGTCTTCAAGATCGAGCGCGTAGTTGGCTTGCATCTGATAAAGCTGCGCATTGCGCAATGCGAGAGCCGCCTGCCTGCCGATGCCAGTAAACAGGCGAAAATGGTTGTCATCGAAGTTATTCTCGACACTCAAGAGCGTGAGAAGTCCCATTAGACTCTCGCCGTGCTGAAGCGGAGAGGTCATCCCACTACGGAAACCCTCAACAGGAAGTTGTCCTTCTTTCCATAAAACGGGTTCGCCTGCTTCGAGCGTGCGGGCAATAAAGTCTGCATCGAGCGTAACTTCGGCGGCTCCGTTCCGGTCTATGACACGCGCATCAACGATCTTTTTCTGGTCGTCGAAAAGATGAATGAGAGTCACATCTCCCGGAAGCAGTTCCAGTGTTAGATCGACGATTAGATTGAGTAAATCGCGCAGCTCAAGGTGCTGATTCAGGCGCTCGCTGACGTGGAGAAGGGCTTCGAGCTGCTGTGTGCGTCGATGCAGCGCGTCTTCAAGCTGACGAGCGCGGATTTTGCTGCGAGCACGGGCGAGAAGTTCTTGAGGTGCGAACGGTTTAGGAAGATAATCATCTGCGCCGAGGTTCAAGCCACGCTCGACATCGGCAGGGGCGTTGGCGTTCGCCGTGATAACAATCGTCGGGATATTCTCAGTCTGCGCATCATCACGCAGCAGGCGCAGGACTTCAAAGCCGTCTAACCGTGGCATTCGGATGTCAAGCAGGATGAGATCCGGCAGGATACGCTTGGCGGTCTCGACCGCCGAATAGCCGTCGTTCACTCGTTCGACACGATAGCCATCGCGTTCGAAGATATGCTGTAACATGATGGTGGTATTGATCTCGTCGTCTGCGACCAGAACCAGTGGAGATGTTTGCTTCTGTTTCATAAAAACCTAACCGGGTCTTTGGGTTTACCGTAGGCAATGTTAAAATTTAGCTTCTCATTATCATAAGCTTGAAATCGAGCACGATGCAAAAACAAACTGCGCGCGACATCGGAAGATCGCTCTTGATGGGGATCGGGATCGGGGTTTTGATGGCGCTGATCTTTGGCGCGGGGTTTTTCGCACGCGACTTTATTCATTTGCGGGATTCGGTTGCAGCGGCGGCAGGCGACTCAGGCTATCCATTGCTTGACGAAGTACAAGGGTTGATCGACCGGCATTACTTGCGCGAACAACCCTCGTTTACCCAACGAGAGTATGCTGCAATTCGCGGGATGCTCTCGTCGCTCAATGATCGTTTCACTTTTTTCATTGAGCCGCCGGTCGCCGCAAGCGAATCGGATGCTCTGGCGGGAACTTACGGCGGAATTGGTGTACAAGTTAAGCGAAATGAGAAGGGTGAAATCGAACTCTACCCGTATAAAGACAGCCCCGCCAGTAAAGCTGGAATTGTTGATGGTGATCTGCTGCGTGCTATTAATGGGACTCCGCTTGATCCGAATACGGCGCAAGACGCTATCGATCAAATGATGCGTGGTGAAGTGAAGGATGGCAGCGGTGTCAAAGTCACAGTGACACATGCCACAAGCGGACATGATTTGACGGTGTTTATCCCATTTGCGGTCATCGATGTCCCCTCAGTAACGTGGCGCGTTTTGGCGGAAGACTCGTCGATTGGCTACATGCAGGTATCATTGTTCACCGGACGCACTCCTGATGAACTGAAGACAGCGGTTCAGGATTTAAGCGCGAAGCATGTGCAGGCACTCGTGCTTGATCTGCGGAATAACGGCGGTGGACTGCTGCAAGAATCTGTCGAAGTTGCCAATGAATTTATTGGCAGCGGCCCGCTGGCATTTGAAGATGCCAAAGATGGGGAGCAGGCTTTTAACGCGCAAACGGATGCTCTGGTCACGACGCTGCCGCTGACGGTACTGGTGAATGATCACACCGCCAGCGGTGCGGAACTGGTCGCAGGCGCGCTGCAAGACGATCAACGTGGCATTCTGATCGGTCAGAAAACCTATGGCAAGGGAACTGTGCAGCAAATTTATCCACTAACGGACGGGTCATCACTCCACATTACTGCCGCTGCATGGTTGACGCCTAAACATCATGCGCTCGACCAGGTGGGGCTTCAGCCTGATATTGCGCTTGCGCCGGATGCGCAGGGGCGCGATGTCGAATTGGGTGAGGCTGTGCGTTATCTTCAGCAGAAACTGGGATCGAGCGAGGCGACTCCAGAGGTGACTGTCACAGCGGAAGCGGCATCTTGACGCTGCTTAACCTCGATCCTGAACATACGAAAGGGGGCTAGACCCCAATGACAAACAGCGAAGGTATTAAAGTAATCGCACGTAACCGGCGAGCCAGTTACGATTATCATCTCGAAAAATCCTTCCATGCTGGTTTGGTGCTGCAAGGGGCGGAAATAAAGTCAATTCGCGCCAACCGAATCAATTTGCAGGAAGGGTTTGTGCAGGAACGTGAAGGCGAATTATGGTTGATGAGTGTCCATATTTCGCCTTATGAGCAGGCCGGAATTTACGGTTACGTTGATCCTTTGCGGCCGCGCAAGCTCCTGCTGCATAAGAAGGAAATCGCGCAGATCATCAGCAAAATTCGTGAACGCGGCTATACCGTTGTGCCAACAATGGTTTTTTTGCAGCGAGGCCGGGCAAAAGTCGAAATTGCGCTGGCAAAGGGTAAGAAACAGTACGACAAGCGGGCTGATCTTGCCAAGCGTGACAGCGACCGTGAAATTCGGCAGGCACTTAAGGATCGCGCTCAGGAATGAACCGCCCGCCTGATCCTCTCCGAGAATACCTGTCCTATCGTCCCCGACAGCGATGATTGTTCCCTATATCAGCCGCGAGGATGTTAGCGCGGCACTCTCCTCTTTAATCCACATGACTCGTAAGCCAGTGGCAGATGGGCTGCAACATCTGCTGCTGGTTGACTTGCGGATTATGACGCCGGATATGCCAGACAGTGATGAAACCCGCGTTTTTGTCGCCCAGGAACTTCTGGTCGGCGAAATTACACGCGCGCTGCATGAGCAATGTGATATGTTTCGGCTGATCCCGCCTGGCGAGCGAACACGGGGCGAAGATGTTGAGCGCGAAGCCGCTGAACTTGTCAAAATCGGTAAGCACAACCTGATGGCATGGAGTACTCTGTATTATCGCTATGTTCGGTCGGATCTGGGTCTATCGGTTGAAGAATTGGCGCAGTTATTTACGGTGACACCGCGTACCGTCGCGCGTTATCACGACGATGGAATTGATATGCTGATGCAGCGTCTGATCCATGAGGAGCGGTTGGCGCGACAGACACAGATTGAGCGACGCTTATACGCGATGCTGCCATACAGCGTGCCAATTACTCTGTTAGGGCGGAATGATCTGCTGGAAGCAACAGAACGCCTTTTGCCAACTCTGTCTCCGTGTCATCTGCTGATCACGGGCGCAACCGGTATCGGCAAGACTGTGTTTGTACAGGAACTTCTACGCCGACAGATCACTGCGGGGCAGCTTGACCAGCTAGTCTGGTTGGATAAGCCAGTTTCGACGCAATTTGTACGGCAGCAAATGATAGAGCAGCTTCTGCGCGAAGGTGGTGAAATCACGCTACGAGATTATCTGCTGATGTTCCGGGTTGTCGTGGTTGTGGATGGCCTTGATCTCCTTGCGGTAGATCGCGATGCACTCGTCGGCCTTCTTCGCGCTTTGGGTGCAGCAGTCGTGATCCTCATCAACCGTGTTCATGTGCCCCTCGAAGGCGTTGAGACGCATTTACCTCTTCCAGAGATCGATCCTGAGGCAGCGAATACACTCATCAATCACGCGCTGCGGCTGCACGCACATGCTGATTCGGAACACATTCGACAGGTCGCGCGCGATCTATACCGTCAGTTGGGCGGAAACCCCCTGGCGCTGCGGTTAGCCGCTGGAATGTGGGAAAATAGCAAGAACTGGGACGCGCTCAATCGGGATGTTCACGAGCGGTTATTCGGCCAAATGTTCGCTGCATTCAATGAACAGACTAAAAGGACGTGGTGTGCATTCGTACTATTAGCGCATCCAACACGTTTCGATGAGATTTCTAATTTATGGGGTACTCCCGCGCGCGCGGTGCATCTACTCCTTCGTCACGGGCTAATCGAAGGAGATGGGGATACAGGCTATTCGCTGGTTGCAGCGGCACGAGAATACATCCAGCAAACTTACGATATGGATGAGGATACCCGGCGATATTTTGCTGACCTGCTAGGCGATCTCAGCGATAGTGATTCTGCTCAGGATATTTTTGAGCAAGTTTTGATCTCCGGAGTCCCCAAAGTGACACTGAATGAGCGCCGCGAGATCATTGAGCGAAGATGGAAGACCGGGATGATGCGCGGTCACTGGGCGAAATGGCGCATGATCTTCGAGGACTATATGCGGCAGGTTGATGATGTAGCTCCAGACATGCGAATAGCTTATGGGGTATGTCTCCGTAACCTGACTGAGTGGGATGCGGCTCAGCAGATTTTTTACAACGTATCGCTCGAATGCGGTCAAAATGGCCTTTTTGCCGAGCAGGCACACGCCTTCATTGAATGGAGTGTTCTTGTCAAATATCAGGGAGAATACCAACGAGCGCAGGCATTGATCGCACAGACAAAGCGTTATGCACTGCGCACTCATGATGATAATCTCCTGGATGAAGCCATATTTCGAGAGGTATGGATTCTGGTCGAACAGGGAAAAGGCGCTGAAGCGAACCAACTCCTGGCATCTCTACCTGAGTCTCCACGCGGGACTGTGGTACAGAGTGAGGCGCAATTTGTCCTCGGAAATTACGATGCCTGCCGTATGCTAGCCGAGCGGGCATTACAATTAAATAGAGGTAATCAGGCGACGGAGGCAAGTCTGTATACGATCATTGGGCGAAGTTATCAGGAACAACAAGATTATCCGCAAGCACATATTTATTTGACCGATGCGCTGACTTTGCTTCAGCGGCTAGAGGATATTTTCAGACTAGCTCGCGCACAAACCAATCTGGCGGCAGTCTTGATTGCAATGCGACGGTTGGCGGATGCGGAGATGCTGCTCACAGACGCAGCGCAGTTACAAAGTCGTCTTGGCGACAAAGTAGGTCTGGGTACGACACGGCATAATCTGAGCATTTTAGGCGGTTACATTGCCCGTTGACCGGATTTTAAACTCGGCTACAATCAAATGAGATGTGCGCCCATAGCTCAGTGGATAGAGCATTGGTCTTCGGAACCAAGTGTCGTGGGTTCGAATCCCTCTGGGCGCGTGCAAGCAAAGCCGGTTAATCCGGCTTTGCTGTTTTATTGGGGCTGATTCCTCGATGAAAAATAGTAAAAACAACACAAATCACAAAAATAACACCCGTTTAAAAAATCGCATATCGCTTCGGCTTGCACCTATCAGCTTGATGTTTCCAGAGGCAAGATCGCTACCCTCTGTCACGTCCGCGACATGGGAGAACGATCTCGCGCTTGATGAGACGATCAGGGCGCTGACACTAGATAAGCGCTATAGCGCTTATGTACGCCAGGCACTGCTCTCCCTCACGACGGACGCTGAGGTGATTCGATGGCGGCAAGAGACGTTGACGGATTTTTTGAACAATCCGCGTTTGGCAGATGCTGTCGAAGCCTTGCTGCCCAGTTTTTCCAGTTTGCAACAAGGAAATTCGTTACTTGGTCAGCGCCAACGGAATGTTCTTCTGGAAACCTCGGATCGACTCGCGGAAATCGACGTGTATATTACGGCGATTCAGAAGTTGCATGAATCACTAAACACAGCGAGTCTGAAATCTCCTGCGCTGCTGCGATTGCGTGATAATTTGCTGGTGCTGCTGAATGATGAGGCTTTTCAGTCGCTGCGGGATGATCTTCCGGCTATGCGGGCACCGCTCGAAAAGATCACGAGCCTGACGATTGGGGTGAACCTTGACCACGACCTAAAGCCGACATCGGCAGCATTAATGGCAGTCAATGACTTCCCAATTGGGGAATCGCGCTCGTTTCTGGAAAGGCTGATCGGTGCGTCGGTTGAAAGCGGAGACACCAGTGTTGCGCCGCTTCGTTTTCTTCCGCGAAACCGAGATGAGCGTATTCTTCAGCCCTTATTTCAGGATTTGGATCGGCTTGTGACCCATGTTGCGCAACCGGTGGCGCGAGCGCTCAATCAATATGCACGAATCAACAGTGATTCTCTCATGGGACTTGAATATGAACTCGCTTTTTTTGCAGCGGCGGCGCGCTTGTTCGGGCGATTATCGTTTTATTGTTTCCCGGAGATTGCACCACTTGACGAGCGTGTGACACATATTGACGAATTGGCTAGTCTGCATCTACTCCTGCTCCAGAATGAAACACCCCCTGTCACCAGTGAGGCTGATTTCGGCGATACTGGCCGGATCGCAATTCTGACGGGGCCAAACAGCGGCGGCAAGACGACCTATCTGCGGTCAGTTGCGATGGCTCACATCTTGTTTCAGGCAGGCTTGCCTGTTCCTGCCCGACGCGCGCGCATGAGTCCAATCGATACTATTTTGACGCACTTTCCAGCACTCGAAAGCCAGCATCAGGGGCGACTTGCCGAAGAAGCGATTCGTTTGCGAGCGCTGTTTGAGCGCGCGACCTCGTACAGCCTCGTTCTCCTCAATGAGACTTTTTCCAGTACTTCACCGGATGAAGCGATCTATCTCGCTCAGGATGTTCTTTGTGGTCTGCGCGTGATCGGCGTTCGCGCAATTTATGCGACACATCTGATTGAGTTGGCACAACGAATTCACGAGATCGAAGCGGTGATCGATGGTAACAGCAGCCTATTCAGCCTGATTGCAACCGTCCAACTAGACACGGAAGGGCAGACCGTAAGAACCTTCCGAATTGAACGAGGTCTGCCCCTTGGTCGCAGTTATGCTCAGGAGATCGCGCGCCTGCACGGGATCAGCCTAGAGCAAATTCTGGCGGCACGCCATTGACTTACCAATGCCAAACCTGATCCCAGGCTTGCATCCAGTTTCCGGCTTCGCTGACCACTTTGAGCGGATCGATTATTGTGACTCCATGCCGACCCATGAATTCGGCAGTTTTATCAACGGTGGTGATCTCGACGGTAATTTTCGTTGGCTGGGCAGGCACATATGGCTTGACCGCTGTCAAATCCTGAAGGGAACGGTATGCACCTTCCTCGATCATTTGACGGGCGCGGACTGGTGGAATCTGACGGGCTGAGAAGCGGCTCAGGCCACGTTTGACGGCAACCGTCGTTAAGCGCTCGCCAAGCAATCCTTTCGCTTCACGGCAAACTGCTTCGTCCCCAGTGACTAAGACGACCGGGCAGTTGTAGTGTCCACAGACTGCCGCATTGATCCCAAGTTCACCCACGAGATCATCGTTGAACCACAGATTTTCCCATTTGACCGTCGAAATGGTGTGGCAGAGGACGCCATCCGGTGTATTGTTGCGGGCGTGCATTCCGACACAGAGGCAGGCATCGCATCCTTGTTCGAGCAGCTCGGTATAGCGTGACCAGGGATGATGGGCGACCCATTCGCAATCAGGATCAAGGAGTTCGGGTACAAACGAGTTAAATGTCCAGCCACCGCCCGCACCGTGACAATCGACAGCGACGATTTCAGTTGCGCCTGCTCGTTTTGCGCCGCGTACTGCCGCGTTAATTTCCTCGGTGTATAAGCGTCGGCATTCCTCATACATGGGATTACCCCCTGTCGTTTGCTCCCAAACAACAATACCGCTGACGCCTTCCATGTCGGACATAATCAAAACACGCATGAAATTCCCTCCTCATTTTCCAGAAGCGAACAAGTATAGGGTATCTAGGCTATTCCCCAAGCAGTTGGCGATAGAGCGCCAGGTATTGCTCGGTGACAGCTTCCAAATTGAACCGCTCGACGACGGTTTTACGAGCGGCTGTGCCAATACGGTGGCGTAAATCCTCGTCCGAAATGAGTCGTTTTAGCTGTAAGGCGAGTGCTTCAGGCGAATCTGCCTGATAAGTCAGGCCATCGATTTCGGGTGTGATGACGGCTCGATTGGCAGGAGTATCTGCGACAATCGGAGCTAAACCAACCGCCATCGCTTCGAGAAGCGCATTAGACATCCCTTCGGAAATGCCGGGCATCACGAAGATGCTATTCGCTTGTAGTTTTGCAAGTACACCTGCCTCATTAGTATTCGGAATAAAGGTTGGGGCGATGCCAAGCTGTTCAGCCAATTGGTGGTAGCTTCCTGAAGAGAGATCACCACCGACAAGAGTCAGATGAACCTGTGGATATTCCTGTTGTATTTCCACCCAGGCGTGTAACAGGAGCTCGACCCGTTTCTCTGGGCGAAAATGACCGACGAAAATCGCATGTGGCTGATTGCCTGGGGATTCTGGCGGCTTGAAGTAGTCAATATCGACGCCGTTGGGAATGACACCCGTTTTGATCGCGGGAATCCCCCAGGCAATTGCTTCAGCGCGCAGCGAGTCGGTTAGTCCACTGAGCCAATCAAAGACGGTAGTAGCCTTTGCAACGTTCGATGGAAATGTGGCTACGTCACCATAGACGCCGCTTGCCATTGGAACGCAGAGTGTTGATATGCCACTTCGATGCGCAATGCGCGCCAGCATCTGTGTTTCAGGTGTTAAGCCGCGCAGGTGGATGATCTGTGTCTCTCGTAAGAATACAGGAATCGACCAAAATGCCTGAGCAGCCAACATACGCGCGAAAATCTGCTTGGATCGCTGCCAGACAGGAAGTCGGATTAGACGAATGGGCTTCGCATAGTCAATAATAGAAGGGTACTTCTGCCATCGGCTGATTGCCTGAGTACTCAGAATAGTGACCTTGTGACCACGCTGCGCAAGCTGTTCAGCGAGGCGCTGTGTGCCGATCTCCGCGCCACCTATTTGGTCAATAACTGGCACAAAGAAAGCGATATTCATAAGGGCGAAGGACTGAAGCGCGCTGATAAATGGTCGATGAGGAGGTCGCGGAGTGCCAGTAATTCAGGATGATGGGTTAAATATGCTGCCCCTAAGTAGATGCTGCTCGCTATGCTGATTACAACTCCAAGTGCGACGATTTGCGCAAACAACCCATTATTACCGGATAGGGTAGGGGAGAGCAGGTGTTGCAAAAGAAACAGAGCGATAGCCATTATTCCAGCACACGCAAAGGTGCGGGCAAGATTCGGGAGGATGAGCTTGATGTTGATTTGCGAAAGGCGACTTTTGAGAAATCGATAGCTTAGCGCCAGAATGAAGGCTCGCGATAACAGTGTTGAGAGGGTAATGCCCGTTAAGCCGAATGGCGGTACAAGAATGATGTTTAGGAGGGCATTCAGCAAAGAAATACCTATGGCGAGAATCATCTGGGCACGAACATCTCTCGCAATCAATAGGAGGCGGACGCTGATGACGATCATATAATTCAGCGGAGCGCTCAAAAGAAGGATGCCGAACACTTGCGCGCTATCATTGTCCGATGTAAATAAGCCATGATGGAACAGAACGGAGAAGATAGGATAGCGGAGCGCGAAACCGCCCAGAGTTAAGGGTATGAGAATAAAGAGCAGATTTGATATGACAGAATTGAATGTGTGTAATGCGGCATTGATGCCTCGTTCGGCGGCTTGCTGTGCCCAATGATTGCTTACGACTGTGATAACACTGCCCATGATAATTATGTCGAGCACTGTAACGATGCGCTCCCCGTAATGGAATGCAGTCAGATTCCCTGCGTCTAGAATAGCGGCAGCAGCGCGATCAAACGTAGGGACGAAGAATAACGCGCCATATGTCCCGGCTGGAGCCAGGGATTGAGCGAACATTTCGCGCACAGCAGGATGTAATCGGGGGCTGGGGCACAGCGAAATATGTAGCTTGCCCCATGCATATACTGTTAAGACGAGGAATTCGGTCATCTGGCCTGCGAGATTTGCGCAGAGGAGACTATAAATACCTATTTTCTGAGCTGTAAGCATCAAAATCAAGACAAAGGCAAGCGGATTAAGAAGCGACGCTACCGCTGGCACTTTATAGCGCTCGTGTGCTTCGCAGATTGTGCCCAACAAGCGCGTCAAGCCAACAAGTGGTATTAATGCGACGAGGGCAACGCCGAAAATGGACGCTTGAAACGTATTGTTTGCTCGTAAACCGCGCAACGAAATCGAGACTGGGACTGCTACCAGGCTAATGATGGTCGCTCCTCCCAAAGCCGCGCTTGTGACAAAACTCAGGGCAGCTAAAATAGGTCTCTGCTGTGTGGGGTCACGATGAATATGCTCAAGATAGACTGGTGCAAATAGATTAGTCAGGATATTTACGACGAGATTTGCGAGCGCTGCAGGTAAGATCAGGGCAGTGTAATAATTATCGGTCGCATTTGTTGCGCCAAACGTAGCAGAGACAATTAATCCACTCACGAAAGCAATAAGTTGTCCAATCAAGCGAAGTACTGAAGTATAGGCTGTGACGGCGAAGAGGTCGGCGCGTTTCATTAAAAGGCATTATTTCCGCATACAGGATACGATATTATAGCCGAAAAAGCGCGTATTCTTCACTTTATTGATACCCTTGGCGCGGGTGGGACAGAGCGCCAACTTGTTTATTTACTGCAAAACCTGAATCATGAGCGGTTTGAGTCTTACGTAGTGACGACTTACGATAAATTCCGCCACTATGAATCTGAACTGCAACGGCTCCATGTTACAATCTTTAGTATAAATCACGGTGAACTTCGTGTAGTCAATAGAACTCGAGCGGTTGCACGATATATCCAGCTTATGTGGAAATTACGCCCTCATATTGTCCACTCGTGGCTGCATTACCCTAACCTGATTGCACGGATTGCACGCCCGTTTTGCCCACCACATCAGTTGATTACGGCTGTTCGCTCTCACTATTCCCATCGCGCACTTATCTCCGAAAAGAGAACACAATGGCTCTCAGATTTTCGCATAGTCATTACCGAAGAGGCGTTCACTAAGCAATCTATATCCTTACATAAACCTATCACACTCGTTATCCCTAATGGAATAGACTATGAGTTCTTCAAGCAAGTCCAAAAACCAAAGGACAATATCTTTTCCACCGAAGATCCATTTATCGCTCTAATGGCTGCACGAATTGATCCCCGAAAAGGTCATCAAACACTCCTCAATGCAGTCCATCATCTCAAAAACAACTTGCCCCCCAATCTGAAGATCATCTTGATCGGTGAGGTCACTGACGCAGATACTCAACAACAAATCAACAAAACAATTGCCGACTTCAGCCTCGAAACGGTTATCTGCCAGCAAGCAGCAACTGACAACATCATCCCTTATTACCTTGACGCAGATATTTCGATCTTGCCCTCATACTCAGAAGAATTTCCGAATGTGGTTCTAGAATCACTGGCGACCGGAACCCCTGCCATCGTTTCTGAAGCGGCAAATCGCAGTGGGATTGTCCAGCATCAGCAAAACGGCTGGGTATTCCCAACTGGAGATAGTCTCGCACTCGCGGACTGTCTCAAAGCTGCGTGGGAGACTTCTGCTGAGCAGCGAAGATTAATGGGAGAGCAAGGACGTACCATTGCTGCCCAATATACGATTGAGAAGATGGTTATACAATACGAGCATCTCTACGAGCGAGCGCTTAAACGTTCATAGAGCATTTCGTAATCCAGTACCATTCTTGTCATTGAGAAGGGCAGGGCGGATGCTTTGCAATCCGATCTCATAGCGCTCACGTCGAGGGCAAGAACTTTATGAAGAGACGCAGCTAAGCTCTCGACATCTCCAGTCTTCACTACCCAGCCGTTCCGTCCCTCCTTGATCACTTCGGAAGTATTTGCGGCTTGCGAGACGATGAGAGGCTTTCCGGCAGCTAATGCTTCCAAAACTACATTTGGCAAACCTTCCCATAATGAGGGTAGCACGACAATATCGGCTGCATGATAGTAAGATTCAGGGACACTCGTTGGCGGAAACTGTAAGACAACATTTTCCAGGCAGTAGTGGTGAATTCCCTGATCAATCTGTCGCTGTACTTCCTGATCCTGCATTTCACCAACAATCCATACCGCTACATTTGGCGGAAGTTGACCACGCTTTTTAAGAACTCCCAATGCCTCAATGAGGAAATAAGGAGATTTTTGTCGGGCAACTCGACCAAGCGTCAGCAGGACATATTTCGCTTGAGGGGATATGCGGCTGCGCAAAGCTGAGTCAGGATTGCGAGAGAAACGCTCGATGTCAACCCCATTCAAGATTACCTGTGGGGACAGGTACCGAGGCAGTTGCTTCTGAAGAAAAGGACTGTTGCAGACAATTGCGCTACACAACCAGCCAGTAAGATATTCATAGAATAACTGTTTCGACGTGTACTCGACATATATACACCCAACTACCTGCGTCGAGCGAGGCATCAATGGACGAGCTATACGGAGCAGCAAATTACTATGATAGTTGACCGCCTGAACGATTTGAGGGCGAACACGCCAAGTTGTACCGATAAGTGCCCCCACAGCAAGCAACTTATCCCAGGGACTCCATTTGAGATCAAGGAGAGTCACTGGGACATCAAGCTTTTGCAACTCTTCAAGAAAGTGAAGGCTGCGTCCAGCACGCTGTCCATAAAGACAAATCACATAGGGCGCAAACTGCTGTCGATTGAGTCGGCTAATGAGTGCGACAAGCTGGTGCTCAGTTCCCCCCGCCATCAGACTATCAGTACAGTAGAGGATGCGCTGTGTCACTCAATGATCTCGTTATAAAGCTTTAAAGTTTGTTCCGCGACAAGGGCAGGTGAATGAGCCGAACGAATTAAGCGCGCCGACTGGCTACCGCGTGCGCTCAGTCTAGGTATATCTGAAAAAGCGTCTAAGATCGCTTCAGCCAGAGCAACTGGATCGTTCGGAGGCACAACACAACCATTCCCTCTCACTGTTTCTGGCATACCTCCAACATCGGTCACAATCACAGGTAGGCCAAAACTCATGGCAGTAATAAGCTCTCCACTCTGAGAAATTTGCTGATATGGGAAAACGGCAACATCTGCAGCGAGATGATATAACCAAACCAGATTGGAAGGGACGTACTCCGGTTCAACGAACAGCTTCGTTTCAGGAACAGGTGCAAGAACTCTAGGATTGCCCAAACGCCCTGCAACGATCAATCTCAAATCGGGTCGAATTATTATCACACGCTTAAAAGCCTCAACAAGCAACTCCAGTCCTTTATAGAGACGATTGGATCCAAAAAACAGTAATATAGGCGTATCTCCCGTGAACCCGAGGTGTGCTCTCGCCATAGCGCGAGAAGCATCAGGCGGAATCGGCCATTCTGGAGCTGGGTGACGTATCAAGTGAATCTTCTTCGATAGTTCTGGGTAATGACAAGCCAGCGAGTCTCGGTTAGTTTCAGCGTGAACAATAATGGCGTCCACAATGCTATAGATCTCGAACAGACCAGAGACATTAGAGAACAATGGCTCAACATCATGAGCAGTATAGACAACCGGGATTTTACGTTGATGAAGCTGGTTGATGAGCCACCAATCAAAACAGGGTAGACGCGACCACTGAAGGTGGAGAATTGATGGAGAGAATTCATCTATGAGTTGGAGAAGTCGCCGATGGCCTACCGGATAGAGAAACGTTCTTAGAATCCGGCGCACCGAGGGGTAATCCAGAAGTTTGTTCTGATTAGTTTGAGGAAAGTATAAGAAATGAGTCTGGATGTCTGCTGGATAGAGAAGGGCAGCATCGTAAATAAAATTTGAGGTCACATAATGTACCTCACAACCTGCCTGTGCCAATGCAGCACCCAGAGTAAGATTATAATAGGGCGTCAAATGGACAGGATCGACCTGCCAGACTGAGAGCGACATATTAAGGCGAAACCAGTTGCTCACGCGCCCATAACTCGAAGCAGAGCAGCGCCCATAAACGATCTTATGATCAATCTGCTGAAGGCTATGTTCTCTTATAAGCTGCTGAATATAGGCCTGATCGAACATTCCAGGAACGCAGGGTTCTGAAAGCAGGTCTCGTAGCAATGGATTGAGCTTCCCTCGCAACCACTCTGCTTGCGGAATACTAAACCCCTGTTTTTGCCGTCGGTGAATAAAGGGAGGCAGCAGCGGAGTAAGTGCTTTTTTGAGCAGCCTTTTGCCCGACATCAGGCTAGTGCGGTAATGAACAGGCAACCGAGCCATAAATTCGAAAATCTTGTGGTCGAGAAGGGGAGAGCGCACTTCCAGCGACGCCAACATACTCGCACGATCAACTTTGACCAGAATGTCATTCGGCAGATAGAAAGTCAAGTCATAGTATTGCAGTTGAGAAAGTTCATCCAGTTTTCGAAGATGGTGGAACATCTCTCTCTTGATCTGTTCCGCCTCATATCCAGCTAACACAGAGCGCGTTTCGAGAGTATAAAGCTGACTTCGTTGTTGAGCAGAGAAAAATCCAGAGGTAAGCCAGCATTCCGCAGGACGACCCAGCGCAGACAGGTAGGGTTTTACTTTCATGACCGAAGGGATAATTCCAGCGAATTTCCTTACTGCCGAATGAAGCGAAATCGGGATTGTGGATTGCAGAACAAGCTGGCGATAGCTATAGAGATGCTGATGATAACCTGCAAAAACCTCGTCACCGCCATCGCCACTGAGTGCGACAGTCACTTGCTGCTTTGCAAGCTGCGAAACAAGATAGGTAGGGAGCATCGAAGAATCAGCAAAGGGTTCGTCAAAGTGGCGAACGAGACTTGGCAAAAGATCGAGTTTATCTTCAAGAATGATCTCGGAATGATGGTCACTGCCCAAATAAGCGGCGGCAGCATTCGCAAACGGACTTTCATCGTAACGTGGATCGCTAAAGCCGATTGAAAATGTCTTGATCGGATTTGTACTAAGCTGCGCCATCAACGCGACAACTGATGTGCTGTCCACACCTCCGCTCAGAAACGCTCCGATAGGCACATCGCTTATCATCCGCAGGCGCACAGCTTCTGTCAGGAGATGTCGGAGTTCTGCCGCACAGTCATCTACAGAGCGTTTGTCCCACTGATCGGATACAGCAAAGTCTGGCTGCCAATAGAAGTCGATGCACGGCCTTTTACCGCGCGCTATCGTCATAATCTGCGCAGGCGCGAGACGTTGAATACCCTTGAAAATCGAACGCGGTGCGCTGACGAAGCCATTCGTGAAATATTCATCCAGCGCTTGATAATCCAGGTCGCGCGAGATCGCGGGATAGCGCAAAAGCGCTTTAAGTTCCGAAGCAAAAATAACTTTTTCTGTGTCGAGGGTGTAGTAAAGCGGTTTCTTACCGAAGCGATCCACCGCCAGTGTAAGCTGCTGGATACCCGAATCCCACAACGCAAAGGCAAACATACCGTGCAGGTGATTGACGCAGCGGGGGCCATACTCTTCGTAGAGATGCAAAATTGTTTCTATGTCACCGTCACTACGAAAATTATGGCGCTCGGAGAGGTGATTGCGTAGATTGCGAAAGTTATAAATCTCGCCGTTGCAGACGAGGCAAAGCTGCTGACCTTTATTGAGGATTGGTTGATAACTGCCGGGTTTGTCGATAATGCTTAAGCGGCGGACACTTATCCCGATTGCAGTATCATAATAGAATCCTGTATCGTCTGGACCACGATGCACGAGTGTATCCGTCATTGCGCGCAGAATACTGGCTTCTACGTTTCGCTGTGGATCGAAATAATAGATGCCGCAAATGCCACACATGAGAATCCCCCTTCTTAGATTACAGTATAATTTGAACTTAGGAATATTCCAAAGCCAAGTCAAATTTATGAATCTTTTACCTGGTTATTCAACGGTCAGTGTCATTATGCCGGTTCGCAACGAGGCACTCCACATTGTTCAGAGTGTTAGTGCCGTACTTCGGCAAGACTATCCACCAGAACGTATGGAAATCATTGTTGCTGATGGACTGAGCGAAGACAATACAGTTGACCTGATTCGAAGATTATCAGAGGAGAAACGAATCAAGATCATCTGCAACCCACGAAAAATTCAAGCTTCTGGATTGAACGAGGCAATCCGGATAGCTTGCGGAGACGTGATTGTACGGGTCGACGGACACACTGCTATTGCTCCAGACTATGTTCGGCGCTGCATTGAGACATTGGCTGAAACTCAGGCCGATAACGTCGGAGGATCGCTCAATCCCGTTGGAAAGACGATTACAGGTCACTCCATTGCGCTTGCGAGTCGCTCGCGCTTCGCAGTGCCAACGATCTTCCGCGTCAGTTCACAGGCTCAATACACGGATACAGTCTATATGGGCGCATGGCCGCGCCGCGTTTTTGAGAAAATAGGATTATTTGATGAACACTTTATCGTCAACGAGGATTACGAGTTTAACTTCCGTATTCGAACGGCTGGCGGGCAGATTTATTTCTCTCCTGAGATTTGCTCAGCCTATTATGGTCAACAAACCTTCCTTGAATTAACGAAACAATATTTCCGCTATGGCGCATCAAAGCCTAAAACACTTCTCAAGCATCCTCGATCCCTGCGCATTCGGCACCTTGCTGCTCCAGCCTTCGTTGCGTTTGCGATTGGCGGTATTCCTCTGAGCATCCTATTGCCACAAGTGAAGATAGGATGGGCATTCGGAATGCTTCTCTATCTCGTGGCAAACATTGGATTTTCACTGCATGTTGGTTGGCAACAAAAACTGTCATTGCAGATTCGCGTCCCCTGGGTCTTCATTGCAATACACGCTGCATGGGGAAGCGGTTTCTGGTTCGCGATCATGCAAATGCTGGGGTATGCGGTAGTTGGAAACTGAATAAGTCTACCTTGACCAATGCCTATGCTCTTGCTAAGATGACTGCGTTCGCTCCATTCGTCTAGAGGCCTAGGACGTGGCCCTCTCAAGGCCAAAACAGGGGTTCGAATCTCCTATGGAGCACTTCTCGTTCACTCAGATGAAATTCATCTGAGTGAATTTTTTTAATGGGCGAAAAAGCCAAATTCGAAAAAGCCACAAGGCGTTGAATCGTCGCATAGGGTCATGCGGTGTTCTTTAAAGACGAAGGCTTTTTTGTCGTGGCGCTTCAACTTCTTCTTCAGGCTATTCCACTGAGATTTGGTAGGAACTTCCGTCGAGACGAAATAGGCTAAGCGAAACTCCACGCCATAATGCCCATCCTCGTATTCAATCAAACGTCGGAAATAGGACTCATCCGGTTTAGTCGGATGGGTCAGTACCTGTGTAACGAATCCGATAACCTCTTCGCGTTGCTGTGCTTTAAACTTGGGCAATTCTTTCACATCAATTCCTTAGCTTGAAGGTTCGGGCGGTTGCTCAATAGACAAATCTGAAAGCTCGCCCATGATACTTGCGAGCGCCCGCAAGAGCCACCCATCATGCCCATTGTAGTCTACATGAAGCCAGGTTCCTAGTACATCACTCCGAGCATCTACCCGGAGTGATGTATTAAACGGGATGATGTCGAGGATGGATGAATCGAGTGTGGGCTGTTCGTGTAGGTTGGTATTATAGCGAGTGACGATCTCCAGCGTATTTTGAGGCTCCTCCGTTAGTGCATCCGGGGAAACCTCGACACTCTCGATGTTATCGAGCGAACCTGTCAAACTGACGACAAAGAAAGCGACCCAACCTGATGTGTCGCCAAAATTGATACGCAGCCATTCATTGTCGTTTGATCTTCCTGTCACATCGGCGGTGCTGCCTGCTTCGAGATTGCCTACCGAGAGGTACTCGCTTCCCGGCCCGCTGCGTACATTCACACGTCGATAAGTGGTCACAAAAACGCTGCTCGATGCCTGGAGCATGAGAGGGGTTGCAACAGGATGAACGGGCGTATTTTCCTGATCGTCATGGGGCGATACAATCGCTAACTGATCGACATCGCCAAGAATAGTCACGGTGAAATAGGCAAGCCAGCCGTCGCTTCCCTGAAAATCGATGCGCAGCCAATCGCTTTCATCATCGCTGCGTCCTGTGATATGTACTTCATTGCCACTGTTCAATTGACCGATAATATCGTATTGTGTTCCCGGACCGCTGCGCACACTGACCGTGCGATAAGCACGAGCAATGACGCTATCCTGCGCAAGCGCATTTCCTGTGATCAGTACTATAGTGAGCAGGAAGGCCGCGATTTTTACAAAATGCATCCCTGTTCGCTCTCTTTCATTGCTGTCACTCACCAAATTGTTGAGTGAGGATTGTAATCCCTTCAATGGCAAAAAGCCTATGGTCTGAACGATGAAATCAACCAGGAAAATTTTGTTCCTATATGAAGTGGAGGTGACAGACGGCCTGGAATTCATCACTGAAGCGGAATTGCAGAGATATAATGCCAAAATTACGGCTCGACGCCCCGGGGAAATCGACTTCGAGTTTGCGGGTGATTTAAGATCGCTTTTGAATCTGAAAACCGTTCAAAATATCTCGCTGCTACAGAAATTTGCGATTCCACGCCCACGAGCGCTGCTGAGCAATGAGTATCTACCACTCATTGTTCAACAGATCGAGACAGTGTTGCATCTTTCGCCACAAGCGACATTCCAGACGTTTTATTTGGCAGCGGCAGGCTCGGATTCGGCGATTATGCAGCGTATCAAAACGACAATTTCCGAACAAACAGGTCTCGTGAGCAGTAATGACAAAGGCGATCTGTGGATTCGGGTACGGCCAGGTAAAGATGGGGGATGGGAAATGTTGACCCGGCTCTCCCCGCGTCCACTTGTCACGCGCTCGTGGCGTGTCTGCAACCTGGAGGGCGCACTCAACGCAGCCACTGCCCACGCGATAGTGATGCTCACAAAACCAACGCCAAAGGATCGGTTTGTCAATCTCGGCTGTGGTTCAGGCACGCTGCTGATTGAGCGGCTGGATCATGGTCGTTGTCCGCTTGTCATCGGTTTCGACCATGATCCGGCGCATTTGCGCTGCGCACAAGCCAATATTGATGCAAGCGGCTGGGCAAACAATATTCAACTACAGCTTGCGGATATGACCGAAATCCCACTTGAGACGGCCTCTGTGAGCGTCCTGTGTGCTGACCTTCCGTTTGGGCAGTTGAGCGGCACTCATCAGGCTAACCAACGTCTCTATCCGCTTGCACTTCATGAGGCTGCGCGTGTAGCACGAAGTGGAGCACGTTTCGTCCTAATCACCCACGAAATCCGTCTGATGGAAAGTGTCATGGCTCAAAGCGAGACCTGGTCGCTAGAGCGGGCGATTCCAGTCAATCTGCGCGGCTTACATCCTCGGATCTATGTACTCCGACGACGATAATCAAGTGCGCGGAACCAGCCACATAAATTGGTAAGGCTCCAACAGGAACGAGAGTTCAGTTGAGTGAGAAGGGGCCTTCCTGTTCGCGCTCAGGCTGAAAATGCATTGTTTTGAGGAGAGTTACTTCTTTGCGATAGAGAATACGCACCCGCTCGACTAGTTCGGCAGCATTTGATAGGGTGAGTAGGTTTTGCTTTTCTGGGAGTGAAATCTTGAGCAGTCCGGCAGCGTAGTAAGTCAGAGCAAGATTGTCTTGGGGAAGCTGTCGAAGATCGATTTGTACTTTTTCTGTCTGTTCGAGAACGCCGAGGTACCGCTCCACCCAGGGGCGTAAAAGTCGGGCCGAGCGCCTGATCATTTCTGGATGCTCGACCTGGATTGGGAGTAACTCGACTTGACCGACCAGATAAGGTTTATCACGCCGAAGTGAAACAATACGAAAGCGTTCTTTGCCAACCGTAGTGATATTCATACGTCCAGAACCCAGTGAGTGAACCTGCGTAATATGTGCCATACAGCCGATGAGAAAAGTATCGGTTGATTGCCCTAAGCTCAAAGCTTCTGAACCACTCTTGATGAGAACAGCACCGAAAGGCTGGTTTGCCTCGATACAGTGTCCAATCATCAGTTTGTAGCGCTCTTCAAAAATGTGCAGGCTGAGTAAGGTGTTTGGGAAAAGCACTGTATTGAGTGGAAACAGAGGTAATTCAAACATTGAGCTGACCTGAGCCGAGGATTAAATAAACTGTACCCTATTTTACGCCCAAATTATAGAATGCTCCTAGATGGATATATGATCCTGCATAGTGACTTATTAACATCCTTCTTCGTAAAGTCGCAAAAAAGGGAAAAATAGATTAAGCTAAGCAAATGAGCGACGGGAACTAAGGGGAAGTTTATGAGCGTAAACGCACGGTTGAACCGGCTGTTTGCTGCCGATGGTAAATGTTTCGATGTGGCTGTTGATCATGGGTTTTTCGGAGAGCGCAGCTTTCTGGATAGCATTGAAAATATGCGCAGTGTGGTTGCAACGCTAGTTACAGCAAACCCAGACGCGATTCAACTCAGCATTGGACAGGCAGCGCTCTTACAAAACATTCCCGGTAAAGCGAAACCTGCGCTTGTACTGCGCACGGACACGGCGAACGTCTATGGAAAGAGCCTGCCGCGCGTCCTGTATAGCCATATTCTTCACGCGCCATTAGAACAAGCGCTGCGTCTCGATGCTGCTTGCGTCGTGGTTAATCTATTCAACCTGCCGGATCAACCCGAAGTTTACAGTCAGTGTATTCAAAATATCGTGCTGCTCAAACCCCAGTGTGAACGCTATGGAATGCCTTTGATGATTGAGCCGCTTGTCATGAAAGACAATACCTCCGCTGGCGGCTATATGGTTGATGGCAATATCGATAAGATTCTGCCGATGGTGCGGCAAGCAGTCGAATTAGGTGCGGATATAATTAAAGCTGACCCATGCGACGACGTTTCTGAATATCACCAAATTATTGAAATCGCCGGAGATATTCCTGTTCTGGTACGCGGCGGTGGTAGAGTTTCTGAAGCGGAGATTTTAAGTCGCACGCATGATCTCATGGATCAGGGTGCTAAAGGAATTGTCTACGGGCGTAATGTGATTCAGCATTCCAACCCTGCCGGGATGACAAAGGCATTGATGGCAGTCGTTCATGACGGCGTATCTCCTGATGCTGCACTCAAGTATTTGGAGGGTTAGATGCCTTCTGCGCGAAAGATCATTCGCTTTGGCGTGATTGGCCTAGGGTTGATGGGGCGAGAGTTTGCCAGCGCCGCAGCTCGTTGGTGTCATTTGCTGGATGTCGATTTTCTTCCGAAGATCACAGCCATTTGTGATACAAATCCGCAATTATTCCCATGGTTTGAAGATAATTTCGATAACATCACGCTTAAAAGCGCTGATTATCATGATTTACTGAACAACACCGAAATCGATGCTATTTACTGTGCGGTACCCCACAATCTTCACCAACAATTCTATACCGACATTATTTGCAGCGGAAAACATCTGCTGGGTGAAAAGCCTTTCGGTATCGACCTGCCAGCGAATCAGGCCATTCTTGAGGTTATCCGACAGCATCCCGATGTAGTGGTTGCCTGCTCCTCGGAATTCCCATTTTTCCCTGGCGCGCAGCGGATCATCAGATTTGTTGAAGAGGGTCGGTTTGGTCGCATTATCGAAGTTTCTGCTGGGCTCCTGCATAGCAGCGATCTCGATCCCATGAAAAAGATCAACTGGAAACGCATGATCGCCATCAATGGCGAATATGGCTGTATGGGTGATTTGGGAATGCACGCACTCCATCTTCCCTTACGCTTTGGGTGGCTTCCAGAACGAGTTTACGCTAATCTCAGCAATATTGTTGCGCAGCGCTATAATGCCGAGGGAAAGCTTGTCCCATGCGAAACCTGGGATAATGCAACGCTGAGCTGTGATGTAAGCGCGTCTGGACAAGCGTTTCCAATGCATCTCCAGACCTATAGAATCGCGCCAGGGGAGGCGAATACCTGGTATATTCGCATTTTAGGTACGGATTTCAGCGCAGAATACTCGACAAAATACCCGAAAACCCTCCGATTTATGCCCTATAGCTCAGGCGCAGAGCAGGGATGGCACTCAGTCGATTTAGGGTATGAATCGGTATATCCAACGATCACTGGGCCGATCTTTGAATTTGGTTTTACGGACGCGATCCTGCAAATGTGGGCAGCTTTTTGCGATCAACTTGCGAATGGGAAAGAAACCCAGCGCTTTCGGTGCGCAACACCCGAAGAAACAGCACAACATCATCACGTACTCACTGCCGCACTCCATTCCCAGGCGGAAAAGCGTGCCGTCGCCCTCAGCGAAATAATGTAATTATCCTTAATAATTTGATAGGGAAGGGCATGGAAAGATCGACTGACATCATTGTAAGCGGCCATCTCTGCCTTGACTTGATCCCTATGATGGATCACATTCGCCTGAGTGAACTTCCAGCGCCGGGACATTTGTTTGAAGTTGGCCCTATGAGCTTTTCAACAGGCGGGGCGGTGTCCAACACAGGACTTGCACTGCATAAACTTGGTGTGAATGTCGCGTTGATGTCCAATGTGGGGGATGACCTGATCAGCCGCTTGATCCTCGCATTTTTGGAAAGTCGTGATCCCTCTCTGACGCAATACATCCGTGCGAAAAGCGGACAGGCAAGCTCATATACGCTAGTCCTTTCGCCTGAACGAGTTGATCGCATTTTCCTCCATTGCACCGGCACTAATGCGGCGTTTACCTCGCATGATCTTGATTACAAGGTGATCGCTCAAGCAAAGATGTTGCATCTCGGCTATCCACCGCTTTTGCCTGCCTTAACCCTCGATGGAGGGCAAGAATTGTCACGGTTATTTGAGCGTGCGAAAACGGTAGGCGTGATTACATCGCTCGATACATCGCTGCCGGATACGGCGGGCTCTGTCAGTCAGGTCGATTGGAGAAACGTCCTTGCGCGAACATTACCGTTTGTCAATATATTCGTCCCCAGTCTTGAAGAAATCCTCTTTATGCTGCGTCCTGAAGATTACGTGCGGTGGTATAAAGAACCGCTGGCACACGTAACCGCAGCATATCTGGATAATCTCGCCGACGAATTGCTACAAATGAGTAGAGCGGCGGTTGTGGGGTTTAAATTAGGAGAGTTTGGCATTTATTTGTGCGGAGCACAGAAAGACCGTTTCACGTCATTACGGAGGTTGCCAATTGATCCCGCAGCATGGGCTGAGCGTCGAGTCTGGCACCCGGCGTTCAAAGTGAAAGTCGCAGGAACGACAGGCGCAGGCGATTCTGCGTATGCTGGATTGCTTACTGCGATACTTAAAGGGCTAAGCCTCGAAGATGCAGCGCGTTGGGCATGTGCAGTCGGCGCATGTAATGTCGAAGCTGTGGATGCAACCAGCGGCATCCAAAACTGGGAAGCCACCCAGCGCCGACTGGACTTGGGTTGGGAAGTAATGGGCTTTCGCCCACAGGGGTTTTAGAGTTTTCTTGGCTATAAATTAGTCATGATAATGTTACTTATCACAAACTAATCATAAAAATTCGACACATCAATTGAATTATCAACACACAAGCGCAGTTAGCTTGAGGAAGTCCTGACTTTATAAATCTGAGGTTCAAATTGGAGCGTAGCAAAGTAATCATCAACGGTTTCGGCGCGGCGGATGAGCTTCACTGAGCCATCGGCGCAAAGTAAAAGCTCTTTCGGGCGCAGTCTACCATTGTAGTTGAAACCCATCGCATGACCGTGTGCCCCCGTATCGTGGATGATCAGTAAATCACCTGCCTTTGTGATCGGGAGTTGGCGCTGGATTGCAAATTTGTCGTTGTTTTCACACAGCGCACCTACGACATCGACGACCTCTTCCATATCATTCCCGTTCAGTACATCAATATGGTGATATGCACCGTACATACCTGGGCGCATCAATGCTGACATATTCGCATCGACACCAACATAGGTACGGTAAGTCTCCTTACGATTGATGACTTTCGTCACCAACACCCCATGTGGGCCAGTTAAGTAGCGTCCACTTTCTAGATAGAGTTTAGGCGTTTCACCATACCGATTTTTGAACACCATCAATAAATGAGCAACTTCGGCTCCCAGCGCCTGTAGGTCGAGAGGCACATCGTCGGGTCGATATGAGATTCCAAGCCCACCCCCAATATTCACAAACTCGAAGTGAATGTTTAAATCCTCCGTGAGTTGTTCTACCTGCTCCAGAAGCATTTGAGTCGTCATAACCATTGAGTTGTAGTCTCGTTCGTTTGAAACAAGCATGGTATGAAGTCCAAACCGCTTCACCCCTTTGTCTCGTGCGCGGCGATACGCTTCATGCAACTGCTCATGACTAACACCAAACTTCGCTTCGGCAGGATTTCCAATAATGGAATTCCCGGAACGGCGCGCCCCCGGATTGTAACGAAAACATAATAAATCAGGCACTACCGGGAGCTTGTCCAATAAGCGAATATCATCCAGGTTGAGGATGCAGCCTCCTTCAGCGATTGCCAGCGCAAATTCTTCCGGGCTGGTGTTGTTCGAGGTAAACATGATCGCTTCATCCTGCGCACCCACCTGACGGCTCAGCATAATTTCGGGGACAGAACTGCAATCGAAGCCGAATCCTAGACTCTTGATGATGTTGAGAATTTGAGGATTCGGCAGCGCTTTGACGGCAAAATATTCACGAAACTCACCCACATCCGAAAAAGCATCAATCAAGGACTGCCCCGTTTCACGAATCCCCTGCTCGTCATAGATATGAAAAGGTGTCCCGAAATGAGCTACAACTTCTTCGAGGATCGGGAACAGACGACGGCGAAACGATTCGCTAATTGGCATAACCATGACCTCAAGTTTTTGCAGGATGGATGCCCTGCTCGACTATGCAAAACAATGATGAGGTATTTTAGCGTTAACGGGCGTGTGCAAGACCAAGCCCACTGCCCCCGGTTTGCGAAGATCGCGCCTGATCGGCACGATAAAAATGCTCAAAGATGTGCGGAAGACTTTCCGGTTTGATGCCGATTCCAGTGTCCTGAACTCCCACAGCAAGCTGATTGTTCTGGAGTCTGCTCTTGAGCGTGATTGTACCTGAAGGCGGTGTAAAATTCAGGGCATTGCGGAGTAGATGCGTGATCGCGCGCTCGAATAGCAATTTATCAATGGAAATTGCGGGCAAGTCCTCACCGGGCAAAAAATCGAGAGTCTGATGGTTTCGCTCGGCGACTGGATGGTGGTTTCCGACAAGTTTTTCCAGCAGCCTATTCACATCATACAAATCGAAGTGAGCATTAGACTTTGCTTCGAGTGTATAGACATCCTGCATTGTTTCAAAGAGGTCTGACAAACGAGAAACCTGTGCCTCCAGCGTGTCGATTCGTGACTGCTGCTGATCGGTTGCTGTACGCCTGAAAATAAACAGGCTGGTCTGCAAAATGCTGAGTGGCGTTCTGAAATCGTGCGAAATATCATTAATCAGACGTTTCAATACACTGACACGCTGCTGCTCGGCTTCCAATGCCAGCGTTTGATGCTCGGCATATTTGCGGTCGGTGATGTCGGTGAGCATCGCTAATGCGCCGTTGTACTCGCCATTTTCATCTAGAATAGGCGCAGTCGAGACAATTGCCCAGACATCGCTCCCATCCTTTTTTTGAAACTTAAAATCCCGCTTCTGTCCAAGTTTTTGAATCTGCCGTTCTGAAGTAACAGCACCCAGCGGCGGTTCGCCCTCATTGACAAGTTGGAGTAAAGAGATGTCCATCATCTCAGCCATACTATAGCCGAACATCTCAGCCAAACAGGGATTCACGAATGTGGTCTGATCGTTGGCGTCGATCATCCAGATACCTTCGGTGCTGGTGTCAATGATGCGTCGATATTTCAATTCACTTTGCCGGAAGGCTTCTTCGGCCTGCTTGCTTTTCGTAATATCGCGGCTGATCCCTACGACGCCGATGATTTTGCCTGAGTTGCTCGTCATCGGGACTTTCGTGGTCGTCACCCAGATGGGCGCACTATGCTCGTCAACCGTCTGCCGCTCCTGCGCATCAATCGAGTGTCCTTTCATGACGAGTTCGTCGTCTGAGTTATAACGTAGTGCAAGATCGGTGGGAAAGAACTCATCGACGCTTTTGCCCAGAAGCGTCTCGACAGTTGTTCGTGCCGCTTTGGCGTGAGCGGTATTACTCAGGATAAAGCGTCCCGCCGAATCTTTGATAAAAATATAATCCGGCACATTGTCAATCAGGGTTCGAAGCATCGTTCGCTCAACTGCGAGCATCTCGACTGTTTCGCGGTGGCGGCGTTCATTACGCAGCGAAGTTGCAAGCAACCAGACGCCAAGCGGATACAGAACCAGGATAGGCGCGATCATCTGCTGGACAACTTCCAATCCCTGACCGTTTCCCAGGAGGATTGTCCACACAACACGTGAGCCAGTGAGCAGGAGTCCCAAGAGGATGAATCCACGCGAACCAATCGCGATCTGCTAGCGCTGTTGATACTAATAAAATCCGATGCCGATCATGGCACAGGTGAATACGCTGGGAACACTGATGGCAGCGCCCGCACCGCCCATATACAGACGAGACAAATTAATGATGCTTGCGGCAATCAGCCCCGTGATTGGTCCACCTGTAAACCCCGCGACGGCAACGAAAACGCTCTGTGCATCAAGTAGAAAGCCGGAGCCAACAGGAGTTGTAATTAACAATGCCGGTAAACCAAAGACGCCGAAAACGACGCCTTCAATAACACTCCGTCGATGTGGCTTCTGGCTTCATGCGTTGAAGCACGGGGGTGAGCAGGCCGTAAATAAAAGAAAGCGTCAGCAGCAGCGCAATGCTTTGCCCGACGTTTCCGATGATAGTAAGCGAACTCATGGGTTTATGACCTGTACCGACACGAATAGTTTAGAGATAGTTGTTTCCATTATCGAACTATTCAGATAAATTTATTTTAATACAACACCTATGGAATCGAAAGCCGACACACTGCCGAAAAGCGTGGAATTCACGAGTTAGTCAGTTTTGTAACGACTAGGAATTTAAAAGACTGCGAATAGCGCCTACAAGGAGACGATGCTCAGCCTGATGCATCCGTGTTTCGAAAGTTTCGAGGGTGTCGTTTTGCTCAATGGGAACTCGGACATCTGCAATGACGGCTCCAGCATCGATTTCAGGGATCACGTAATGTACCATGCAGCCTCCGAACTCAACTTCTCCACGTCCATAGGCTTCAAAGGTGTGCTCAATCGCATCGACACCGGGAAATTGACCAGGGAGCGCTGGATGTAAATTAATCACTTGTCTAGGAAAAAAGTCGAGGAAAGCAGTACTGAGAATATGCATCCATCCTGCCAACACAATCAAATCCGGCCTATAGGCTTTAATTTGCTCAGCCAGATCGTGATCGTAAGCATCCCGGCCCGCTTCGGCGTAAGGCTTCAGAGGGAAGTAAAGCGTCGGTATCTGCGCGTGCTCTGCGCGCACCAAACCATAGGCTGCTTTGCGATTCGAGACGACGAGCACGACTTCTGCATCCAGTTCACGCGCCGAGATAGCATCGAGAATCGCCTGCAAGTTCGTACCGCTGCCCGAAATCAGGATAACCAATCGTGCTGCCATCAACTACCTTTGCCTGACCAAAACTGTACCATCGCCCGCCACAATGCTGCCAACCCGCGCTGCTTCAGCGAGAATGTTTTGTGCGGTTTCTACCTGATCAGCCGCGACAACAATCAGCATTCCCAGTCCCATGTTAAAGACGTGAAACATCTCATCATCCGTAATTCCGCCGATTTCTTGAATCAGGTCAAAAATGGTCGGCTCACGCCACGTCCCGCGATCAATGACTGCACCAAGTCCTACTGGCAGAATACGCGGCAGGTTGTCGATCACGCCGCCGCCGGTGATGTGTGCCATCCCGCGAATATCGACACCCGCCGCCCACAAACGTTGTACAGGTTCGAGATACGAACGATGCACCGCAAGCAGCGCATCACTTACTGAGCATCCCAGGTCTGAGAGCGTTTCATCCCAGTTCAAGTCCGCCAGCACACGCCGGGCTAGCGAATAACCGTTCGTGTGCAAGCCCGTCGATGGAAGCGCCAGAATGAGATCGTTTTCCTGTATGCTCCCTCCATCAACGAGACGCGCACGCTCAACAACCCCTACGATGGTTCCTGCAAGGTCAAGTTCGCCGCTTTCGTAGACCCCCGGCATCTCAGCGGTTTCGCCGCCGAGCAACGCGCAGCCTACCTGACGACACGCTGTCGCCACCCCGCCAACCACTGCCGCGATTTGCTCCGGATTAAGCCGTGACGAGGCCACATAATCCAGGAAGAACAAGGGTCGTGCGCCCTGCACCAGAATGTCGTTGATGCAGTGATTGACCAAATCCTGACCGATGGTGTCCCATCGGTTTAGACGTGCCGCGACTTTCGTTTTTGTGCCGACACCATCCGTCGAAGCGACGAGCACGGGCGCATCCATCTGCTTGAGCACACTTGCATCAAACAGACCGCCAAACGCGCCGATCCCAGCCAACACTTCTGCGCCATAGGTTGAGCGGACGGCTTCAGTCATCAATCGGGTAGCGCGATTGCCGGCCTCAATGTCCACGCCTGCTTGCGAATAAGCGCTGGGTTGGGTCATCGTGTCATACCCTCAGATATTCGTCCAATGTCGTGACGATAATGCATTCCTTCAAACTGGATTTGTTCGATTCGACGATAGGCGAGCGACAGCGCGGATGCCAGCGAATCGCCCTTTCCGCTGACTGCCAGTACGCGGCCGCCTGAAGTGACTACCTGTCCGTCTTTAAGCACGGTTCCGGCGTGAAAGACCATTTCATCGTCAGTTTGTCGTTCCAACCCAGAGATAGGCAGTCCTTTTGGGTAGCTGCCGGGATAACCCGGCGACGCCAGAACCACCGTCGCGCAGATTTCCTGCCGCCATTTGGGCAAATGTTCCTGCAAACGACCTTCTATACAGGCCAGCAGAATTTCAGCCAAATCCGAATCCAGCAGCGGCAGAATCACTTCGGTTTCGGGGTCGCCGAAGCGGCAGTTAAATTCCAACACTTTCACGCCGTCAGGAGTAAGCATCAATCCGGCAAACAGCACACCCACATAAGGCATACCCACTTCCGCCATGCCACGAATTGCCGGTTCAATGACACTTCGCTGAATTGTCTCAGCGAAGTTCGAAGGTACGTCGAGCACAGGCGCAAACGCGCCCATTCCGCCTGTATTTAGCCCCTGATCGCCGTCGAAAATTCGTTTGTGGTCGCGCGCCAGCGGCATCATTGCGACGGTGGTTCCGTCGCAGAATGCCAGCGCAGAAATTTCCGCACCGCTCAACCGTTCCTCGACCACGACGCGACTGCCTGCCGCCCCAAATTC